>Ga0134128_10003408_pt1 | contig 19447 bp, 17 predicted proteins | sample KB31754_FD_96462 | JGI IMG/M metagenome (GOLD analysis project Ga0134128, IMG submission 96462) | Terrestrial soil microbial communities with excess Nitrogen fertilizer from Kellogg Biological Station, Michigan, USA - KB3-175-4 | ecosystem: Environmental > Terrestrial > Soil > Unclassified ...
GACCCCATCGAATCCCTGACCTTCGTTCGAGACGACGATATCGGGCAAGCCGTCACCGTTCACATCGGCGATCACGACGCGGCGAACCAGACCTGCAAGGGCCATGTCGACGCGCGGCAGAAAGCCGCCGGGGTTGTTCGGGTCGTGCAGGAAGAGCGAGACCGTCCCGCTCGCACCGAACGTGGTGCCGCTCGAGAAGTCCTCGTACCAGCTGGTGACGACCACATCCATCGAATGGCCGTCGCCGTTCAAGTTCCCGCAAGCGACCCCATACGCGGGATCGGGTACGGGCGCGCCGTCGGTGGTATCCGTCGGCATCGCACCGACCGTCGTCGCACTGCCGAACTGGCCGGGCGCAGTCTGCGGAACCACCACGAGGCTCCCGCCATTCTTGAGGTCCCCATCGCTCACGACGAGGTCGGCGCGGCCATCGCCGTTCACGTCGCAGATCGCCACATCCGTTGGATTGCCCCCGGTCGTTGCGCTTACCTGCGGTTGGAACGTTCCGGAATTCGGTGCCGTCTCGAGCAGTACCGAAATCGTGCCCTTGTTGAAATTCGCGACGGCCAGATCTTTGCTGCCGCCGCCCGCGATATCGCCCACGGTCAAGGCGGAGGGATTGCCGTCCGTCGCGAAGTGCACCGCCTTCTGGAACGTGCCAGGCGAGCTCGAGTTCTGCAGGGCGAGCGAGACATAGCCCTGGTGCTCGGTCACGCTCGACTGATCGATGAAGGCGTTGGCGACCGCCACGTCGTTGAAGCCATCGCCGTTGAAATCGGCGACCACTATGGAATTCGGCGAGGTGTAGCTGTAGGGGGAGCTTCCGCCGCAGCTCGAGAGGCCGGCGACGACGATCCCTATCGCAAGGACGCGCAGCCCTGCGCCGCACCGGTCGGATGGATTCCGCATGAAGACCCCTACCGTAAACGAAAGACGCGCAGTTTAACGCACCGGCCACGTGCGAGTTGACCTCTCGCAAGTGGCGCGCTCGGGTGGGCCGCTCAGGCCTCGAGCGCTGCGATTCCGGCGCGTGCGATCTCCGCATCCTCGGAGGATTTGACGCCCGAGACTCCGACGGCCCCGGCGACTTGGCCGTCTATCGCGATCGGCACACCGCCCTCGAGCATTCCTTCGAGCGGTGCCGTGACGAACGCCGTCCGCCCCTGATTGATCGCATCCTCGAAGCTCTTCGACTCGCGGCGGCCGAGCGCCGCGGCGGTTGCCTTCGCGATCGCCATGCGCACGGTGAACGGCGCCGCGTTGTCCGCGCGCTCGAGGAGCAGGGGATGACCACCGTCGTCACAGATGCAGACGGTCACGGCCCATTTGCGCAACTGGGCGTGCGCGCTCGCAGCTGCGGCGATGCGGTGCGCGTCATCGAGCGTGAGACAAGGCTTGGTCTTCATCGGGCATTCGGCCTCAGGAGTTTCGATTCAAGAATGCATTCAGATCGGGCGTCGCGAGGATGTGATCGAGATAGGTGAACGTACCCGCTTCCCGCACTTCACGCGCGGCGGTCGTAAGTCCCGTCAGGGCGGCGCGATAGAGCGAGGTCGCGAGACTCACCCGCTTGACGCCCGCCTCGGCGAGCTCTGCGACGGTGAAGGATTTCCCGGTGATACCCGCCATGAAATTGACCGGCTTCGCAACCACCGAGCACACGGCCCGGACGGCCGCGATATCGGGGAGCCCCGGTGCGAACAACACGTCGGCACCCGCGCGCTCGAAGGCGAGCAGCCGCCGGATCGTGTCGTCGAGATCGGGCTTGCCGTGTAAAAAGTTTTCGCTGCGCGCAGTGAGCGTGAAGGGGAAGGGTAGCGCCCGCGCAGCCTCGGCGGCCGCTGCGATGCGCTCGGTCGCAAGGCCGATGTCGTAGATCGGGCTTGCCGCATTGCGAGTCGAATCCTCGATCGAGCACCCCACGAGGCCCGCCTCCGCCGCGAGCCGGATCGTCTCCGCCACGGCCTCCGGCCCATCGCCGAAGCCCTTCTCCAGGTCGGCGGAAACGGGGCGGCTCGTCGCGCCCGCGACGATGCGCGAATGTGCGAGCGCGTCCTCCCGCGTGAGCTTGCCGTCGAGGCGGCCGAACGTCGCTGCAGCCGCCCCGCTCGATGTGGCGATCGCCTCGAAGCCGAGGCTCTCGAGGATGCGCGCGGAGGCACCGTCCCACGCATTCGCGATGACGAAGACATCGCTCCGATGATGCAGTGCGCGGAAGCGCTCCCCGCGCTCGAGAAGAGAAGATGACATGGGAGCGATGTTACTCCGCGGCCGCGCGTGGGAGCAGCCCCGCTGCTCGCAGATAGTACACTGACCCTTTTTGAATGATCGGGGGACCTCGATTCATGAACCGCACCGGTCGGATATCGGGAGTCGCAGCGCTCGCGGGCGCAGTCCTGCTCGCGGCCTGCGCCACGCCGCCGAGAGTTTGTCCGCCTGCCCCGCCGCCTGTTCCGCATGTGGCGTACAACCCCACGAGCTGGGAGAAGCTCCCGGGCTGGGATCGGGATCGGTTGCAGGAGGCGTGGCCCGCATTCCTCGAGAGCTGCGATGCGCTCGGGCGGCGCGCCGCGTGGAGCGCAGTCTGCGAGGCGGCGCGCGATGCGAAGCCATCGACGCCAGAGGATGTCCGCGCGTTCTTCGAGCGCTATCTCGAGCCGCTCGAGATCGTGAAGCAGACCGGGCGGCAGTCGGACGAAGCGGGATTGATCACGGGCTATTTCGAGCCCGTTTTGCAAGGCTCGCGCTCGCCCTCGCCGGAATTCAATACGCCGCTCTACGCTCCGCCACCCGATCTGCTCACGGTCGACCTCGGCTCCGTGTATCCCGAGCTCAAGGGCAAGCGCTTGCGCGCGAGACTCGATGGCCGGCGCGTCGTCCCGTACTACAGCCGTGCCGATCTCGAGCGCGATCCAGCTCTGAAAGGCGATGAGCTCGTGTGGGTCGACGATGCAGTCGCCGCGTTCTTTCTCGAAGTGCAGGGATCGGGGCGGGTTCAGCTGAGGACCGGTGAAACCATCCGCCTGCACTATGCGGACGAGAACGGATATCCGTACCGCTCGATCGGGCGCTATTTGATCGATCGCGGCGAGCTCAAGCGCGGCGAGGCCACGATGCCTGCGATCCGCGCGTGGGCGCTTGCGCATCCGGATCGTCTGAAGGAGCTCCTCGATGCCGACCCGAGCGTGGTGTTCTTCCACGAAGAGCCTCTCGGGGATCCGCAGCTGGGCCCGAAGGGCTCCCTCGGCGTGCCGCTGACGCCTGGGCGATCGATCGCGGTCGATCCTTCCGCCGTGCCGCTCGGAGCACCGGTGTTTATCGCTACGACGTTTCCAGCCTCGGACGTGGCGCTGCAGCGGCTCGTCATGAGCCAGGACACGGGCGGGGCGATCCGCGGCCCCGTGCGAGCGGATTTCTTTTGGGGGACAGGCCCCGAGGCCGCAAGTTACGCCGGCCAGATGCGCCAGACCGGGCGCATGTGGCTGCTCTGGCCTCGCGGGGCAGCACTCCCCGGTAGCTGATTGCTTGGGGCACGGAACGTTTCCTGCTTCGCACGCGCTTGAAGGGAGGAAGCAGCCGTGGCCAGAAAGTACAGCCGCAAAGCCTCGAAGAAAGTCAAACGCGCCATGCACGAGCGCAAAGCCGGCACGCTACGGAGCGGCCGCTCAGGCAAGAAGGTGAAGAGCCGCAAACAGGCGATCGCAATCGGCCTGTCCGAGGCGCGCCGAGCCGGGGCGAAGGTGCCGAAGAAGAAGAAAAAGTGAGGCTGCGCGCGAGGCGCTGAGCTCGCGCGACCTGCGCGTTCGCGACCTGAGCTCGCGCCACCTGCGCGCTCGCGACCTGCGGCGTTCGGCGTCCGACGCGTTCGCACCTCGCATGCTCGCGACCCGGCGGCCCGCCACTCGGGCACTGCCGTGGCGTTATACTTTTCCGCCGAAATCCAGCGCCGCTCTGCCACGCACCCGTGCGGACGGCCCATCTCTCGTGCGAGGCGGAGCAAGCCATGATCACGCGCAGGACCTTCCTTGCCAGTACGACGGCCGGTACGACGGTCGCGAACGGCGCGCTCGGGGCAGCCGCCACAGCTGCCGGCGCGCTGCTCGGCGAGGCAGCGCTCGGTAAAGCGGCTATGGCCGCATCGGCTGGTCCCCCGCGCCCCGATATCGGACGCGGCGATCGCTACTCCGGGGTTCCCTGGGCGACGCGCTCGCCGGTGCTCGCGCAGCACGGCATGGCGGCAACCGAGCAACCGCTCGCATCCCTCATCGCAGTCGAGACCCTGAAGCAGGGCGGCAGCGCGGTCGATGCGGCGATCGCCGCGAACGCCGCGATCGGGCTGATGCAGCCCGTTTTGAACGGCATCGGTGGGGACCTGTTTGCGATCGTATGGGATCCGCACTCGCGCAGGCTCTATGGATACAACGGCTCGGGACGTGCGGCCATGGGCCGGGACCTCGCAAAAATGAAAGCCGAGGTCGACGCCGCGTATGCCAAAGCCGAAATGCCCGTGCGCGCGCACATCCCACCGGTCGGGTCGCTCCCAATTACCGTGCCGGGCGCCGTCGATGCCTGGTTCGCGCTGCATGGCCGATTCGGTAAGCTCCCGATGACCAAGGTGCTCGAGCCCGCGATCTCTTATGCGCGCGGCGGGTTCCCCGTGACCGAGCTCATCGCGCAGTACTGGCACGCCAACATGGCGGCCTTCGAGCGCGAGAAGGCACTCATCGAGGAGCTCGAGAACGCACGCGCGACTTATTTGATCGACGGCCACACACCGGCCGAGGGTGAGGTCTTCCGCAATCCGCATCTCGCCGACACCCTCGAGAAGATCGGACGCGGCGGCCGTGACGTATTCTACAAAGGCGAGATCGCGCACCGGATCGATGCCTATTTCAAACGCATCGGAGGCGACCTGCGATACGGGGACTTCGCCGCTCATCACGGCGAGTGGGTCACGCCGCTCGCCGTGCGATACCGCGGCTTCGAGGTGCACGAGCTGCCACCCAACGGGCAGGGCGGCGCCGTACTCCAGATGCTGCAGATGCTGAAAGGATTCGATTTGAAGCGCATGGGGGCAGGGTCCGCCGATGCGCTCACGGTGATGATCGAAGCGAAGCGGCTGGCCTATGAGGATCTTGCCAAGTTCTACGCAGATCCAGCGTTCGTCGATGTGCCGATGAAAGGCCTGCTGTCGGAGGGTTACGCCGCCGAGCGGCGGCGTCTCATCGATCCGCATCGCGCGAATCCGGAGATCGGCCCGGGTGATCCGCGCCTTTTCGAGGGCGACACGATCTATCTCACGACGGCCGACCAAGACGGGATGATGGTTTCGCTCATTCAGTCGAACTATCGCGGCATGGGGTCGGGGCTGGTGCCGGATGGGCTCGGATTCATGTTTCAGGATCGCGGCGAGCTATTCTCGCTCGATCCGTCCGCCGCGAACGTGTACGCCCCCGGCAAGCGCCCTTTCCACACCATCATCCCGGGGTTCGTCACCAAGGACCGCGAGCCGTTCCTGTCATTCGGTGTCATGGGTGGGGACATGCAGCCCCAGGGACATGTGCAGGTACTCACCGATATCATCGACTTCGGGATGAATGTGCAGACCGCCGGCGATGCGGCACGCTGGCGCCATTACGGCAACGCCGAGCCGACCGGGGAGCGCTCCGTCGGCATCGGCACCGTCGAGATGGAGTCGGGCTTCGATCCGGCGGTGAAGCAGGAGCTCGCGCGGCGCGGCTATACGATCGCTCCCGGCACCGGAGCCTTCGGCGGATACCAGGCGATCCGCTGGGACCCGAAGCAGCGCGTGTACTGGGGCGCCTCGGAGATGCGCAAGGACGGGGAGGCGCTCGGATACTGAGCTCGGGCCGCCTGCGGCTGTCGGGCGCACAACGCTATTTGAGGGGATCCATGATGAACGAGATTGAAGTGCCTGTTCTGATCGCCGGCGGAAGCCTCGTCGGGCTCACCACCTCGATGTTGCTTGGCCATCACGGCATACGCTCGCTCGCCGTCGAATACCACCGCGGCACGGCCATTCATCCGCGCGCCGCGCAGATGACGCAACGCTCGATGGAGATCTTGCGGGGCATCGGCATCGAAAAGGTGGTGTGCGAGCGCTCTGCGCAGCAGTTCGTGCAGGACGGCGGCGTCATCGGCGTAGAGACGCTGGCGGGGGGAGTGACGCAGGCCTGGATTGCGAATCTCAACGAAGGCATTCGGGATGTGAGCCCGAGCGAGCGCGTGTTTCTCTCGCAGAACTCGCTCGAGCCGATTCTCGAGAAGCGGGCTCACGAGCTCGGGGCCTCGCTCCTGTTCTCGACGCAGGTCGTCTCGACGGAACAGGATGCCGAGGGAGTCACGGCCGAGCTGCGCCACCGCGACACCGGCGAGATGACTCGCGTGCGCGCGCGCTATCTCATCGCGGCGGACGGCTCCCACAGCCCCATCCGCGAGCGTCTGGGCGTCGCGATGCGGGGTCATCCGACCTTCTCGCGCAGCATCACGATCTATTTCCGCGCGAATTTGCGTCCGTACCTCGAGGGCAAGATCGTGGCGGTCGTATACGTGAACAACGACCGGCTGCGGGGCTTTTTCCGCTTCGAGAAGCCTTTCGATAGCGGCTTTCTGGTCGTCAACACGCACGGCCATCCGGCGAGCCCGGACTCGGATTGCTCATCCGAGCTCGATGACGCGCGCGCGAAGGAATTTCTGCACGCAGCGCTCGGAGCCGATATCCCGGTCGAGGTCGATAACGTGATGCGGTGGAACGCCCGCGCCGAATACGTGGAACACATGCGAATCGGTCGCGTGTTCATCGCCGGAGATGCGGCGCATACGATGCCGCCGAACGGCGGCTGGGGTGGCAACACCGGCATCCAGGATGCGCACAATCTCGCCTGGAAGCTCGCCTACGTCCTCTCCGGTCGTGCCGGCCCGGCGCTCCTCGATAGCTACGAGGCCGAGCGCGGGCCCGTCGGGGCGCTCGCGACCGAGCAGGCCTACACGCGTTACGTCGTGCGAACTGGACCGCATCTCGGCATGGCGGGCACGCAGCCGCTCGTCTCGGACCTCAACGTCGAGCTCGGCTATATCTATCGGTCCCCCGTCATCGTGCCCGATGGTCAGGATGACGGCACGGTGCATATGAACCCGCGCGAGATGCGCGGACGGCCCGGCACGCGAGCGCCGCATGTGTGGCTGCGCCTAAAGGGTGAGCGGGTCTCGACGCTCGACTTGCCCGGCAAAGCATTCAGACTTCTCGCCGGACCGAATGCGCAACGTGTGTGCGCCGAGGCGGAGAAAGCTGCGCAGTTGGCGGGCGTCGAGCTCACCGTACACCGCATCGGCGCGGGCGGGCTCGAGGATCCCGACGGGATATTCTGTGCCGCATACGGTATCGAGCCGAGTGGGTGCGTGCTCGTGCGGCCGGACGATTTCGTCGCGTGGCGGGCACGGACCGGGGCGCAGGCCTCCGCCGCTGAGCTGGGCGAGGTGTTCGCTCGCGTGCTCGCTCGCGGCGCAGGCGCGCCCCGCGCGTGACCGCCTCGATCGCGCGCAGTGTTTGTGTGTACTGCGCCTCGAGCCGCAGCGCCCATCCGGAGTATCGCGCGGCCGCTTTTCGGCTCGGCGAGACACTTGCCGAGGTCGGCTATGGAGTGGTCTACGGGGGCGGTGCGGTCGGCTCGATGGGTGCGCTCGCGGACGGCGCATTGAGCCGTGGCGGGAGAGTCATCGGGGTGCTCCCGCGCTTCATGGCGGAGCTCGAATGGGGACACAAAGGCCTGAGCGAGCTCGAGCTCGTCGAGGACATGCGCACGCGCAAGCATCGGATGCTCATGCGCAGCGCCGCGGCGATCGCGCTACCCGGGGGCTCGGGCACGCTCGAGGAGCTGCTCGAGACGATATCGCTCAAGCGGCTCGGGCTGTATCTGCACCCGATCGTGATCGTGAACACCCGCGGCTATTTCGATCCTTTGGTCGCGCTTCTCGCGAGTGCGGTGGAAGAAAGATTCATGGACGCGCGCCATCTGCAGATGTGGCAGGTCGTCGAGCGCCCCGAAGATGTGCCGCAGGCGATCGAATGCGCGACGAGCTGGTCGGCGGACGCGCGCAGATTCGCGGGAGTGTAGGGGGCTCGCACGCCGCGTCCCCGATCCGGAACAGTCGCTAGAAGGCGACGCGACCGGCCGGATTTTGTGACCGAATCGCGGCCTATAGGGGCAAAATAGCGGCATGAGACCGCTGCGCCGCAGGCTGCGCTTCGAGCGCGAGATCCGATGAGCGTGCTTCCGCACGACCCCTCTGGAGAGCGACCCGATACTGAGCCGCGATCCAATCCTGAGCCGCGGCCAGATGCAGAGCAAGCGCTACGGGAGAGCGAGGCGCGCTTTCAGCTCGCGGTGAAGGCAGCAGGATTCGGCGTTTACAGCCACGATGTGCGCGCGAATCAATCCTGGTGGTCCCCGGAACTGTATGCGCTTCTCGGCGTGCCGAGCACCGCTGCGGTCACCGTGGAGGTGGCGCAGGGTGTTACGCATCCCGAGGATCGTGAGCGGATGGTGCGCGCGATGGAAGCGGCACTCGACCCGGCGGGTTCCGGCGAGCTTGCAGAGGAGTTCCGCGTCCTGCGCGCGGACAGCGGCGAGCTGCGCTGGGTCTACACGCGCGCGCAGACGCTGTTCGAAGGGGAGGGCGCCGCGCGACGCCCCGTGAGGCATACGGGCGTGCTGCTCGATGTAACCGATCGGAAGCTCGTGGAGGAGACGCTCAAACGCGCCGACCGCCAGAAGAACGACTTCCTCGCGGTGCTCTCGCACGAGCTGCGCAATCCCCTCGCGGCGATCAGCAATGCCGGCGAGATTCTCGCGCGCGTCGCCGGCGATTCGCCGACCGCGCACGCCGCGCTCGCGATGCTCTCCCGTCAGACGGGTCAGCTCACCCGGCTCGTGGATGACCTCCTCGATGTATCGCGCGTCGCGCAGGGAAAGCTAACGGTACGCAGCGAGCCGCTCGAGCTCGGCGAGATCATCGAGCAAGCCGCGGAGACGGTACAGACGCTCGTGCGCGAGAAATCGCATCGGCTGATCGTCTCGAAGCCGTTCGTGCCGATTCACGTGCGCGGCGACCGTGCGCGCCTCGTGCAGTGCGTCGGGAACATTCTGCACAACGCGGTGAAATACACCGACCCAGGCGGGGAAATCGAAGTGCGTGTCCAACAGGACGACACGAACGTCTCGATCGATGTGCGTGACAACGGCGGCGGCATTGCTCCCGAGCTGCTGCCGCATGTTTTCGATCTGTTCGTGCAGAGCGAGCGGGCGCTCGATCGCTCCCACGGAGGGCTCGGGATCGGATTGTCCGTCGTGCGGCATTTGATCGAGCGCCACGGTGGGAGCGTGAGCGCAGCGAGCGAAGGCATCGGGCGCGGAGCGGTGTTCTCGATTCGACTGCCGCGGCTCGGGTCGGTGCCGGCGGCGCCTGGGCCGCGTGTTGCTGCAAAAGGGCCGGTCCGGCGAGTGCTGGTCGTCGACGACGATGCGGACGCGGCCGATTCCATCGCCATGTTGCTGAGATTGAACGGCCACTCGGTGGAGGTGGCGTACACGGCTCTCGCTGGCCTCGAGGCTGCACTGAGGTTCGTGCCGGATGTGATGCTGCTCGACATCGGCCTGCCGCGCATGAACGGCTATGAGATCGCACGGCGCATTCGCTCGGAACCCGCCCTGCGCCGGACACGGCTCCTCGCGCTCTCCGGATTCGGGCGCGCCGAGGACCGTGAGCGCTCCCGAGCGGCGGGGTTCGACGATCACCTCGTGAAGCCGGCAAGCTTCGAGGCGCTGCAAGACAAGCTCGCGGGCGATGAGGGTTACGGGGAGGGTTGAGCCGGGACTGCCGCTGACCGTTGCAGCTTTCAATCTGCCGCGGGTTCGATGCGCGCACGCTGCCGATTCCGCAAGGTCAGCTGTGCGAGCGTGCAGGCGAGGACGCCGCATGCGGCGATGCCGCCGACCATAGGCAGGGGCGCGCCGTTCGACAAAGCGCCTGCGAGCAGCATCACGACCGCGCCCGTTGCGAATTGCAGTGTGCCCATGAGCGCCGAGGCCGTGCCCGCCGCCGAGCCATGGTCCTCGAGCGCGAGCACGGTTGTCGTCGGAAGCACCATCCCCAGAAAGCCGAAGCTCACGAACAGCAGCACCGCGAGTGCTTCCAGTCGATCCACGCCCGAGGCGTACAGGCCGAGCAGGATGAGCAGCACGAGCGCGAAGCCGGCCGAGGCGAGCCGCACGAGCGCCCGAAGGCCGATCCGCTGCGCGAGCCACGCGTTCGCCTGAGCCGTGGCGAAGAACGATGCGGCGTTGAGTGAGAACACGACGCTGAAGAGCCGCGGCGAAAGATGATAGTGGTCGATGAGCACGAACGGGGAGCCCGAGAGGTAGACGAAAAAGCTCGAAAGCCCGAAAGCTCCGGTGAATGTGAGGCCGACGAAGCTGCGATCGCGCAGCAGGCGGCCGTACGCCGCGAGGGAGCCTGAAATGCCGTGCTGGCGGGCGCTGGCCCGCACAGCCGCCGGGCGCGTCTCACGCAGCGTCGTGAGTACGCCGAAGCCGACGAGTGCGGCCGCGAGCACGACCCAGAAGACACCGCGCCAGCCCACCGTCTGAATGACCAGACTGCCTGTGAGCGGCGCCAGGATCGGCGAGATGCTGAACACGAGCATCAGCATCGACATGAGGCGGGTCGCCTCGACGCCTGTGTGCAGATCGCGTACGACCGCGCGAGGAATCACCATGCCGGCGCATGCGCCGAGTCCCTGCGCAAAGCGGAATGCGGTGAGGGTCCTGATCCCCGGCGCGAGGGCGCAGCCGAGGCTTGCTGCGGCGAAGAGCGCGAGCCCGAGATAGAGCGGCGGCTTGCGTCCGAGACGGTCGGACAGGGGTCCGCAAACCGGCTGTCCGAGGCTCACCGCGACGAAAAATGCGACGAGCGTGAGCTGCACCGCACCGGGATCGGCATGCAGGCTCGCGCCGATCGAAGGAAGCGACGGCAAATACATGTCGATCGCGAAGGGGCCGATCGCCGCCAGCAGCCCGAGCGTGATCGCATCACGCAGAAAAAGCGCTCTCATGGGTCGAGGTCTGAGGCTGGGCGCGTAGCGGCCGGCTCGGCGCGCGAGCTATCGGCGCGCCGCGCGTCGGGTACCCGGTCGACTCGATGCGAAAGCGTCGCGGCGCGGATCAGCTGCTTGCCGCAGCTTCGGCGCTCTTGACCACCTCGCAGCGCTGATGCTTCTTCTTGAGCTGCGCGCAGGCCGTCTTCGCCTGCTCCTCGCTCATGGGTGCCGAGCGGATGTGATTCAGCTTGTCGGAAGGCGAGGCCGGAACGACGACGACATCCTGCAGGACGGTTGCATACCGCCGCTTGAGGCGCGCACTCACGCGATCGGCCTCTTTGCGGCTGCGATACGAGGCAAGCTGCACCTGATAGTCGTTCTGCAGCTTCTGCAGCGCAGCTCGGGCCTCATCTGCCTCGGGACCGGTCGGATACTTCTGCAGGAAGGCCTGAAGCGACTGGACGGTCCCCTCGGACTGCGCGGTCTTCCAGGCGGCGGCGCGATCGAAGCCGGTGATGCGGTCGCGCGCCTCCTGCGCGTGATTGCCGTTCGGCTCGTTGCGCAGGTACTGCTCGAAGCTCTGCTGAGTGTTCGAGTTGATCGCGGCCATCCACGCCTGGTCATCCTCGATCGTGTGGATGCGGCTGCGCGCCTCGTCGGCGTGCTGCCCGTTCGGGTGCTGCTTCAAGAAATCCTGATAAGCCCCGATGGTATTGGCAGTTGTCGCTTGCTGCCAATCGGCCTCGCCGGAGCTGCAGGCGATCAGAAGCAGACCGAGGAAAGCTGCGGTGACGCCGAGTCTCAACATGGAAGGATGCTCCGGGGGGCCGTCAGGTTACATACGCTACAATATGTCCCGTAATGCGCGCAAGACGAGCAAGGTTGGGGCTGCGTGGGGCTTCCACTCCGGCCCGAGGGGAGGGCGGCTCCGGCCGGCCGCCCCGGCCGGGCCGGCCGGGGCGGCCGCGGGATGAGCGCATCGACGCGGAGGTCGTTGCCGCGGTGCTGCGCACGCTCACGACCCGGGGCTACAGCGCGGTCACGATCGAGGGCATCGCTCGCAAGGTCAAGCGCGCCCGCTCGAGCTTGTACCGGCGCTGGCCGAGCAAGCGTCATCTCGTCGCCTACGCCGTCCTGAGCGAGCTCGGTCCGGCCCCGGCGCCCGACACCGGGCGCCTCGCAGGGGATCTCGGGGCCGCCGTGCGCACTCTGCACGAGGCATTCGCGGGTCCGCTCGGGCCTGCACTCGCCGGTCTCGTCGGCGACATGGCGCACGATGCGGCACTTGCGCGCATGATCCGTGAGGAGGTGCTCCTCGCGCGGCGCACTTCCATGCGTCGCGCGCTCGCCCGTGCCCGCGAGCGAGGCGAGGCGACGGCGGAGCTCGATGTCGATCTCGTCATCGACATGCTCACGGCCCCCTTCTACTACCGCGCTCTGTTCGGGCACGCGCCTATCACGCGGCGCATGACCGAGTCGGTCGTGAATTACGTGCTGCGTGTGGCGGGGCGGCGCTTGGACGCTGATTGAGGCGCGAACGCAGCGGTACGACTCGTGCGCCTCGAATCACAGGTCCAAATATTGCGACACTGGGTTTGCAATTCCTTGATACAGGTCGAGCTCACGCCCGGCAGCGCATGAATTCTCTCGTTCAACGGCCGCGCCGGCGGCTTCGCCACATCGAGCTCGCGAGCGCCTATCGTGCGCTCGAGCGCAGCTGCTGGTTCAGACGCAAGGGCGGCTACTGCCGCCGTCTCGTACGCCGCACGCTGGTCGCCTCGTACCTGCTGCCGGGCAGCCCCGTGCTCGCGAATACCTGCTGCACGTCCCTCAGGAGCGCTGCGGCGATTTCGACCTCCTCCGTTCCGTTCCCGCCCTAAACCCTCACCCGAGCTCCCGCGCCGGCGGAGGTTGGCCTCCGCCCGACCATTTGACTGGGGAGACGCTGATGCAGCTCGGAGCGCCGAGCCGGCACGGCTTCCGCCATTTTCTCGGGGGAGACAGCTCCATGAGAATACTGGGAATCACGGATCATTTGACGAGCGGCGCCGCGATTGTCGAGGACGGCATCGTGCGCGCGGCCATCAACGAGGAACGCCTCGCGCGCCGCAAGATGGTGATGGGCTTTCCGCGCCTCTCGATAGATGCCTGCCTGCGTCTGGCGGGCGTGCAGCCTCACGAGATCGATGCGGTCGCCATCGCATCCAAATGGGGACACTTGCTGCCGCAGCTCGTCGACTTCGATGCGGGCGTGCTCGGGGTGAAGGAAGGCTGGTTGAAAGCGGCGTTCTTCGCGGCCGGCTCGCGGCTCGCTGGCTTGAGGGAGACGCTGCCATTCCTCGAGAGCGCGTACTACGGGCTGCGCAAGCCGGTCTATGCGCGCAGGCGGCGCGGCATCGAGCACATCCTACGCGCGGATTTCGGCATTACGGCGCCCGTGCGCTATGTGTGGCATCACGAGGCGCACGCCGCCGGCGCGTACTACGCGAGCGGATTCGCGGACGCGCTCATCGTGACGCTCGATGGTTCGGGAGACGGCCATTCCTCGCATGTCTACGAGGCGCGCGGGGGGCGGATGCGCCTCCTGCACACAGTGCCGTCCTTCGACGGCATCGGCAACTATTACGGCTACATCACGCACCTCTGCGGCTTCAAGATGGGCAAGCACGAGGGCAAGGTCACAGGGCTCGCCGCCTACGGCGAGGACTGTCATCGAGCGGTACTCGAGCGCTTCATCCGCTACGAGAACGGCTCGATGCGCAACGTCGGCCGGGCTTTCCGGCGCGGCGCGCTGCGCAAGCTTCAGAGCGCACTGCCCAAGGGCTCGCGCCGGGAGGATCTCGCGGCGAGCATTCAGTGCGTCTCCGAGGACATCTGCACGCGCTACATCGCGCATTGGATGGCGCGCACGGGACTGCGCCAGGTGGCGCTCGCCGGCGGCGTGGTCGCCAATGTGAAGATCAACCAGCGCATCCATGAGCTGCCCGGGCTCGAGCGGGTCTTCGTCTATCCGGCAATGTCCGACGAAGGGCTCGCGGCGGGCGCGGCACTCGTCGCGGCGGCCGAGAGGATGGGAGGATGGAAGCCGGGGCGGCGCTGCTTCGAGCACGTCTACCTCGGCCCTGAGTACAGCGAGCGCGAGATGGAGGCAGCGCTCGGCCGCGCGGGCGTGACCTTCTCACGATCCCCCGACATCGAGTCGGAGGTCGCGCGGCTCCTCGCTGCAGGCTACGTCGTCGCGCGCATGACCGGTCGGATGGAATACGGTCCGCGGGCGCTCGGAAACCGCTCGATTCTGTACCGGCCGGACGACCAGTCGGTGAACGACTGGCTCAATCATCGGCTCGCGCGCACGGAGTTCATGCCCTTCGCGCCCTCGACGCTCGCCGAGCATGCGGAGCGCTGTTTCGAGGGTGTCCGGGGAGCGCGCGATACGGCGCGTTTCATGACGATCACGTTCGACTGCACCCACGAGATGCGCGAGCGTGCGCCCGGAGTCGTGCACATCGACGGGACGGCACGGCCGCAACTCGTCGCCGCCGCCGACAATCCGAGCTATCACCGCCTCATCGCGGAGTTCATGCGCCTCACCGGCTTGCCGACGATCGTCAACACGAGCTTCAATATCCACGAGGAGCCGATCGTCTGCTCACCGGAGGATGCGGTGCGGGTATTTCTCAAGGGGCATCTCGATCTGCTCGCGCTCGGGCCATTCCTCGCCAAGAGCGTGCAGGCCGATGAGCGCGTGCGCACCTCGGCGCGGCCGGAGTGGAGGCAGTACGCCGTAGCGGTCTAAGGCGGATCGCCGGCGTGTACAGAGCCGGCGCGGCTCTGTACCATGCGCTCCGCGCCGATGCACTCCATTCTCTTTTACCTTGCGCCCTGGGAGCTCTCTCCCACGGTCATCCTCGTGTGCGCCGCGTCTGCCGTGCTCTATGCGCGCGGACTCGGGGAGCTCGCACGCCGTGGTGAGCGGATAGGCTTTTGGCGCCCGTTCTCGTTCTTTCTGGGACTCGCGCTCGACTACGCAGTCCTGCAGACCTACTACGACTTTCTCGCGCAGCACATGTTCTGGGTGCACCGCCTGCAGCATCTGGTGCTGCATCACCTCGCCCCGGTGCTGATCGTTCTCGCCTCGCCGGGACGCGCGATGTGGGCGGGCGTTCCGTTCGGGTGGCGCGCGGCGGGCGCGAGGCTCTGCCGTGAGCGCCGCGGCTTCAGGTGGATTCCCCGCTTCGGCGCGCGGCTGTTCATGCTGATTCAGCATCCGGCGATCGCACCGGTCATATTCGTCGGATTGATTTTCTTCTGGCTCACGCCCGCCGTGCACTTCGGCGCGATGTTGAACCTGCAGCGATATCTCGCCATGAACTGGAGCATGGGGGTCGACGGTCTGCTCTTCTGGTGGCTCATGCTCGCACCGCGGAGCCTGCAGGGCTCGGCGGCGCTCGGCTATGCGAGCCGGATCCTGATCGTCTGCCTGATCGCCGTGCCGCAGATCCTGCTCGGGGCGTATATCGCGCTGCACTCGACGGTGCTGTTCGATGTTTACGGGATCTGCGGGCGCGCGTGGGCTATCGCGCCGCTTACGGATCAGGAGCTCGGCGGGCTTCTCACCTGGATACCGGCAGCGATGATGTCCGGGGTCGCGATGCTCATCATTCTGCGCCGCCTGCTCCTCGAGGAGAGCGAGGCGCAAAGTGCGCGCAAGGCTGCGGCCGCAATAGGCTAAGAGGGTGCATCGCATGTGGCTATCGCAGGTGTCTCGCGTCTCCTGGATATTCGGGCGCGCGAGCGCGAGCCGGCGGCACGCAGTGAAGCGATCCACGGCGGCGCTCGCTGCGCTCGCAACGCTCGCTGCGGTTGGGCTTGCAGCGTGCGGTGTCGGCGGCCCGCAGTTTGCGCTTCAGAACGTCAGCGGGCTTTTACCGCAGCTGAAGTTCGCGCTCACCAATGACGACGGCCAAATGGTCACCGCGAAGGACTATCGCGGCAAGATCGTGTTGCTGTATTTCGGCTATACGCATTGTCCGGATGCCTGCCCGACGACGCTCACCAATCTCAGCGAGGCAATGAAACGGCTCGGGCCGGAGGCCTCGCGCGTACGGGTGCTGTTCGTCACCGTCGATCCGGCCCGCGACACTCTCGCGGTCCTCAAGCGCTACGTGAGCGCCTTTGGACCGGAATTTGTCGGATTGCGCGGGGATGATGATGCGCTCACTGCGCTCAGCAAGCGCTACCGCATCGCCTACCATCGCGAGCCGCCCGACCGCAACGGCTATTACGCGGTGGATCACAGCAGCGCGGTGTTCATATTCGATGCGAGTGGTGCGGCCCGGCTGCTTGCCGGAGAGAGCGATAACCCGCGCACGATCGCGGTCGATCTGCACAAGCTCGACGCGAGCTGAGTTCGTGCGACGGGCCGTCGCGTGGGCGGCCGCGCTGAACCTCGCCTGGTTCGGCGTGGAATTCGCGGTAGCCCGAGCCATCGGCTCGGTCTCGCTGTTCGCGGATTCGATCGACTTCCTCGAGGATGCGAGCGTCAACGGGCTCATTCTGCTTGCGCTCGGGTGGGGGACGCGGCGCCGCGGCGCTCTGGGCCTCGTGCTCGCGGGTATTCTCATCGTGCCGGGACTGGCGACGCTCTCAACGGCCTGGAGCAAACTCGTATCGCCGGTGGCCCCGGCCGCCCTGCCGCTGTCCTACACAGCTTTGGGAGCGCTCGTCATCAACTTGATCTGCGCGTTCCGCCTCTCGAGCGTGCGCCATGCGGCCGGGAGCCTCTCGCGAGCCGCATTCCTCTCAGCGCGTAACGATGTGCTTGCGAACCTCGCAATGATCGCGGCCGGGCTCGTCACGCTCGTTTGGCGCTCGGCGTGGCCCGACCTTGCGGTCGGGTTGGGAATTTTCCTCATGAACCTGGATGCCGCGAGGGAAGTCTATCGAGCGGCGCGAGAGGAGCTGACCGTGGCCTGAGAGCGCGGTGTCGAGGCCTGTCCCGCCGCATCGAGCAGTTTCACGCGGGTCACCACGAAGCGGTCGCGCGGAAGCGCCGGCAGCCTCGCTCGATCGATCCGCAGGTCCTGATTGGGAACCTCGTACTGCAGCCGCTCGAGGAGGAAGCCGAGCGACCTCTTGAGCAGCTCGAGCGTGAGCGCCTCGCCCGCGCAGCGATGCCCGGGGCAGTGATCGCCGCCTCCCTGGGGAACGAGCGCGAACGGGTCCTCGCGCCAGCTCGCGAATCGCTCGGGTCGGAATTCCTCGGGAGCTTCCCAAGTGCGCGGGTCGTGATCCGTTCCGTGGACATCGAGCAGCGCGCGCCGCCCGCGTTTGAAGGCATAGCCATGCCATTCGAAATCGCGCCGCACGCGCGCGAAGATCACAGGAAAGAAGGGATAGAAACGGCGCACTTCCTGCACGAACCACTCGGCGGCGGTGGGATCGGCCGCGATACGCGCGCGCCACTCCGGGTGCTCGCGGAGCGCGTGCGCGAGCGAAACGATGTAGACCGAGAGTGCGACGATCGGGCGCAGGAGGTTCAGCACCTCGACTGCGGCGACACGAGGCGCGAGCAGTCGTCCGCGCTCGTCGGTGTGACGTGCGACGATGCCGATGGGTGTATCCACTGCGACGGCGAGCCGCCCGGTACGCACTTCGCCCACCAGCGCGCCGATCCAGCGCTCGAGGCGCCTGCGCGCACGGCGCGCTCGCAGGTGCCCCCACGGGATCAGCGCCGCTTCGTTGTAGAGAGATGCGAGGTCTCGCGTGCGGTCGGAAACGTGCGCCTCGGCGAGCGACACGCCCGTCCAGGCGCAGGCGGCGCGGCAGAGGACCTTTTGCAGCTCGTCATACAAAACGACGCGGCTGCTCGTCATCCATTGCCGGGCCGCGCCCTCCCACTGCTGAATGGCGAGCACGGCGAGCGCGCGGACTCGCTCGGGGGTCATGAGCGACATCAACATCTGCTTGCGGCGGCGATGAGCCTCGTCGTCGAGCCCCTGCACGCCACCTTTGCCGAAGAGCGTGGAGCGCACCGATCCGGGCGTCGCACCGCGACGCCTGAAGCGCTCGCGATCGTAGAGGAGTGCGGCGGCTTGCGATCCGCTCAGGCAAAGTGTACGTCGCAGCAGGATGCGCGTCTCGAAAACATCCGAGCCGAGACGGCGCGTGCGCGCCGCGACAAAGCCGTAAGGATCGCGAAAGAGCGCCCGGGTGTTGTCGAAGCGCGGGTCGCGCGGAATCCGTTTCGCCATGTTAGAGCCTCCGTCTTCGGGCGGGCATGTCCATGGCGACTCCCGGTGCAATCCGCGTGCCGATTGCGATGAATGGAGTCGGCCGCGGAGAATGCCGGCGTGCGCACCCCCTCATCTCCTCCCCGGGTTTCGGCAGGCGTTGCCCTCGTGCGCCGGCAGGAGCGTGCCTGGCTGTTCCTGATGTTGCGGGCCTATCGCAACTGGGATTTTCCGAAGGGGCTCATCGAGGAGGGCGAGACTCCGCTCGCGGCCGCACGTCGGGAGGTCGCCGAGGAAACGGGTATCGCGGATCTGCGGTTCGTGTGGGGCGAGGCTTATTACGAGACCCCTCCGTATGCGGGCAACAAGATCGCTCGCTACTACGTTGCCGAGACTTCGATCGAGCGGGCGATCCTTGCGGTACAGCCAGCGCTCGGGCGGCCGGAGCATCACGAGTGGCGCTGGCTGACGATCGATGAAGCGCTAGAGGTCGCAGCACCTCGCCTTCAGCGTGTCGTGGAATGGGCGGCTGGCGTGATCGGCGCGCGCGGCGCCGGGGCATTCTGAGACGGCAGAGCTCCCGTCCGTCGCTATGACGGCTCGGGCTGCAGCGCACGCTCGGGCGCTGGCCCGCGAGTGCCGAGCCAGGAACCGAGCAGGATCAGTGCGAAGCCGGTCAGCCCGCCGATGCCGAGCCGCTCATGCAGGAAGCCCACACCGAGGAGCGCGGCCACCGCAGGGTTGATGTAGGCGACGAGCGATGCGCGGGACGCTCCAGCGTTTCGGACGATATAGAACATCAAGAACATCGTGACGGCCGTGCACAGTAGGCCGAGCACGCCAATCGAGATCAGTGTCGTGGCACTCGGCACCCGATAGGAGAAAGTCGCCGCAGCGGGGATGAGCAGAGCGGCACTGGCGAGCCCCAGGCTCGCCGCAACGGGTCCCAGTGAATCGACTCCGTGAAGGTGTCGCTGAATGATGAGCGGCCCGAGCGCGTACCCGATCATTGCGACGAACAGACAGACGGCACCGGCCCATCCCAACGGGCCCGAGATCGTCCCAAAGCCGAGCAGCGCCAGAACGCCGATGAGCCCGA
>Ga0134128_10003410_pt1 | contig 19443 bp, 13 predicted proteins | sample KB31754_FD_96462 | JGI IMG/M metagenome (GOLD analysis project Ga0134128, IMG submission 96462) | Terrestrial soil microbial communities with excess Nitrogen fertilizer from Kellogg Biological Station, Michigan, USA - KB3-175-4 | ecosystem: Environmental > Terrestrial > Soil > Unclassified ...
CTCGCGCGCGGCGCGGCCGCGCTCGACATCCCCTATCTCTCGGGGCGGGTCAACGACGACGCGCATCTGCTCGACGCGTCCTCCGCCGCGGAGCTCGACCAGACGCTCAAGGCCTACGAGGACAAGACGGGCCGGCAATTCGTCGTGCTGACGATCCCGACGCTCGGCGACGAGGCGCTCGAGGACTACTCGATCAAGGTCGCCCGCGCCTGGAAGCTGGGCCGCAAAGGAAAGGACGACGGCATCCTGCTGCTGGTCGCGCGCGACGACCACAAGGTCCGCTTCGAAGTCGGCTACGGACTCGAAGGCGACCTGCCCGACGCGCGCTGCGGACGCATCATCCGCGACGTGATGGTCCCGCGCTTCCGCTCCGGCGACTTCGCCGGAGGGATCAAGGCCGGCGTGAGCGCGGTGATCGGCACGCTCGACGGCACGTATTCGCCGCCGCCCGACCCGGACGCCGACGGCATGAAGTGGCGGGTCAACGGCAGCGCGCCGCGCTACCTCGGCCTCGGCGAGAAGATCATGATGAGCTTCTTCGTGTTCGGCATCCTGGGCTTATTCGAGAGCATGGGCCTCGTCACGCCGGGCGTGGGCTGGTTCCTGTACTTCTTCCTGATCCCGTTCTGGGCGGCGTTCCCGATGGGCATCTGGGGCGCGAAGGTCGGCATGACCCTTCTCGGGACGCACCTGATCGGCTTCCCGATCCTCAAGATGATCCTGGGCCAGACCGAGTGGGGCAAGAACATGGCGAAGACCATGGCCGCGAACAGCTCCAGGGGCAGCGGATACTCGAGCAGCGGCGGCTTCTTCTCGGGCGGCGGCGGGGGGTGGTCGTCCGGCGGGGGCGGCGGCTTCTCCGGCGGCGGCGGCTCCTTTGGGGGCGGTGGTGCGTCGGGGAGTTGGTAGTCCTTCCGAGTTTCAATTCTTCCGAGGAGGGTTTTGGCGCACATCCTGTGCCAAAACCTCAGAGGGAGAAATTGAGATCGCTCAGCGGAGGATTTGCCCGGACGTCGTTCCGCGCAGGACGAGCTCCCCTTCCTTGTTTCGCACCTCGAAGGAAAGGTTCACCTTGAAGCGCGAGGAATTCGAAGCTCATCGTGCGCGCCATGTAGTTCATGTCCCCGCCCAGCTTCGTGGGCAAGGTCGCGGCTCGCGCGTGCAGCGGATCGTCGCGCCGGGGCGCAGCGTCTCGGGGATATCGGCGCTCATGCCGGCTTCCACGCCTGGGCGCGGCGGCGCGCCTCGGCGCGCTGATCGGCGCCGCAGGCGGCCGAGGCGCGCTCGACGAGTCCGGGGCCGGGACCGCCGGGATCGCGGCTTTGCGAGAGCAGGGCCCACTTCAGCGCCTCGACGGGATCGGGCTTGAGATTTTCCCCTCCCAGCAGGCACAGCAGGCCGAGGCTGAACAGCGCCTGATCGAGGCCGAGCTCGACGGCGCGCGTCAGATAGTCCCGAGACTTTCCCGCGTCGGCCTTCACGCCGACGCCTTTGGCGTACATGATGCCGAGGTTGTGCGCGGCGGGCGCGTGGCCGGCCTTGGAGGCGATCTCGTAGAGCTCGACCATCTTCGCTTCGTCGGGCTTTCCCATCACGCCCTGGCCCATGAGCAGCGCGGCGGAGAACGCGGACGGGCCATGGCCGCGCTCGGCGCCGACGCGGTAGAGTCCGTAGGCGAGCTTCTTGTCGGGCTCGGTGCCGCGCCCGAGGCGCGCGCACTGCGCGGCCTCGTAGGCCGCCTCGGCGACGCCGCCGCTGGCGGCCTCCAGCATCAGCTCATACCCGGCCCGTTCGTCTTTGTTCACCCCGTCGCCGTTGAGCAGGGCCACGGCGCGGGCGTACTGCGCGGCCGGGTCCGAGGTCACGCCTTGAGCGACGCGACGAGGGCCGAGTCGAGGTCCGCGGTCAGGTCGGCCGCGTCCTCGATGCCGACCGAGAGCCGGATCAGGCCGTCGGCGAGGCCGGCCCTCAGGCGCTCCTCGCGCGGGATCGAGCCGTGCGTCATCGACGCGGGATGCCCGATCAGCGACTCGACGCCGCCCAGGCTCTCCGCGAGCGAGAAGATCTTGCAGGAGGAGATCATGCGCTTGGCGCGCTCGAGGTCGCCCTTGAGCTCGAAGGAGATCATGCCGCCGAAGGCGCACATCTGGGCTTTGGCGATCTCGTGGCCGGCGTGCGTGGGCAGGCCGGGGTAATGGACCTTGGCGACCTCGGGATGCGCGAGCAGGTGCTTGGCCACGACCATCGCGTTTTGGCAGTGCTTTTCGACGCGCAACGGCAAAGTCTTCGTGCCGCGCAGGAGCAGGAAGCAGTCGAGGGGGCCGGGGACGGCGCCGACGGCGTTCTGGAGGAACTTGTATTCCTTGTATAAGCCTTCGTCGCTGGTCAGGATCGCGCCGCCGACGACGTCGGAGTGGCCTCCGAGGTATTTCGTGGTGGAATGCACGACCACGTCGGCGCCGAGCGCCAGCGGGCGCTGCAGCGCGGGGCTCGCGAAGGTGTTGTCCACGACGAGCTTGGCGCTTTTCGCGTGGGCGAGCTTGGCGATCGCGCGGATGTCGCAGATCTTGAGCAGGGGATTCGACGGCGACTCGACCCAGACCAGTTTGGTCTTGGGCGTGAAGGCGGCCTCGACGGCTTTGAGGTCCGACGCGTCGACGAAGGAGAAGGTCATGCCGTAGCGCGCGAACACCTTGGTGAACACGCGGTAGGTGCCGCCGTACAGGTCGTTGCCGCACAGCACGTGGTCGCCGGGGTTGAGCGCCTCGATGACGGTCGAGGTCGCGGCCATTCCGGAGGAGAAGCACAGGCCGAAGCTCGCGCCCTCGAGCGAGGCGAGATTCTTCTCGAGCGCGGCGCGCGTGGGATGCACGGTGCGCGCGTAGTCGTAGCCCTTGTGGCGGTCGGGCCACTCCTGCACGTAGGTCGAGGTCAGGTACACCGGCGTCATGATCGCGCCGGTGGCGGGATCGGGGGCTTGTCCGGCGTGGACGGCGCGCGTCGCGAAGCCGAGGGCGTCGGGATTCTTATCGGAAGAGGGGTTGCTCATCCGCCGATTTTACCAATTGAACGAGGAGCTAGGGACCGAAACCGGGACCGGGACGGGGACGGAGAGCGGGACGGGGACCGGTCGGACGGCGAGACGGGAAGAGGAACTTCAGGACTTCCGCGGCGCGCGCGCGCCAAGCCCCCTCGTTGTGGCCGGCGCCGTCGATCACGCGCACGGACAGATTGCTGCCGGTTCGCCAGCCGCGGGCTTGGAGCATGCGGCCGAAATCGAGCGTCTCCGCGACGCGCTGGTCCGGATGGTCGCCCTCGCGCGTGCCCATGTCGACCCAGACGCGGGCGCGGCTCTCCGGCGGCGGCGCCGAACCCAGCCGCCGCGTCAACTCGGCGTTCGCCCACCACAGCGACGGCGAGAGCGCGCCGATGCGCGAGAACACGTCGGGATGGTCCAGGCCCACGTGAAGAGAAATGAGAGCGCCGAGGGACGAGCCCATCAAGCCCGTGCTCTCGGGGCCGGGGAGCGTGCGCAGGTTCGCGTCGATATACGGCTTGAGCTCTTTGATCAGGAACTGGCCGTAGAGTTCGCCGTTGCCCCCGCCGTACTCGTCGTCCGGGACCGGAGTGTACTCGGGAATCCGATTCAGCGTGTTGTACACGCCGACGATGATGAAGGGTGGCAGCTCGCCGGAGCGCATCAGGCGCTCGCAGGTCTCGTCGAGGCCCCACGATCTCCCTTGCTCCGCGACGGCGTCGAAGAGGTTCTGCCCGTCCTGCACGTACAGCACGGGGTAGCGCTCGTTCGACGACTCGTAGCCCGGCGGCAGATAGACCGCGATGCTGCGGGAATTGCCCAGGATCTGGGAGCGGAAATCGCGGATGATCCGGACGTCGCCGCGGAACGCGTTCTCGGCGGCGGGCGGCGCGGAGAAAATCGGAGCGGAGGGCGCCTGCAGCGGCGAGCTCAGCGCCGGCGCGGACAGAGTGAGGGCCGGCGTCAGGACGGGGGCTTGGATCGACGGCGCCTGGATGGACGCCGCGGCGCCGCCGAGCGAAGAGCCGACGGCGGACGGAAGCGTCACGATCTGGGCCGAAGCGGCCGCGCTCAGAAGGGCGACGAGAAAGACGGCGGATTTCCGCGGCCGCATGGCTGTTCTCAAGAGGATACTCGACTCACGCGGGAGGGCACATGGGCCGAACGGTCCGATCTCCCGGGACCGATTGACAACCGACCAGGCCGGGGCCATACTGTCGAAAGCATGTACCGTCGAAGCCAACTGATCGCGGTTATTCTCGTCTCGCTGGCGTCCGGCGCTTTCGCGGCTAAGAAAGGGAGCAAGGCCTCATCCTCGTCGTCGGAAGGCCCCGACCTCGATGCCGCGGCCCGGCGAGAGATTCAATGCCCGAAAGGCTTCGTCCCTGAGAAAACTTCCGGCCCGCACCTCGTCGTGACGGACAAGGCGCAGAGGAAGGCCAAGGGTAAGAAAAAGGCGAAGTTCGCCGACGACGACGCGAAGAGCGGCGGGAAAACTCGCACCTTAGCGCGTCGCTGCGTGCCGGCCGAGTCCCTCGCGAAGCCCGCCGCCGGCGACGATAACAAGGACCGGCGCACCGCCGCCGAAGCTCTGCGCGACTAGGCCGCGTCGGAGAGAAGTTCTCCCTTGCGGCACTTTGCTTCTGGAGTTACCCTGCGTTCGTGCGTCTTGGAGCCCTCAGAGAAACCTTTAACCCGGAAAATTTATCCGGGAAACAACTGGCGCTGCAGACTATTGGGTTCTTCATTTTCGGATATTCGTGCCGTTACTTAGGGGCGCCCGTCTTTTTTCTTGATCCATTCGGCAATTCCGTCCTCAATGAACTCGCGCCTGCAACTTTCGGCTTACTTCTATTATTGGGGACCGCCCGGATTGCGAAGAAGGTTTCGATTTCAAAATTTTCTCAGCGAATTTATTTTTTCCTTGGCGCATCCGTCATCGGGGATCGATAGCTGGGAGCGGGCGCGCTCGATCTCGGCGGAGATCGATAAAGAGGGACGCGCACTGCCGATGATTCCGTATTTCTCCCCGAGCACCACGAACTTCGGTCAAGTGATGTGGCAACGTGAGTTCGAAACCAGGGATCGGCTCAAACAAACTTTGCTCGCCAGTGAACTCAATTCCTATCGGCGAAGGCACGGGCGATATCCTGCCGAGCTCGCCCAAGTTCAAGCAAGCGATGCCGGGATGCAAGATGAATTCACGAATACCGCCTTCACCTATGAGACTGCCGGGGGCAAGGACTTCCTCTTGTGTAGCCCCGGGGCGAACGGGAATCGGATAGACGCCCGCAAGAGCGTTCTATGCCTCGGGAGCCAGCCTCCAGCCTGGGTGAAGGCCGACTAGGCGGGGTCGGCCAGCAGTTCGCCGATGGCGCGCTCGACGTCGGCGGTCTGCGGCTGGATGAAGTACTCCAGGTTCGGAGACAGCGCGATGCCGGGCGTCGCCTTGCCGGCGAGCAGGCGCGGGCGCACCTTGAGGTCGTAGAACATCTCGTCGACCGTGCGGCGGATCAGGTGCTCGCCGAAATTGGTGATCTCGGTCTCCTCGTTGACGAAGAGCACGCGGCCGGTCTTCTTGATCGAGGCCGAGATCGCCTCCCAGTCGTAGGGGATCAAGGTGCGCATGTCGATCACCTCGACTTCGCCCTTCCCGTCGGCCTTGAGGCGGCGCGCGACGTCGAGGCAGATCGGGGCCATGCGCCCGTGCGTCACGACCGTCGCGGCGGAGCCGGGATGAGAGATCTTCGCCTTGCCGATCTCGACCGAGTACTCGCCGAGCTTCGGCCACTTCGGCTTCCACTTCGTGCGGTCGCCGAGCGGCGCGTCGATCATGTCGTGCAGCGTCTTCTCGTCGGGCTCGCCCGGGAGCAGCTCCTCGCCCCTCGTGCGCAGAAGCGCCTTGGGCTTGAGGTAGAGGACGGGATCGTCGCTCTTGATCGCCGAGATCATCAGCCCATAGGCGTCGGCCGGCGTGGACGGGCAGACGACCTTCATGCCGTGCAGCTTCGTCGCGACCGAGTCGAAGGAGTGCGAGTGGTACATCGAGCCGTGGATGCCCGAGCCGGTCGGCGTCATCACGACCATCGGCGTCTTGTACTTGCCGCCCGAGGCCCAGTGGCCGTTGGCGGCGAGCTTGAGCATGTCGATCGCGTTGAAGATATAGTCGACGAACTGGACCTCGGCGACGGGACGGCCGCCGGCCCAGGCCAGGCCCAGCGCCGCGCCGATGATGCCGCGCTCGTCGAGCGGCGAGTTCCAGGAGCGCTCGAGCCCCTGCGTCGCCGTGAACACGCCGCCCAGCGGCGGTCCCACGTCCTCGCCGAAGATCTCGGTCACGCCGAGCTTCTGCTCGCCGTGGTGGAGGGCCATGCGGATGGCCTGCGCCATGTTGGCCATGTCAGCTGCCTCCCTTGGTCGGATAGGAAGGAGGCAAGCCGTCGGCGAACACGTCCTGCCAGACCGTCTCCACGGCCGGGAAGGGCTCCTGCTTGACCTGCTGGTGCGCGGCGTCGAGCGCCGCCGCCTCGGCGGCCCAGACCTTTTTCAGGGCGTCGGCCTTGGCCAGCCCGCGGGAGACCAGGTTCTTCTCGAGCAGCTCGATGCAGTCGGCCTCGGGGATGCGGTTGGCGCCCGACGAGGACGAGTGGCCGTACAGGCGCGAGCAGCGCGCCTCGAGCAGGTAGGGCTTGCGGTTCTTGCGGATGAAGGCGAACGCCTCGTCGAGCGCGTTCCAGGAGGAGACGACGTCGTTGCCGTCGATCGTCTTGCCCGGCATGTCGGGGAAGACCTTGGCCCAGTCCGCGATGTGCCGCTCGCCGTGCTGCGTCTCCTCTTTGGTGGAGATGCCCCAGCCGTTGTTGACCACGACGATCAGGATCGGGAGCGGGAGGACAGGCCGGTTGGCCCAGACCAGGCAGGAGTGGAAGTCGCCCTCGGCGCTGCCCGCGTCGCCGCCGTTGACGATGGTGATCGCGTCCGTCTTCGCGCGCGCCTGCGCGATGCCCGTGCCGATCGACGTCGAGTACTGCGTCTCGATCGTGGGCGAGATCGGCACGATGTTCCACTCCGGGATCGCGTAGTGATTGACGAAGTTGCGGCCCTTGGAGTACGGGTCGGTCGCGACCGAGCGCATCTGGCGCAGAGCGTCGATCGGCTTGCCGCCGAGCGCCTGCACGATGGCCGAGGAGCGGTAGTGCAGGTGCAGGAAATCGTGGTTCACGCCGTGGCCTTTCTTGACGTGGAGGCCCAGGGGCACGTTGAAGGCCTCCTCGCCGGGGCCGCCGATCCAGAAGAAGCCGTCGCCGCCCTTGCTCATCTTGATGAGCCGCTCTTCCAAGAGCCGCGAGCGCACCATGAGCTCGTGGATCTCGAGCAGGCGCGCGGCGCCGAGCTTCTTGTAGGGGTCGGACGAGGCCGCGGGGGCGGCCTTCGCGGAAGACTTGACCGGCGTCTTGGCGGGCATGGAGGGAGTCTAGGAAATCGGGAATCCCCCCTCAATACCCGATATGTCGCGAAATTACTTCGCCGCGGCCAGCTTCTCGGCGCGCGCGGCGCTCTTCTTGCCGTACTTCTCGGTCGGATACTTCGACGCGGCCTCTTTGTAGGTCGCGATCGCCCTGGCGTTGTCCTTGAGGTCGTCCTCGTAGACGTACGCCGCGTCGTAGAGCGCCTCGGCCGCCTCCTTCGCGGCCGCGTAGTCGTCGGCCACCTGATGGCGCAGAGCCGCCTCGCGCGCGTAGTCCTTGAGGTCGCGGCGCGCGATCGTCGCGGCGAGCAGAAGCGCGTCCACGCCGTCCTGGCCGCCTTGCATCGTCGAGAGGCGCTGCAGCGTCTTGATCGCGTCGTCGGGCTTGCTCAGCCGGTCGCGCTGCAGGCGCGCGATGGCCTTCAGCGCCTTGAGCGAGCCCGTCGTCTTCGGGTAGAGCTTCACGATCTGCTCGTCCATCTGCACGGCGAGGTCGTACTGCTTGAGCTTGTCCTCGAAGAGCCGCGCGGAGCTCTCCAGCGCGGGCAGAACGTCGGAGGACTGCGGGTAGTCCGCGATCACCTGCTGGTAGGCGTCGATGGCGCGCTTCGGGTCGCGAAGCGGGTCCGCATAGAGGTCGCCGATGGACAGCTGGGCGTCGGCGCGCAGGCCGCTCTCCGGATACATCGCCAGGAGCTTGCGCCAGGCGAGGACCGCGGCCGCGGGCTTGTCGTTGGCCGCGTGCAGGCGCGCGAGCGCGGCCTGCAGCTTGTCGGCGTCCTTGTGATCCGGAAAGCGCACGAAGAAGTCCCGGATCGCGTCGGCGGCCGGCTCGTAGAACGCGTCGGGCGTCTTGGCGGCGACCTTCTGCCAGATCGCCGAGAGCCGGTCGGACTTGTCGGCGGCGTCGTTGCCGTTGACGAAGTCGTTGAGGACCGGGCGCAGATGGCGCGAGGCCTTGCTGCCGACGAGCTCGAGGTACGTCGACTTGGCGCGAAGCTCCGCCGAGGAGCCCGCGTATTCATAAACGTCCTCGAGCAGCGAAACGGCCGCGGGCCGCCAATCGCCGTTCTTGATCTGCAGGCCGGCGAGCAGGAACAGGGCGTCCGGCGCGCGCGCGGACTCGGGATAGCGGCGGACGAACATGCGCAGGTTGTCGATCGCGGCCTCGCGCGCGGCGGAGTCGGCGTCCGCGGCGGCGGCCTGCACGAACGCCCACTCGGCCTCGATGCCGGCGGATTTCGCCGATTCCTTCTTCGGCTCCGGCGGCAGCGGCTTGGTCTCCTCGAGCTTCGGCGACGTCACCGTGACCCTCGGCTCCTCGGCCGCCTTCGCGGGCTCGGCCTTCGCGGGAAGCTCGGCGGGCTTCGCGGAGGCGTCCTCCACTTCGGTCGGAGGCGGCGAGGCCAGCGCGGGCGTCGCGGCGGGAGCCGGAGCGGCGGCCGCCGCCACGGCGGGCGCGGCGTCGGTGGTCTGCGCGGCGAGCGGCAGCGCCAGCGCCGAGAGCGAAGCGATCGCGGCGAGAAGGGAGAGGATGTTCATTTTTCCTCCGAGGCGTTGGAGACCGCCGTGAGCACGTCGTACTTCGTGACGATGTCGTAGGTCTTGCCGGTCCGCACGAGCACGGCCGGGCGCTCGGGCGTGATGGCGCGCAGGACGGCCTCGATGCGCGTCTCGGGCTCGACGACCGACAGCGGCTGGCCCATCGCCTCGCGCACGATCATCTTCTTGATCTCGCGGCCCTTGAGCATGAGGCCCAGCACCTCGTCCTCGTGCAAAGTGCCCGCAGGCTCGCCCTTCTCGAACACGGGCATCTGCGAGATGTCGTGCTTGCGCATGACTCCCATGGCCGCGAACAGCGAGTCCGTCGGCTTGGCCGTCGCCAAGGATTTTACCTTCGAGCGCTTGGCGGCCAGCACGTCGGCCACGCGCAGCTTGACCTCGCTCTCGTTGTACTGGTTCTCGCGCATCCACTCGTCGTTGTAGATCTTGGACAGGTAGCGCATGCCGGTGTCGGGGAGGAGGATCACCATGAAGTCCTTCTCGGTGAGCCTCTTGGCGAACTCGAGGCCGGCCCACACGGCCGCGCCGGACGAGCCGCCGGTCATCTGGCCCTCGAGCTTGGCGAGCCGGCGCGTCGCGATGAAGCAGTCGCGGTCGGAGACCTGCATCACGTCGTCGACGCACTTGAGGTCCATGGTTCCCGGGAAGATGTCCTCGCCGATGCCCTCGACCACGTACGGCTTCGCCTCGCCGATGCGGTTGTACTTGATCTTCTCGAAGTACAGCGAGCCGACGGGGTCCGCTCCCAGCACCTTGATCTTGGGGTTCTGCTCCTTCAAGTACTTGGCCACGCCGGAGATCGTGCCGCCCGTGCCCATGCCGGCCACGAAGTGGGTGATCTTGCCCTCGCTGTCGCGCCAGATCTCGGGGCCGGTGGTGCGGTAGTGCGCCTTGGGGTTCTCCGGGTTCTCGTACTGGTTGGGGTGGAACGCGCCGGGGACTTCTTTCGTGAGCTTATCGGCGACGGAATAGTAGGAGCGCGGGTCCTCGGGCTCGACGTTCGTCGGGCAGACGATGACCTCGGCGCCGAGAGCCTTGAGAAGATTGATCTTTTCCCGGGACTGCTTGTCGGTGATGGTGAAGATCAGCTTGTAGCCGCGCAGCGCGGCGACGAGGGCCAGGCCGATGCCGGTGTTTCCGGAGGTGCCCTCGACGATGGTGCCGCCGGGCTTGAGCAGACCCTTGCGCTCGGCCTCGTCGATCATCGCGACGCCGATGCGGTCTTTCACCGACCCGCCGGGGTTCATGTACTCGGCCTTCACGTAGATGCGGGGCTTGAGGCCCTTGGCCATCCGGTTCAAGCGGATCATCGGCGTGTTGCCGATGGCTTCGAGGATGTTCTCGTAACGCATGGTCGTCTCCTAAAGTTCGCGGCGCCCGGACAGGGCGTGGGACAGCGTGCGCTCGTCGATGTAGTCGAGGTCGCCGCCGAGCGGGACCCCGTGCGCGATGCGCGTGACCTTGACGGGAAAGGGCTTGAGCTGCTGGCCGAGGTAGATGGCGGTCGCCTCGCCCTCGGTGTCGGGGTCGGTGGCGATCACGACCTCCTTGACCGCGCCGTTGGAGGCGCGCACGCGCTCGACGAGCTCGCGGACCTTGATGCGGTCCGGGCCGACGCCGTCGAGCGGGGATAAAGAACCGTGCAGCACGTGATACAGTCCCGAGAAGGCTCGCGTGCGCTCGATCGCCGCGACGTCCTGAGGCTCCTCGACGACGCAGATCTCGGTCTGGTCGCGCGCGGGGTCCGAGCAGATGCGGCACGTCTCGGCGTCGGTCATGTCGCCGCACTTCGAGCAGAAGCGCAGGGCGGCCTTGGCCTCGCGCAGGGCCTCGACGAGGTTCTCGACCTCGGAGCGCGGCGAGCGCAGAAGATGGATGGTCAATCGCTCGGCCTGCTTGGGGCCGATGCCGGGAAGGCGCTTGAGCGCCGCGACCAACCTGTCGACGCTCTTCAAGAGACGACCTCTCGAGCGTCAACTTCTCTCATAAACGTCCTCACTGAGGCTTCTTCACGATGCGCGCCTTGCCGCCGAACACGCCCTCGGCTTTCTTGAGGCCGCCGCCGCCGCCCGCGCCCTCGGTCACGTCCTTCCAGCGCGTGCCCGCGGGCGCGCCGCCGGGCGTCTCGGGGATGGCGGGGTCGATGATGTCGGTCACGGGGGCCTGCGCGGGTCCGCCGAGCGCGAGCTCGACGCTCAGCGGCCGCCCGGCGAGCGCGGCGAGCGCCTCCTCGAGGAACTGCTGCGCGCGCTGGGCCATCTCCAGGTCGAAGGGCTTGGCGAAGCGGATGGTCCAGCCGCCGTCGGGCCGCGCGGAGTGAGAGCACTTGGCGAGCACGGCGCCGAGCGAGATCTTCTGCTTGGAGACGGCCTCGACGAACGCCGACCATGAGGCGCTTCCGGCCGCCGCGGGGTTCGCCGTCGGCGCCGGCGCGGCCTGCGAGGCTCGCGCGGGAGGCGCCGCCGCGGGGCGCGGCAGGAGTCCGGCGCCGCCTCCGCCGGCGACGAGGCGCTTCTCGAGCGCCTCCAGGCGCGCGACCCAGGCGTTCAGGTCGTGCGCGGCCTCGAGCGCGGAGAACAGGCCGAGCTCGAGGGCGAGCCGCGGCGAGTCGCCGAAGCGCATCTCCTCGAGGGCGCGGTTCAAGCGCTTGAGCAGGAAGCCGAGGCCGTCGGCGGTGGAGTCCTTGAGGGCCTTGCTCCAGACGGGATCGGCGCCGGCGCCCGCGCCGAGCTTCTCCAAATACACGCCCTCCAACGCCGCGCGCAAGTCCTTCAGGAACTGCGCGGGCTCGACGCCCTCCTCGTAGACCTTCTTCAGCCAGCCGGCGAGCGCTTTCGCGTCGCGGGCGAGGAGCGCGCTCGCGGCGCCGAGCAGCATTTCCTGCGGGACGAAGCCGAACATCTCGCGCACGGAGTCGAGCGTGACCTTGCCCTCGCCGGCGGAGCGGCACTGGTCGAGCAGGCTGATGGCGTCGCGCAGCGAGCCCTCGGCGGCGCGGGCGAGCAGCTGCAGCGCTTCCGGCTCGACGGAGATCTTTTCCTTCTTGGCGACGCCGGCCAGATACTCGGCCAGCGGCTCGGGCTGGACGGGGCGGAACTTGAAGCGCTGGCAGCGCGAGGCGATCGTCGCGGGGACCTTATGGACCTCGGTCGTCGCCAGAATGAAAACGACGTTCGGCGGCGGCTCCTCGATGGTCTTGAGCAGGGCGTTGAACGCCGAGGTCGACAGCATGTGGACCTCGTCGATGATGAAGACCTTGTAGCGGTCGCGCGCGGGGGCCAGGCCGACGGTCTCGATGATGATCTGGCGGACGTTCTCGACGCCGGTGTTGGACGCGGCGTCCATCTCCATGACGTCCAGGCACGAGGAGAGCGCGATCTCCTGGCAGGGCGTGCACTCGTCGCACGGCTCGGCGGTCGGGCCCTTCTCGCAGTTGAGGCCCTTGGCGAGGATGCGGGCGGTGGTGGTCTTGCCGCAGCCGCGCGGGCCGGTGAGCAGATAGGCGTGGTGGATGCGCTTGGTCGAAAGCGCGTTCTTGAGGGTCTGGGAGACCGCGTCCTGGCCGACGAGCTCGCCGAAGCCCTGAGGGCGGTACTTGCGGGCGAGGACTTGGTGGCCGGCCTTCTCTTTGCTCATGACGCGCTCGCTCCGCCTTCCAGGCTGATGGGTCCGGGGCCGAAGGCCACGACGTGCAGGAGTCCGCCGAGGATGGCCAGGTTCTTCAAGAGCTGGATGCGCTGGTCGGGGCCGGTGTGGAAGACCCAGGTCGCCGCGACGATGAACACGGAAAGGCCGACCGCGCCCCAGCGCGTCTTATAGCCGAGGATCAGAGCGGTCGAGCCGAGGGTCTCGACGGCGATCGCGCAGACGCAGAAGAACGTCGTCGCGGGCATGCCGTGGGCTTCCATGTACTGGAGGGTCCCGTCGAAGTTGGTGATCTTGCCGAACGCCGAGGCGAGGAAGATGATCGCGAGGAAAAGACGGCCCACCAAGGCGAGGATGTCGTCGGTGTTCACTCCGCCATCATACCAAACGGTCGAGAGAGGGCGTCAACGAACGAGCGTCTCGCGACGAACTCTTCGCGCGAAGAGTTCTACATGCCTGGCACCGCCCCGGCGCTTCATTGCGCCTCCGGGCTGAGCTCCTCCTCCGGCGACGAAGCGGCCTCGTCGGCCTGCGCGACGAGGGCGCCCCGCACCTCGAACGACGTCGAGTCGACCGTTTTCCCGCGTCGGTCGACGAGCGCGAGCGTGTAGCGGCCCGGCACGGGCATCCAATCGAGCGGCTCGCCCGCCCCGCCGAGATCGCGCCCGTTCAGCTCGAATCGCAGGCCCGCGCCGGCGTCGGCCTCGAACGGCACGCTCTGCTGGCCGGCGGGGATGTCGGGATCGAGCGCGATGATCGTGCCGGAGACCGGGCTCTCCAGACGCGGCCGCGGCGCCTCGACCGCGACGGCGCGTAAGGCGGGTTCGACGCCGGCCGGGGCCTTCGGCGCGCGGCTCGGGACGTCGGCGTGCAGCTCGTTCATGATCTCGAGCCACGCCGGCGCCGCGCCGCTCATGCCGCTCACGTTCCACATCGAGTCGCCCGAGAAGTTCCCCACCCAAACGCCGACGGTGTAGCGCTCCGACCAGCCCACGCACCAGTTGTCGCGCATGTCCTTGCTGGTGCCGGTCTTGACCGCGGTCCAATAGCGCGTCGAGAGCGGGCTGTCGAGGCCGAACGTGGAGCTGCGGTTCTCGCGATCAGACAGGATATTCCCCACGACATAGGCCGCGGACGCCGAGAGCGAGCGCTTCTCCGCGAGCGATGAGGACGCCGGGGTCAAAGTCAGCGGAGAATATCTCCCGCCGCGCGCCAGCGCGCGATACGCGGAGACCAGCTCCCACAACGTGATGTCGGCCGTCCCCAGCGCCAGCGACGGGCCGTAGTAGTCGCCCTCGCGCAGAGAGCCGAAGCCGAACGCGGCCAGCCGCGAGACGAACGCGTCCTCGCCGACGAGCTGGAGGACTCGGATCGCGGGGATATTGATCGAAGAGGCGAGCGCGACCCGCGCCGGCACGGGTCCGTGGAACTCATGGTCGTAGTTCTCCGGCCGGTACAACCCGCGCCCGACGAAGATCTCGAGCGGACTGTCGTCGAGCAGGGACTCGGGAGTGATCAGCTTCTTCTCGAATGCCAGCCCATATAAAAATGGCTTGAGGCTCGAGCCCGCCTGGCGGCGCGCCGTCACCCCGTCCACGAAGCGCGCGCTGGAGTCGTCGCCCGTGTTGCCCACGTACGCGAGGACCTCTCCGGTCTCGTTGTCGACGACGAGCGCCGCCGCGTCGTTCACGTTCTGATCCGCGAGATCGGCCACGCGCTCGCGCAAAGTCCGCGCGACGAAGCGCTGAAGGCGCCCGTCGAGCGAGCTGCGCACGGACAGCGGTCCCGCCCCCTTCGTCGGCTTGAGAAGGAGCCGCGCGACCTGCGGCGCCGCGTCCGCCTCCGGCGTCACCGCCGGCGGATGCGAGAGCGCCGTGAGCGCCAACTTCTCCACGTCCGCCCCTTCGAAGGACAGCCCTTGCCGGCGCGCGACGACGATCGACCGCGCCGCGACTTTCTTCGGCGTCGCGTCCGGCTCGCGCAGGAGCGCGGTGAGCACCGCCGCCTCGCGCGCGTCGAGACCGTGCGGCGCCTTGCCGAACAGCCCGCGCGACAGCGCCGACACGCCCTTGAGCTCGCCGCGCGTCGTCGAGAGATTGAGGTACGCCTCCAGGATCTCCGGCTTGCTCCACGAGCTCTCGAGCGCCCGCGCGTAGCGCAGCTGCGCGAGCTTCTGCCGGAGCGTCCTTCCGCGTCTTCCTCCGAGCAGGTCCGGATCGAGCTGGGCCGCGAGCTGCATCGTGATCGTGCTCGCTCCGCGCTTGTGCCCGCGGAGGCTTTGGACCGCCGCCGCGGACAGCGCTCGGAAATCGATCCCGTGATGCGAATAGAAGCGCCGGTCTTCCACGGAGATCACCGCGTCCTGCAGCGCCGCCGAGATCCCGGCGAGCGGCGTCCAGTCGAGCACGCGGCGCCGCTTGTCGACGCGCAGCTCGTGCAGCGGCCGCCCGTCGCGGTCGAGGAGCATCGCGTCCGAGTTCCGGTGCCGCGCGCGGACCTCGTCGAACGACGGAGGCTTCGGCGCGGTGAACGCGGCGACGGCCCCGACACAAGCCGCGGCGGAAACGGCGAGGAGAAGCTTTCTCAAGGCCTCACCTCGACGTTCGCGTTGGGCAGCTCTCCGAACATCTCGGGCGAGTACATCGCCTCGACGCGCGTCGGCGGCAGGCCGAAGTCTCCCGCGTTGTTGAAGCGGACCGTGTACTCGACGGTAAAGTCCCCCTTCGGCACGTACTCGTAGTAGGACCGGAACGCGCCGAACGAGCGCTCTTGGAACGTCGGCCACACCCAGCCCGTGTCCTGCTCGCCCTGCGTCGCGAGCGCCGAGTCGCGCCCCAGGCCCGAGCCCAGAACCCCGGCTCCGCCGGGAACCGGGTCGTCGACGACGACCCACGTCATGTCGGCCTGCGCCGAGATCTTGAGATGAACCCGGGCCACGTCGCCGCGCGCCCACACGCCCGGAGTCTTCTGGCTCACGGGCGTCACCGTGCGTTCGATCTTGTAGCCCGACGACAGCGGCTCCTTCAAAGGAAGAGCCGCCAGGCTCTGCACCGTGGCCCACGGAGCTCCGCGGCCGTCGTGCCGGATGGTCAGCTCCTTCTTTCCCTCCGGCCAAGCCAGAGTCGCCGTGCCTCCCTGAGGCGAGGACGCCCAATCGATTATTTTCTTATCCTCGCCCAGGGTCATCTTGGTCTCGCCCGCGACCTCCCCCTTCTCGTACTGGCGCATGAACTTCTCCTGCATCAGCCGTCCCCACGCGTTCGCCGTCGTCAGGTCCCAGTGCCCGTGGTTCTGCCGTCCGAGGGCTCCTCGGAGCATCCGCGCCATGTCCGCCTTCCACGGCGCGTCGTCCATCGTGGTCAGCACCAGCTTGATCGCGTTCTCGTCCTCGGAGACCATCAGCCACCACAGCCAATCCGATTTGTCGGTCGAGAAGCCCATCGTCGTGCCCTGGAAGTTCAGGCGCGAGCGCAGGATCTGGTCCGCCTCGGCCACGAGCTTGGGCGCGTCGGGGTCGGTCGAGCGCTTCTGGATCGCGCGCCAGTCGAGCACCGCCGACGTCGGCCACAGCTGGGGCTGGGGCGGGATGGACTTCAACGACCCCGGCGGGAGCGGCCCCAGGCGCGACAGCGCCTCGGCCGCCGCGAGCTTGCGGTAAGTCACGTCCATCGTCTGGATCCTCGAGCCGCGCTCGATGCGGCCTTCGATGAAGCCCTGCAAAGCGTTCGCCATCCGATCTTTCGACTCGGCGGAGATCTCCCATTGAGCCTCGTCGGCGATGGACAGCACGTAGGCCGTTAGCGCGTCGGAGCCCTGCTCCATCCCCGGGAAATATTTCGCGAGGCCGTCCGAGTCGAGGTAGGACGGCAGAGCCTCCATGTTCGCGCGCCACAGGTCGGCGTCGCGCAGCGCGACGGCCTTCGACGTGCGCTGCTCGAGACAGGTGTAGGGATAGCGGCGCATGTAGTCGATCAGCCCGTCCATGCCGGCGGCCAGGCTCGGCGAAAGATTGATCCGCATTCCCCCGCGGCGCGGGAGCGAGCCCGCGGGCCGCAGTGCGTCGAACCTCAGCGTTCCCGACACCGCGGCGAGCGTCGCCTGGAGCACGCGCACGGGCACCGACGGCTCGATTTTTTGAGAGACCTTCACGCGATCGCTCTCGCCGCCGCTTTCCGTCACGCCCGCCTCGAAGGAGAGGCCCATCGCGTTCGCCGGCACGTCGACCGGCCAGGAGACCTCCTGCGCGCGGTTCGGCTCCAGATGGAAGGCTCGCGGCGCGAGCGCGGCCATGGAAGCGCCCGAAGCCGTCGCCGTCGCGGTCGCCACGACGTCCATCGGACGGTCCGTCGCGTTGCGCACCGTGAACAGCGCGTCGTAGTGATCACCCTCGCGCACCAGCGGCGCCAGCCCCGAGAGGATCGCGAGGTCCTGCGTCGCCGCGAAGCGGCCCGAGCCCGTGCCGAAGCGGCCGACTCCAGCGGACGCCACCGCGACCGCGCGGAAGCCGCTCACCGAGTCGTTGAGCGGGAACTCGACCGTCGCATGGCCCGACGCGTCGAGCGGCACGCGCGGGTTCCAGTAGACCAAGGTGTCGAACAGCTCGCGCGTCGTGCGCCGCCCGCCGCCGCCTCCGGCCGGCAGCGCCTTCAAGCCGAAGTGCCGGCGGCCCACCACCTGCATCTGCGCCGTGAACGTGCGCACCGCCAAGCTGCGCCGTCCCATCATCTCGCCGAGCAGGTCCCACGTCTGGTTGGGCATCAGCTCGAGCAGGGCCTCGTCGACGACCGCCACCGCGGCCTCGGAGCCGGGCGCGAGCGCCGAGCCGTCGGCCGGCGCCGCCGAGATCTCCACGCGCGCCTTTTGGCGGATCTTGTAGACCGGCTTGTCCGGCGTCACCGTGACCTTGAGCTCGTGCGCCTTCCAGCCCACCTTGAGCTCGGCCATGCCGAGTTTGAACGCCGGGCGGCCGAGATCGACGAGGGCCGTCGGAAGAGGAGTGCCCACGCGGCCGCGCACGGCGAGCACGGAGACGAAGACGTTGGGAGAGTAGCCGGGCTTGATCGGGATCTTCACGACCGGGCTTTTGCCGGACAGGGTCGTGATGTAGGAATCGATCACGCCCTCGCGATCGACGGTGACGAGCGCCGTCGCGGAGCGGAAGGGCATGCGCACCTGGAGCTTCGCCGTCTCGCCGGGCTCGTATCGCGGCCGCTCGGGCAGCAGGTCCATGCGGTCGTTGTCGCTGACCCGGAACCACCACTCGTCGTCGCCCGCCACCCACGCGTCGGCGTGCGCGACGATCGCGCGCCCGTCTTGGTCGGCGGCCGTCGCCTCGAGCACGACGCCACCGGACACCTTGGTCGGCACGTCGCAGAGCAGCAGGCCGTGGACGTCGGTCGGGCCCGAGCAGATGACGCCGTGACGCACGATCTTCTCCGAGTGCTCGTAAGCGTAAAAGCCGCCGACCAGACGCTTGCGGAAGGAGCGGTACTTGCGCTCGACGAGCTCGACCTTGACCGGCACGCCGGCCGCGGGCTTGCCGTCGAGCTCCACGACGGCGGCGCGGAACTTGAGCTTCTTGGCCGACAGCGCCCAGGAGTCGGTCTTGATCCCGATCAGCCGGCGTGACGGCCACAGCGCGATGCGCGAAGAGACGGTCTGCGTCTCGCCGTTGGGATCCTTGAACTCGAGCTCGGTGAGAAGGTCGACGGGCGTCTTCGCGTCCGGCTCGCCGTCGAGGACCGCCGTCGCGCCGCCGGCCGCGTCGAGGATGAGGTCCTGATCGCGGATCGTCGGCGGGGCTCGGCGCGAGCTCCGGTTCTCGGCGGGCGGAACGGGGCCGGTGCCGAAGGAGAAATCCTCGAACGCGGGGAAGGACAGGCCCGCCTTCGGCTCCACCTGGGCGCGCAGCCGCGCCGCGAGGCCGTTGGCCGCGCCGCCGGACAGATAGCGCACCGCGGCGTGCACGGTGACCGAGGCGAACGCGATGAGCGGCTCCGACGGGCCCTGCACCGACGCGCTCAGCACGGGGAGCCGGAACTCCTCGACGCGGAAGGTCGCGGCGAGGTCGCTCTCGCCGTACCAGCCGCGAGGCTCCTGACCGGGCTCGTCGATCGTCACCTGGTAGGTTCCGAGCTTCGCCTCCTTCGGGACGGTCCACTCGCTCGTCGCGGTGCCGTCGGGCGTCCAGGTCAGGGGCAATTCCCATTTCTGCTCGGTGCCGACGTGCTCGACGACGGCCTTTTCCGGCCACTTCCCCGGCGGCAGGGCGAAGCCCTCGAGCGTCTCGCGGCGCAGAAAGTGCTTCATGCGCACGGTCTCGCCGGCGCGCAGCAGCGAGCGGTCGAGGACCGTGCGGCGCAAGGTGGTGGGGCGGCTGCCGTACTCGTACGGGAGCTGGAAGCGCCACGGCTCGATGCCCTCGCTCCACGTGTCGAGGACGAAGGACATGTCGTCGCCCTTGCGCGCGAGGGCGATCAGCCGCGCGTTCTCCGTGTCGCGGCAAGCTTCGAGCGAGCTCTCCTCCGGGATGACGGGCCGCGCCGTCCCGTCGGCGCCGGTCTTGCCGCTCCACAGCGTGCGGCCCTCGCAGTCGGCCACCGTGACGGCGGCCTCGGGCACGGGCCGGCCCGTGTCGAGTGCCGTGACCCAGACGAGCGAGGCCTCGCGTCCCCACTTGAGATGCACGGACATGTTCGTGACGAGCGCGGACGTCGGCACGAACATGGGA
>Ga0134128_10003411_pt1 | contig 19442 bp, 19 predicted proteins | sample KB31754_FD_96462 | JGI IMG/M metagenome (GOLD analysis project Ga0134128, IMG submission 96462) | Terrestrial soil microbial communities with excess Nitrogen fertilizer from Kellogg Biological Station, Michigan, USA - KB3-175-4 | ecosystem: Environmental > Terrestrial > Soil > Unclassified ...
GTGACCGACAACGCCCAGGCGGTGTATGAGCTGTCGCTGGTTGAGCAGATTCCGGGCATCAGCAAGGAACTGCAATCGCAGTACGGCTTCACGCCCGATTTCGAGCGCGCCAAGATGAACCTGGAAGAGAACGACGGGGCCGGCAACACTTTCAAGGCCACCGCCAAGCCGGTGCTGATCGGCACCGCGGTCGTCGGCGTCACCACGCTGATCTTCTCCATCATCGTGGCCCTGACCAACGGGCTGACCACCAACCTCGACAAGCTGTCCATCCTCTACCCGCCGTTCCTGCTGGGGCTGCTGGCCGGAGGCGCGGTGATCTACTGGTTCACCGGCGCCGCCACCCAGGCGGTGACCACCGGCGCCTACCGCGCGGTGGAGTTCATCAAGGGGAACATGAAGCTCGACGGGGCCACCAAGGCCTCGACCAGCGACAGCAAGACGGTGGTCGAGATCTGCACCAAGTACGCGCAGAAGGGCATGATCAACATCTTCATCACGGTGTTCTTCGCCGCCCTTTCGCTGGCCTTTGCCGAGCCGTTCCTGTTCATCGGCTACCTCACCGCCATCGCCTTCTTCGGCCTTTACCAGGCGATCTTCATGGCCAACGCCGGCGGCGCCTGGGACAACGCCAAAAAGATCGTCGAAACCGAGCTGAAGCAGAAGGGCACCGCTCTGCACGCCGCCACCGTGGTGGGCGACACGGTCGGCGATCCCTTCAAGGACACCTCGTCGGTGGCGCTGAACCCGATCATCAAGTTCACCACGCTGTTCGGCCTGCTGGCGGTGGAGTTGGCGGTATCGCTTACCGCCCAGGACGGGGCCACGCTGAGCCACTGGCTGTCGGCGTTGTTCATGGTCATCGCGCTCGTTTACGTGTGGAAGTCGTTCTACTCCATGCGCATCGAGCGGGAGACGAAGAGCGAAGAGCGCGAGATGACGGCCACGCGCTAGAGTAGACAGGTGAAGCGTTTCCTGTTCACGGCCGCCACGGCAATGGCCCTGGCGGCCGTTTGTTTTTCCCAGGCGCAGCCGACGGCCGGCCTCGATCACTTTTACAACCTCGAATATGGCGAGGCCATTGCCGTCTTCCGCGCGGCGACCACAGCGACGCCCGGCGATGCCGGCGCCTGGAACCGGCTGGCGCAGGCCGAGCTCTACCGGGAGATGTACCGCATCGGCGCGCTGGAAAGCACGCTATACGGCAAAAGCGACGACTTTTTGGCCGACAAGCCGCTGCCGCCCGATCCGGCCGCCGTGGCGGCGTTTAAGGATGCGGAGAAGCAGGCTGAGCATCTGGCCGGCGCGGCCCTGGCCCGCGATGGCAACGATGCGCAGGCGCACTACGATCTGGCCGTGGCCTATGGCCTGCAGGGCAACTTCGACTTCTCGGTCGAGAAGTCGTACTGGAGCGCGCTGGGCGATGCCAAGTCTGCACGCCGCGAGGCCGAAGCCGCGCACAAGCTGCGGCCGGGCTGGGTGGACCCGCTGCTCATCCTGGGGGTGCAGAACTATGTATCCGGCAGCCTGCCGTGGAGCGTGAAGCTCTTCTCCAAGCTGGTCGGCTACAGCGGAGACAAGGACAAGGGCCTGGCGCAGATCGCCCAGGTGGCCGAGCACGGCGAGCACGCGCGTACGGACGCCAAGGTGCTATTGGCCGTGGTGGACCGCCGCGACGGCAACAACACCGCGGCCGCGAAGCTGTTCGCCGGCCTGGGACAGCAGTACCCGCGCAATTTTCTATTCGCGGTGGAGACGGGCGAAGCCTGGGAAGCGGCCGGCGACCACGAAGCCGCACGTTCAGCCTTCCACGACATCCTGGCCCGTGCCGACCAGAACGCCCCCGGCTACGCGCACGCCCCGCGCGCCCAGGTGTGGTACGACCTCGGCCAGATCGCCGCTCTCTACTCCGCCTGGCCCGAAGCCCTCACCGACTTCCAAAACGCCGTCAGCGCTCCGCATGCCCCCGCCAAGTACCGCGAAGCCGCCGAAAAGGCCGCCGCCGAGGCGCAGCAGCACCTTAACGGGAACTGAGCACAGCAGCTTCTGAGTGGTGCGCGCGGTAGGTGGCGAGCATTTGGTCGCGGACTTGGGCAGCGAGCGCGGGGGCGTCGTGGCGGGTGAGGGTGGTGGTGGGGATGGGGGGGAGGATGGCCAGGGTGACGTGGCCGGGACGGAGGTGGGCGGTGGTGGGAGGGAGGATCTCGTAGGTGCCGATCAGCACCAGGGGAACGATGGGGACCTGGGCCTGGATGGCGATGTAGAAGGCTCCGGGGACGAACTCCTGCATCTCGCCCGAGAAGCTGCGGCCGGCTTCGGGGAAGATGAACAGCGGCAGGCCTTCGCGCACCGCGGCGGCGGCTTGCTGCAGGCTGCGCATCGAGGCGCGGACGTTGGATTGATCCACAGGGAGGTGCTGGGCGCGGGTCAGATGGCCGCCGAGGAAGGGGATGCGGAACAGGCCCGCCTTGGCCAGGATGCGGAACTGCAGGGGCAGGCTGGCGAACAGCACCGGCACATCCATGTAGCTGAGATGGTTGCAGACCAAGACCATCGGCTGGGTGGGGGCAGGCAGGTTCCCGGCGCCCTCGACAGTGACTTTGACGCGGGCGAGACGCAGCAACATGCGGGCCCAGGCCTGGGCGGTGCGGTGCTGGCGGACGCCGCGGGGGTCGAAGCGGGACCAGGCCATCGAGACCAGGCCATAACCGACCGTCGCCACACCGTAGAGCGGGGCGAAGAGCAGCCAGGAGCGGAGGCGGGAGCAGTTATGGCGAAAGCCGGGCATTACGGGCCGCATCCATAATCGCGTGCCTCGCCCACCAGGTACAAGGAGCCGGTGATGAAGATGGAGGCAGCGGGAGTGGATAGGGCGGCGAGGCGGCGGGCGGCGGCGAGAGCGGCAGGGTAGTCGGGGGCGGTCTCACAGCGCCCCGCCAGCGGGCCGCAGGCGGCGGCCAGGGCGGCGGGCGCCAGGGCGCGAGGGTGGCGCGGCGCGGTGCAGACGACCGCGGCGGCGCGCGGGAACAACTGCTCGCAGATCTCTTCCACGGCCTTGTCGCGCATGCTGCCGTAGACGAGAATCGGCGGCGGGTGCGACTGGCGATGGTCGTCGAGGAACCCGGCCAGGGCGCGAGCGGCCATGGGGTTGTGGGCACCGTCGAGATAAATGCCAGGGTCCTGGCAGATGCGCTCCAGGCGTCCCGGCCAGCGCACGGCGGCAAAGCCGGTCTCGATTGCCTCCGCTGGGATGGGGAAACCAGACGCGCCCAAGAGTTCACAGACCCGCGCCGCCACGGCGGCGTTCTGGCGCTGATGACGGCCGCGAAGCGGGGTCGCCGGCGCCGTTGCCGCTTCGGCGGGTGATACCGCGACAAAAGGCACGCCCATTTCGGCGGCGCGGTGCTGGAACACCGGCAGCACTTCCTGCACTTGCGGGGACACCACCACGGCCTTCACTCCGACTTTGATGATGCCTGCCTTCTCGCCGGCGATGGTGACCACATTCGGTCCCAGAAATGCCTCGTGGTCCATGCCGATGGGCGTAATGACGGCCACCAAGGGCTGCAGGACGTTGGTGGCGTCGAGCCTTCCGCCCATGCCCACCTCCACCACCGCCAACTCGATTTCGGCATCGGCAAAGGCGACAAAGCCGATGGCTGTCGCTACCTCAAAGAAGGCGGGCGGTTGGGTTAGCCGTCCTTCGGCCAACAGGCGCTCCATGGCGCCGCGGACATGGGTCGCTGCGGCTGCCAGTGCGCGGTCGCTGATCTCGTCGGCGCCGATGCGGATGCGTTCGGCGAAACGTTGCAGATGGGGTGAAGTATAGAGGCCGGTGCGCCAACCGGCGGCGCGCGCGGCCGCCTCGATCAGGGCGGCGGTGCTGCCTTTGCCGTTGGTGCCGGCAATGTGGACACTGGCAAACTTCCGCTGCGGGTCTCCCAGTCCGGCCAGCAACAAGGCGATGGTAGCCAGATCAAACTTTCGGCCGGGCCGCAGCTCGGCGCCCAGCTCGCGGAGCCAGACAAGGGTTTCGGGGAGGTTCACAGACGTGCGGGGAGGGCGGCGGCGCGCTGTCCGGCGGCGGCGGCAGCCGGGGTGGCCTGCATAAAGGCCAACGCTCGGGCCAGGTAGGCCTTCAGGTCCTTGCGGTGGACGATGGCGTCGAGCATGCCGTGCTCGAGCAGAAACTCGCTGCGCTGGAAATCGGGCGGCAGCTTCTGGCGGATGGTGCTCTCGATGACCCGCGGACCGGCAAAGCCGATCAAGGCTCCCGGCTCGGCGATGTTGAGGTCGCCGAGCATGGCGAAGCTGGCGGTCACACCGCCCGTGGTGGGATCGGTGAGCAGCGAGATGAAGGGCACGCCGGCGGCGTCGAGCTCGCCGAGCGCGGCCGAGATCTTGCCCATCTGCATCAGACTCACCGCGCCTTCCATCATGCGCGCGCCGCCCGAGGCGGAGATGACGATCAGCGGTTCCAGGGCCTTCAGCGCGGCTTCGGCGGCGCGGGTGATCTTCTCTCCGACCACCGCGCCCATGCTGCCGCCGATAAAGCCGTACTCCATGGCGCACATGTACACCGGTTGGCCTTCGAGGCGCCCATGGACCGAAAGCAGCGCGTCTTGCATGCCGGTGGCCGCCCGTGCCTTCTGCAGGCGCTCGCGGTAGGGCTTGAGGTCCACAAACTGCAACGGGTCGGTAGACACCAACTGGGCGTCAAGTTCTTCCCAAGTCTCGCCGTCGAGCAGGAGCTTCAGCCGGGTGCGCGAGTCTATGCGGAAGTGGCGCTGGCAGCGGGGGCAGACGTTGAGGTTCTCGGCCAGGTCCTTCTTCCAGATGATGTTGCGGCAGCCCTCGCACTTCAGCCACAAACCCTCGGTCTTGACGTGCTTCTCGTGAACCGCGGTCAGGGGCTTGTCTTCGCGCCGGAACCAGCTCATGGCTAGTACTCGATGCCTCGCTGGGCTTCGATGCCCTTTTGGTAAGCGTGCTTGACCTCGCGCATCTCGGTGACAGTATCCGCTATCTCCACCAGTTTGGGATGGGCGTTGCGGCCGGTAAGGATGACGTGGACGCTTTCGGGCTTGGTGGCGAGGAACTCGGCCACCGGTTCGGGGTCGAGCATGTGGTAGCCGATGGCGTAGTTGATCTCGTCCAGGATTACCAGGTCCCAGTCGCCGCTGGAGATCTCCCGTTTGGCTTCTTCCCACGCCTCCTGCACCAGGCGGACGTCCTCGGGGTCGGGCTTTTCCGCGCCCACCTTGACGAAGCCCCGGCCCATCTGGCGAATGACGTACTTGTCGCCGAAGGCTTTGACCGCGTCCAGCTCGCCATAGTGCCAGGAGCCTTTGATGAACTGCAGCATCAGCACCCGGAGGCCGGCGCCCACGGCTCGCAGTCCGGTTCCCATGGCGGCGGTGGTCTTGCCCTTGCCGGGGCCGGTGTGAATGATGATCAATCCGCGCACAGACTAAGTGTACAAGCATGGATTGCCAGGCAATGGATGTTAGGCTGAGGGCATGGCGAAAGAACTGGAGGCGGTACTCAAGGAATGCGCGCCGGTGTTGATCGCCTATTCGGGCGGGGTGGATTCGGCCTATCTTGCCTACGCCGCCCAGCAAACTATTCCTGGTCAGGCACTTGCGGTGCTGGCCGACTCACCCAGCCTGCCCCGATCGGCGAAGCAGGCGGCGCTGGACTTCGCCGCCCGCCATGGCATCGAGTGCCAGGTGATCGCCACCACGGAGATGGCCAACCCCGACTATCGCAAGAACGCTTCCGATCGCTGCTTCTTCTGTAAGGACGACCTGTTCACCCGCATGGACGAGGAGTTGGCCCGGCGCCCGGGGTTCCGCACCTTGGCTTACGGGGTGAACGCTGACGACCAGCTTGACTTTCGCCCCGGTCACCGCGCCGCCGGTAACCACGGGGTGCGCGCCCCGTTGCTGGAGGCGGGCCTGGGAAAGAGAGCCATCCGCGAGCGTGCCCGTGCCGCCGGGCTGGAGGTTTGGGATCGTCCGGCCGCCGCTTGCCTGGCCTCACGCGTGGCCTATGGCATCGAGGTCACGCCGGAGGTGCTGGCCAGAATCGAGCAGGGCGAGGAAGCGTTGTACGCGCTGGGTTTCCGCCAAGTGCGGGTGCGTTATCACGCCGACATCGTGCGCCTGGAAATTGCGCGCGAGGAGCTGCCGCGGGCACTCTCCCTGGAGATGGCCGATCGGCTGACGGCGACCTTCAAGCAGTTGGGCTTTCGCTACGTAACGTTGGATTTGCAGGGTTTCCGCAGCGGGGCTATGAATGAAGCGTTGGTCATGCCGGATGCGCCTCGTAAACTGACCTAAACGCCTGCGCACTTGACCGTACAATGGGGGCGTCGTCGCAGCTCCCCCGGCATTACATGCCCGAGCACATTCTGGTTGTAGACGATAACCCGGTGAACGTGGCGCTGCTGGAGCGCATCCTGCGGCAATTCGACTTCCAGGTGGAGGGCGTGCACAGCGGTGTGGCGGCGCTGGCATCGCTGGCGCGGCGGACGCCGGCGATCATCCTGCTGGATGTGAAGATGCCCGACATGGATGGCTTCGAGCTGCTGCGCCAACTGCGTCAGCAGGCGGAGACGCGGTCCATACCGGTGTTGCTGGTGACCGGCTATGCCGCCGCCGAAGACCATGACCGGGCGCACGACGCGGGTGCCGACGCGGTGATCGCCAAGCCGATCAACGCGCGCGATCTGGTGGCGCGAGTGCGCACGTTGCTGACGCTGCGGCGGGCGTGGCGGGACCGGGAAGCGGCGGAGGGGGTGCTGTGCGAGTGGGTGCGGCGGATTGAGGCGCGGGCGCCATACAAGGCGGGGCACGGAGAGCGGGTGGCGGCGGGGCTGGCCAGTCTGGCGCCATCGCTGGAGTGGCCGGAGGAGGAATTGGCGGCGCTGCCCTGGGCGGCACTGGCGCATGATGTCGGTCATCTGGGTACGCCCGAAGCGCTGCTCCTGCGCAGGGGGCGGCTGTCGGCCGCCGAACGCACGCTGGTCGAGCAGCACGCGCCGCGGGGTGAGGAGATGTGTGCCGCCCTGGGTTGGCTGCCAGGCGCGTCGCTGCTGATTCGCCATCATCACGAGCGCTGGGACGGCTCCGGGTATCCCGACGGGCTGCGGGGCGAAGCCATACCGCGCGGGGCGCGGCTGCTGGGCATGGTGGATGCCCTGGACACGCTGTTGATGGCACGGCCACGCCACGGAGCGGCTTCTCTGCCCCAGGCGCTGGCGCGACTGGACGAGGAAACGGCGCGGGGGTGGTGGGATCCGGAGATGTGGCCGCGGGTGCGGCAATGGGCGCTGGACGGGCCCAAGGCGGTGGGGGCATGAAGCTGGGCTGGCGCACCGAGACCTGGAGCGGGCTGCTGCTGCTGCTGGCGCTCTTGCTGCCGGTGGGCATCTATCAAGCGGCCTACCGCGCGGCGCGGCAGTTGAGCGCCTCGGTGGGCGGAGCCAACCACAGCCAGGAGGTGATGTTGGGTCTGGACCAGGTGCAGTTGCAGATGGTACGGGCGATGAACGCCGAACGACAGTACCAGTTGTCCCATGATCCCGCTCAGCGGCAGGCCTATGAGCAGGCGGTGGCCGCGACGCGCGGCGAATTGGCCCGCCTGCGCCGATTGACCAACGACAACCCCAAAGAGAAGCCGGCGCTGGATGCTCTGCAAACGGCCACCGAGAGCCAGATCCAAAATCTGGCCCGCGACCTGCCATCTCCGGCGAGCTCGCAGACGTCGCTGGCGGCGCTGCGGTCGGCGCAGGCGGTGCGGCAGGGGGCGGAGGCCTCGATGGCGGAGGAGCGGCGGCTGCTGACCGAGCGGCGCGCCATCGGGGCGAGTTTTCTGCGGCGTTGGAGCCGCTTGTTCTGGGGTGGGGTGATCGCCAGCGTGGTGTTGTTGCTGTTCATCTTCGTGCTGCTGGCGCGTGAGGTGCGGCGGCGGCGACGGGCGCAGGAGGAGTTGAACCAGAGCCACCTGCAACTGCAGGCGAGTTGGCAACACTACGACAATCTGATCGCCCATGTGCCGGCCGCCGTCTGGTCGGCGCGGGCCGATGGCCGCATTGAGTTCCTGTCGCCGTACATGGAGACGCTGACCGGCTACACGCCGCTGGAGATCGTCAGCGCCGGGGCGGAGTTTTGGCGGAAGAATCTGCACGCCGACGACCGCGCCGGAGCGGAAGCATCGTGGCGGGACTTGTTTGCCGGGCGGGGCGCGACGGCGCTGGAATTTCGCATGCGCCACCGCGACGGGCAGTGGATTTGGCTGCAGGCGCAGGGCCGGGCGGCGAGCGGAGCCGGTCCGGGGGCGGTGGCCGACGGGGTGCTGTACGACATCACCGCGGCGAAGCGCCGCACCGAACTGGATCTGCAGGAGCGGGGGTTCCGCTTCAAGAACGACGTGCTGGCCAGCGTCAGCCATGAACTGCGCACCCCTCTTAGCGCCATTCTGGGGTTCTCCGATCTGTTGTCGCAGGGCGCGGCCGGGCCGTTGAGCCAGGACCAGCGGGATTTCGCCCGCCACATTCACGCCAGCGGCGAGCATCTGCTGGCGCTGATCAACGACATCCTCGACCTGAGCCGTATCGAAGCCGGCCAGCTTCGACTGCGTGCGGTACGGGTAAGGCTGGAAGAGAGTGTGAACGAAGCGGTGGAGATCTTCGCCGCCCAGGCGCAGGACAAGGGGGTGGCGCTGCGTTCTGCCTGTCCGGGCGGAGTGGCGGTGTGGGCCGACCCGCTGCGTCTGCGCCAGATACTCTGCAACCTGCTGGGTAATGCGGTCAAGTTCACCGCGGCGGGCGGGGCGATTGAGGTGTCGGCCGCGGTTGAAGGCGAGGCGGTGCGGGTGACGGTGCGGGACACCGGCACGGGCATCGCTCCCGAGCACCACGAGACGATCTTCGACCGCTTTCGCCAGGTGGAGAACACGACGCGGCAGGCGGGTGAGGGAACCGGGCTGGGTTTGGCCATCACCCGCCATCTGGTGCTGCGCCAGGGAGGGCGCATCTGGGTGGAGAGCCGTCTGGGGGCGGGGTCGGCCTTTCATTTCACTCTGCCGGTGGGCGAGGATGTATCATCCAGGGATCGAGGCAATGCGGCGGCCGGGTAGAGCGGGCAGGCTGATGAACAAGTGCGTATTCGTGGTGGACGACAATGCGCTGATGCGCACCTTGCTGACCGCGACGCTGCGGGCGGGCGGATACGAGGTGGCCTCCGCCGCCGGCGGACTCGAGGCGCTGGCGGGCATGCGCGAGAGCGCCCCCGGGGTGGTGCTCATGGACCTGCAGATGCCGGAGATGAGCGGAGCGGACACGCTGCGCGCCATGCGCGCCGACCCGGAGTTGCGGGCAGTTCCGGTGCTGGCGATCACCGCCTTTCTTCATCCCGATGGCCGCGACGCAGCGCTGGCGGACGGTTTTGACGGCTATCTGGCCAAGCCCATCCCCTCGGTTACGCTGCTGCAGGAAGTCGGCCGGCGGATGTATTAGCCTGCGCAACGCCTGTTAGGCTGGCGTATGCGGATACTGCTGGTCAGCGACGAGCCCGACGACCCCAGCATGGGCGGGCCGCGGGCGCTGGCCAAACTGCAGAGCGGTATTCAGGAGCTGGGGCATGATTGCGACCTGTGGTTTCGGGTGCAGATCGGATCCCGCCCGCGCTCGCAACGACTGCGCTGGCCGGTGAGCCCCTGGCTGACGCGGCGTGCCGTGGGGCGCTCCACGGCCGGCTACGACGTCATTGACGCCTCCAGCGCCCAGGGGTGCCGGCTGCCGCGGGGCACGGCGATGGTGGCGCGGTCGCATGGCCTGGAGCATCGCTATTACCGCGCACTGCTCGACGACGCGCGCGCCGGATTGCTGCACAAGCCCTGGACCCATCGGCTGTGGTATCCGCCTGCCTGTTTGTGGCAGGTGGAACGGGCGCTGCGGCGGGCGCGGCGGGTGATCGTTCCCAACGGCGGCGATCGCGACTTCATCGTGGGCCGCGGGTGGGCGCCGGCGGCGCGTATTGACGTGATTCCCCACGGCATGGACGTGGCGCGATGGCGCGCCGCGCCCGCCCCCGATGCGCCCCGCGGCCAAGGGTTGCTGTTCTGCGGCTGGTGGACCACCAGCAAGGGGGTGGCGTTTCTGGCGGCCGCCTACCTCCAATTGCTGGCTGCGGGAGCGGCCCCGCCGCTGACGTTGCTGGGGGTGGCGCGTGCGGGGAAGGAGTGGGCCTCAGAGGAGGCCCGCATTCGTGCCTGCTTTCCGCCCGAGGCGCAGGCGAGTTTGCGGCTGGTACCGCGCACCGAGGATGAAGCGGCGGTAACCGAGGCGTATCGCCGCCACGATCTGCTGGTCTGCCCCTCCACCTCGGAAGGCTTCGGGCTGGTGGTGCTGGAGGCGCTCAGCCAACGGCTGCCGGTGGTGTGTACGTCGGTGGCGGGGGTGGCCCATTGGCTGCGCGACGGCCGCGATGTCCGCCTGGTTCCGGCGCGCGATGCGGCCGCACTGGCGGCGGCCATTCGTGAGCTATGGGAAAATGCCGGGATGCGCCGAGCCATGGCTGAAGCCGGCTACCAAACCGCCGCCACGTTGACCTGGTCGGCGGCTGCGAGCCAGACGGTGGCCTGTTATCGGAAGGCGCTGGAGGCGGCCGCGTGAAGGGGCTGCAGGTCATCCCACCCAGGTTCCAGGCGCGGGTGTGGGGGAGCCGTGATCTGCGCGCCTGGTATCCGGAGCGAGAGCGGGAGGCAGAGCCGGTCGGCGAGGCGTGGATTTCACCGCCCGATGGTCCGGTGCTGATCAAGATGCTGTTTCCCGCCGAGCGACTGTCGGTGCAAGTTCATCCCGATGACGCCTACGCCGCCGAGCACGGCCTGGGGCGGGGGAAGAGCGAGGCGTGGTACGTGGTGGCGGCGGAATCGGGCGCGACCCTGGGCGTGGGCCTGCGGCCGGGGGCGGAATGGAGCGAACTGGAGGCCGCTTGCCGGGCCGGACGCGGCGCCGGGATGCTCGACTGGTTTCCGGTACGGGCGGGGGATGTGATCAATGTACCCGCCGGAACCGTTCATGCCATTGGCCCGGGCGTGGTGCTGTGCGAGGTGCAGCAGCCTTCCGACAATACCTTTCGCCTCGATGACTACGGTCGTGGGCGTCCGCTGCACCTGGAGCAGGGCATGGCCGTGGCACGGCCCACGAGTGGGGGCCGGGTGGCACACGGGCTGAAGCTGGAGGAGAGCGGCGTGCTGCTGGCGACGCCCTACTTTCAGATCGCGCGGTATCAGACCCGACCGGGATGGACGTTGGAACCGGACCAGGAACGGCGCTGGATTGTGAACCTGGCGGGCAAAGGCCCCATCCCGCGAGGACACTTGGGCGAACTTGCGCCGGGAGAAGCTCTCACCGCTGCTTCGGCAGGAACATGGCTTGCAGTACGTACCGGCAAGCTATGATGCAAATGTCCCCCGCCTTACGCCACTGAGAACTTGACCGCACGGTCGGGAGCCGCGACAATAGGAGGTATCCACCGATACCTTCGTAGGCGTCGTACCGCGTATACATTATGGCTTCGCGTCCCCAACCCAAGCTCTCTACCCCCTCGCGCAAACCAGGCGAAACAGCCCCATCGGCTACGGTGCTGAGCACCGCCCGCCGCTATCCTCTCGATGCCGCCACGCTGCGCAACTTTCTTCGCCAAATGGTCACCGTGCGGGAGTTTGAGCACATCGGCGAGCGCGAGTTCAAGGCCGGGTTGATCCGTGGCTACTACCATTCCTATGCCGGACAGGAAGCGGTCGGGGTGGGCTTTTTTCACGGCCTGGACCTGCACCGCGACTACATCGTGGATCACTACCGGGACCACGGCCACATGCTGCTTTCGGGCATGGATCCGATGCGCATTTTTGCCGAGCTTTTCGGGCGCAGCACCGGCGTCTCCAAGGGCAAGGGCGGCAGCATGCACATGTACAGCCCCGAGCAACACTTTCTGGGCGGGGACGGGATCGTGGGCGGAGGTATTTCCGTCTCCACAGGGGTCGGCCTGGCCCTCAAGCAACAGAAGCGGGACGGCATCTGCGTGTGCTTCTTCGGTGACGGCGCGGTGGATACGGGAACCTTCCACGAGTCGCTGAACATCGCCAGCTTGTGGAACATTCCCACCCTGTACATCTGCGTGAACAACATGTACAGCATGGGCACCAGCCTGGAGCGGCACTCGAGCCTGCCGCGGCTGGTGGATCGCGCCTGTGGCTTTGGCATCGAGACGGAACAGGTGGACGGCCAGGACGTTTGGGCCACCACGGAAGCGGCCGAGCGGATCGTGCACCATGTGCGGGAAAAGCAGCGTCCGTACTTCGTGGAAGTATTGACCTACCGCTACCAGGGGCACGGCATCCACGACAAGGCGCTGAACTACCGCACGCTGGAAGAAGAGACCGCCTGGCACGCGCGCGATCCGCTCAAGCTGCTGAGCGATTACCTGATGGAAGAGAAGATTCTGAGCCGCGACGACATTGAGGTCATCCGCAAGGAAGTGGTGGCGGAGTTGGAAACCAAGGTGGCCGAGGCGAAGACCGGGCCGGAGCCGGCGCCGGAAGAGCTTTTCCACGACGTGATGGCCTGAGGGCGAGGAAGAGGAACCTACTGTGCTTGTAAAGAAAGCCATGCACGAGGCGCTGAATATGGCGCTCGGCGAAGAGATGGAGCGCGATGAGCGCGTGGTGCTGCTGGGCGAAGAGATCGGCGCCTACAACGGGGTTCACTACGTCACCCGCGGCCTCTACGACCGCTTTGGCAAAGACCGGGTGATCGACACGCCGATTTCGGAAGAGAGCTTTGTCGGCGTGGGCGTGGGGCTGGCCATCATGGGGCAGCGGCCGGTGGTGGAGATGATGCGCATGGATTTTTCCCTGCGCGCCATGGATCAGATCTACAACCACATGGCCAAGATTCGCTACATGTCGGGTGGCCGGTTGTCCGTGCCGATGGTACTGCGTGGACCGGAAGGACCGGGGCCGAACCCCGGGCTGACGGCTCAGCACGGCCAGCAATTGAGCGTGCTGTTCGCCCACTGCCCCGGGTTGCGGGTGGTCAGCCCGTCGAATCAGTACGACGCCAAGGGGATGTTGAAGGCGGCCATTCGCAGTGATGATCCGGTGGTGTTCCTTGAGCCGGGCCCGCTCAACAACAAGCAAGGCGAGGTGGACGACGGCGACTACCTGGTGCCGATTGACCAGTCGGAGATCAAGCATGCCGGCAGCGATGTGACCCTGATCGGGTACGGGGCCAGCGTGGCGTTGTGCCTGCAGGCGGCGCGCGATCTGGAGCGGGACGGCATTTCGGCCGAGGTGGTGGACCTGCGCGTGCTGCGGCCGCTGGACATGGGCCCGGCGCTGGCGTCCCTGCACAAGACCAACCGCGCCGTGGTGGTGGATTACGCCTGGCAGAGTTATGGCCCGGCCGCGGAAGTGGTGGCCCGCATCATGAACGAGGGCTTCTGGGATCTGGAAGCTCCGGTGGAGCGCGTCGCGGGCAAAGAGACGCCGCTGCCCTACGCTGCCAACCTGGAAGAGCTGACCAAGCCGAATTCGGATGAAGTGGTCGCCGCCGCGAAGAAGACGCTGGCCGGTCGCTAAAGCAGCTTGGTGCGATTCTCGGTTTCGAGCTGCTGGACCAGCTTGCCGACTTTTTGTGACTGCGAGCGGGGGACGATGAGCAGGGCGTCGGGGGTTTCGACCACCACCAGGTCGCTGACGCCGACCAGGGCGACGGTTTTACCGTCCACGCTGACGAAGTTGTTGGCGGAATCGAGCTCGACCACGGTGCCCGCCTGAGTGACGGTGCCGCCATGGGGCGCCAACTGTTCGTAGAGCGCGCCCCAACTGCCGAGATCGTTCCAGCCCAGGTTGGGGGCGGGGACGCAGACGATGTTGCGGCTGCGCTCCATCACGGCATAGTCAATGGAGATGTTCTCGCACTCCGGGTACCAGCGATCCAGTACGGCGGCCAGCTTGGAGCGGGGCGCTTCGGCGATGCGGCGCAGGATCTCGGCGGTGGCGGGCAGGAACTCGGCCATCGCCTCCAGCACGCTGGAGGCGCGCCAGATGAACAGGCCGGCGTTCCAGAAGAAATGACCCGCCTCGACGAACTCCTTGGCCTGAGCCAGGTTGGGCTTTTCGGTGAAGCGGCGCACGCGCATGGCCTGCGCCTTGGAGCGCGGGTCGTGCATGGCCTCGATGTAGCCGTAGCCGGTTTCGGGGCGGGTGGGAGGAATGCCGAGAACCACCAGCTTCCCCGGGCGCTGGGCTTCCTTGACCGCCTGACGCACCAGGGTGACAAAGCCGTCGGGGTTGGCGATGTAGGCGTCAGAGGGGAAAACGCCCATGTTGACGTCGCCACGGGCGCGCAGGATCAGCTCGGCGCCGAGGCCAATGGCGGGGGCGGTGTTGCGGCCCACCGGTTCGGCAATCACTTGAGAAGACGGCACTTGCGGCGCCTGGCGCAGAATGGCGGGGCGCAGCTCGCGGTTGGTCAGGATCCAGATGTCTTCCGGGCCGGCGAGGAGCGGGCGCAACCGCTCGAGGGTCATCTCCAGCATGGAGTGCTCACCGATGATCGGCAGCACCTGCTTGGCGGCGTTCTTGCGGCTGCGCGGCCAAAAGCGCGTGCCCCGGCCGCCAGCCAGGATCAGGGCACAAAAGCCATTGGGTCTGGAGGCCGTGGTCGGCACGAATGGCAGAATATCAGGAATTACTGTAAATCCCTTAAAAATCGAGTAAATTCGCCGCATGACTGATACGAACCGCGATCCCCGGCGTTATGCCCAAGCCAAGCTGCGGCTCAGCCTGATGGATGGCGGCATAAAGCTGGTTTTGCTGGTCCTATTCCTGACCAGCGGGCTCAGCGTGGGCCTGGCGCGCTGGTGCGCTGGGGCGCCCTGGTTGGGGGTGTTGGAGTATGTCCTGCTGTTGGGCGCTGGCTTTACCCTGATTGGCCTACCCGGCGACTGGTTAGGGCGGCGCATCGAGGTGAGCTACGGCATGAACCGCCAGAGCGTGGGCGGATGGGCCAAGGATCAAGTCAAAGGCGCCGTGCTGGGGGCGGTTTTGGGCGCGGCCGGCGCCGAGCTCCTCTACTGGTTGCTGCGGGTCGCGCCCCGTCACTGGTGGCTATGGGGGTGGGCCGGATTCCTGGTGATCATGGTGGGGCTGGTGCAACTGGGCCCGGTACTGCTGCTGCCCATTTTTTTCAAACTACGGCGTATGTCGGCCGAGGATCCCAGCGATGCCGCGCTGGTCGAGCGGCTGGAGTCCACCTACAGCGGGCTGCGGGCGCGCAACCCGAAGCTGCCGCGGCTGCATGGCATCTACGAATGGAAGTTGGGGGAGAAGAGCGCCAAGGCCAACGCGGCGCTCACCGGCCTGGGGAAGACACGGCGGGTCATCATCAGCGACACACTGCTGGCCGACGCCACGCCGGAGCAGATCGAGGCGGTGTTCATCCACGAGCTGGGTCACCACGTGCACCAGGATTTGTGGCGCGGCATTGCCTTCCAGGCAGGATTGAGCTGGCTGGGCTTCTGGGTGGCGCAGTGGGCCCTCGGCGCGCTGGGGCCGCGGCTGGGATTGAGCGGCATCGCCGACGTGGCCGGACTGCCGCTCATCGTGCTGGTGTTCAGCCTGCTGGGTCTGTTGCTGATGCCGGTCAGCAACGCTTTCGTGCGCGCCATGGAGCGCCGCGCCGACGACTACAGCTTCACCACGCTGGGAACGGCGGAGCCGTTGATGGCGGCGCTGACGCAGTTGGCGGAGAAGAACCTGGCGGAGGTGAACCCGCCGCGCTGGAAGGAGTTCCTGCTGTACTCACATCCCTCGATTGCCACCCGGCTGCGGCGCGGGCGGGCGTTCATGGCCGGCACACACTCCCTGAATGCGGAAGACCTGAGGGGTTAAAGCGCGGGAGAAATGGCCGGCTCAGCCCGGTTGCAGCAGCCGCTGGAACTGGGCGGCCCAGAGGGGGGCCATGACGGTGCGGTCCCATTGTTCGACCATGTCGCGGCGGGCCTGGCGGGCGCGGGCGAGGGCGGCGGGGCGATCGCCGACCACCTGGCGCAGGAGATGGGCGAGGTGCTCCCAACTCGGTTCGGCCCAGCCCTGAAACATGTAGACCTCGCGGTCGGAGGTGATGGGGGCGGGGACCACGCCTTCAATGTCGATGAGGAAGCTGTTGGCATCGTGGAGAAAATCCAGTTGGCCGCTCCAGCGGGTGGCGAGCACCGGGAGCTGGCTGGCGGCGGCCTCCATGTAGGGGCGTCCCCAGCCTTCGCCCCGGCTGGCGAGCACGAAGGCATCGGCGGAGGCGTAGAGGCGCGGCATGTCGGAGGCGGGCAAGAGCCCGCGCAGCAAGACGATGGTGGGGATGCGATCGAGCCGCAGATGCAGCTCGCGTTCCAGATAGTGAACCAGGAACTCCTCGAGGTCGGCGCCGGGGGCGTCGAATTTGTGCACCTTGAGGATCAGCGCCACGTCGTCGTCTTTATGGAAGGCGTGGCAGAAGGCGCGCAGCAGAACGTCCGGGCCCTTGCGGTCTATCCAGTCGAAGATGGAGAGGAAGTTGAAACCGCGGCGCTCGGGCAGCGGCAGCGGGGTCAGGCCCGGGCGGAAGCGGCGGGTATCGAGCCCCTCGGGCATCACCCGCAGGCGATGAGCGTCCACGCCGCCGCGGATGAAGCTCTCGCGGTTGAAGTGGGAGGGCACCCAGACCTCGTCCATGGCGTTGCACTTGCGATCCCAGCCGCGGGGCAGGGTGTCGGTCTCGAAGGCGGTGCGGCCGATGCGCAGGCGCACGTCGAGCTGGGTATCGAAGTCGGGCGCGGGCGCGCACTGGTAGAGCACGCTGCGCTCGAGGTCCAGGCGCCGCTGCTGCATTTTTTCCAACTCGCGGCGCAGGGCCGGAGGCAGGAGCTGATCGCGGTCTTCCTGCAGGCCGATGGGGGCCAGCTGCAGAGGCAGGGCGTGGCCGTGCAGGCCGGCCAGCAGCTCGAGGTTGCCGTCGGCGTAGCCGCTGCCGCCGTAGATGGCGCCGCGAAAGAGGAGACCGGCGGCGGGCGCGGAGCCGGGCAAGCCTAGGCTCCCCGGGCCAGCAGGGGAACGGACTCGCGCATCGGGGCGGCCGCCGTGGCGGCGCGCCAGGTCTGCAACCCGCGATCCTCGAAGGTGAAGTCGCGGATGATGCAGCCCCGCTCCCGCAGCACCGCCTCCACTTCCAGGCGGCGCTCGAAGTCGCAATAGAACATCATGTAGCCGCCGCCGCCGGCGCCGTTGAGCTTGCCGCCCAGCGCGCCCGCCTGGCGGGCCGCCTTGTAGAGGGCGTCAATGCGGGCGTTGGTGATCTGCGGCGACATACGCTTCTTGTACTGCCAGGCCTCGTGCATCAGGGCGCCGAACTCGTCCAGGCGGCGGCTGAGCAGCAGGTTCTTCATCTCCAGCGCCAACTGTTTCTGGCGGCGCAGGCTGTCGAGCGAGATATGGTCGCCGCGCTCGAAGCGGGCGGTCTGGTCGGCGACGATATTGTCGGAGATGCGGGTGGCGCCGGTGAAGCAGAGCACCAGGTTGTGCTCCAGCTCGTTGCGCGTGTCGGCGGGCAGGCGCAGGGGATTGACCAGCACCTGTTGCCGCTGGCCGAACTCGATGAAGTTCCAGCCGCCGTAAGAGGCGGCGTACTGATCCTGCATGCCGCCGGGGATGCCCAATTCCTGCCGTTCCAGCTTCCAGGCCATTTCGGCGGTGGCGCTGTCGTCGAGGGTGAGGCGCAGCCACTCCTTCATCAGGCCGATGACGGTCACCATCAGGCTGGAAGAGGAGCCCAGGCCGGAGCCGGGGCGGGCATCGGTGTGGAGAAAGAGATCGAAGCCGCCGGCGTGCTCGCCGCCCAGCTTGCGGATGGCGGCTTTGGCCAGATCGAGCTGCCCGTCATAGGCGAGGGCGGCGCCGTGGCCGTACTCGAGCGCCACGTTGAAGTCGGCCGAGCGCAGGTGGATGGCGTCGTCGGCCCGCGGGCAGAGGGTGCCGAAGGAATACATATTGACGGTGGCGCTGAGCACCGCGCCGCCTTCAAAGTCGGGATAGGGCGGGACATCAGTGCCGCCGCCGGCGAAACCCAGGCGCAGGGGGGCTTTGGCGCGGATCAACATGCGGAATCTCCTTGTTTGCGGCCGACAGCATAGACGCTCCAGCCCACCAGTTCCCACAGCGCCACGCACACCGAGCGGCGGCGGCGCAGCAGGGTGCCGGCGAGCAGACGGAAGGGTTGGGCCCACAGGCGGCGGCGGTCGCGGACCGGGCCGCTGTCCAGGCAGTCGCAGCCGGCCATCTGCAGAAACATCTGCAGGCCGCGGCGGCTGAGCGGGCGGACGTGGGTGAAGTTGTCGTAGAAGCTGAGGTCGTCGCCGATGGCGTTGGCGGCGGGGCGCGAGGGCAGCCAGGAGAGCGAGGGCAGGAACAGGCTGCGCAGGCTGGGACCTTCAATGTAGATGTGTCCGCCGGGCTTGAGCACGCGGGCGAACTCGCTGAGCACGTTCATGCGGTTGTCGAGGTGCTCGAGCACGTGGCAGAAGAAGATGCCGTCGAACACGCCGTCGGCGAAGGGCAGCGGCTGATGCTCGAAGTCGAGGGTATGGAAGTCGGTGCCCGGGGGGCAGGCGGCGGTCATGTCGAGCACGTCCACCCCGCTGAAGCGCAGGTCGGGACGGGCGGCGAGCAGCTTGCGCTGGGTGGCGCAGCCGCCGCAGCCGGCGTCGAGCACGCGCGCGCCGTGGGGCAGGCGGTCGAGAAAGCGGCGGCGCACCGGATGGAGCGGTACGGCGGCGCGGGGCGGAGCGGCAGCCGGCGCGGCCCAAGAGGGGGCGGTGGGGCTGGGCTCGACGACAGGACGAAGCGCGGTAGCCATGGCAGTAGCGCGCGCCGCGGCCTTAGACCGCTCTAATGCAGCCGAGGCGTGCTACTGCTCGTGTTGCAACGGGGATGCCAAAGTGGCGCGGGAGCGCTCGATCATGGCCGCCATGCGATCCAGGGCGGCGACGGCATCGGTGAGAAACTCGGCGCGGTCGGGGTCGTGGCTGTCGAGCCGGAGGGCCAGTTCCAGGCTGCCGCGGGCGGCGGTCAGCGGTTGGCTGAGGTCGTGACAGACCTGGCGGAGAGTGGGAGGGGCGGGGCTCATTCGCCCGCCGCGGCCGTCGAACCGGGTGGCGGACCCATCTGATAACCCACGCCGCGGATGGTGCGGATCAGTTTGGGTTCAAAACCCTCATCCACCTTGGATCGCAAGTAGTTGATGTAGACGTCCACCACGTTGGTGGAGGTATCAAACGACAGGTTCCAGACATGCTCGATGATCATGGCGCGGGTGACGCGCCGGCTCTGGTTGAGCA
>Ga0134128_10003413_pt1 | contig 19439 bp, 19 predicted proteins | sample KB31754_FD_96462 | JGI IMG/M metagenome (GOLD analysis project Ga0134128, IMG submission 96462) | Terrestrial soil microbial communities with excess Nitrogen fertilizer from Kellogg Biological Station, Michigan, USA - KB3-175-4 | ecosystem: Environmental > Terrestrial > Soil > Unclassified ...
AAGCGCTGAAAGTGCTCGTGGACGAAGAAGAACGGCGCGAAGTCGGGATTGCGCAGCGACACCACGATGAACCAGGGCGTCGCCAGCGCAAGGAAGAGCGGCAGCCCCGGCACCCAGTGCAGCCGCCGCCAGGGCCTCAGATCACGCTCCGCCACGCTATAGGCGATGAGGGTTCCGCCGGCAAGGACGAAGACGACGATGCCCTTGGTGAGGACCGCAAGGGCAGCCGTGGCCCAGCAGAGGAGCATCCAATTGCGCTCTTCGCCTGAACGCGGCGGCGCGCTCTGCGCCAGCGTGAACGCGAGCACCGTGGCGCACATCCAGAAGGTGAAGCCCGCATCCAGCAGATTCAGATGCGCAATGATCCCGAAGTACGGGCTCATCGCCAGAAGCACCACTGCGGTGAGGGCGGCGCGCCTGCCATGGAGACGGGTGACCCACGCATAGATGAGCGGCAGGCATGCGAATCCGAGCCCAACCGTCCAGAACCGCGAGCTCCAATTGCTCAGCCCGACGACCGCGTAGAGGGCAGCCGTCGCCCAGTACTGCAATGCCGGCTTCTCGAAGTACTTCAGGCCATCGAGCCGCGGAGTGACCCAGTTGCCGGTCGTCACCATCTCCCGCGGAATCTCGGCGTAGCGGCCTTCATCCGGATCGAGCATCGGGCGGATCTGGATGGTGAGCAGCCACACGACCGCAAGCGCGACCCAGCCCCACCACCTGAGCCCGCATGCCTGCGCGCCCGCCGCTGCCCGAGTCATGCTCATTCCGTGCCCTGCCGGCCCTCAGATACTCGCCAGGGCGGCCGCGCGGGCGCTGAAGTTCTCCTGCTTGACGTAGAACTCGATGGTACGGCGGATGGCGGTGTCGAGATCCGTGCTCGGCCGCCAGTTGAGATCGCGCTCGGCCGCATGGATCGCCGGCACCCTCACCTGGATGTCCTGGTAGTACTTGCCGTAGTAATCGCCGGCCGAGACCTCGACGATCTGCGTGGCGCGTGCATTCTCGCGCAGCACCGGGAATTCCTGAGCGATGCGGATGGTGCGCTCGGCGAGATCGCGGATCGAGACACAGTTGGCGGGGTTGCCGATGTTGAAGATGCGCCGCGAGGCGCGCCCCTGCGAGTTCTCGAGGATGGTGAGCAGACACTCGATCGCATCGTCGATGTAGGTGAAGGAGCGCTTTTGGCGGCCGCCGTCGACGAGCTTGATCGGCCGGCGGTAGAGCACGTTCGAGAGGAACTGGGTGAAAACCCGCGAGCTCCCCTCCTTGGGCTCCTCGACGTTGTCCAGGTTGGGACCGATGAAGTTGAATGGGCGAAAGAGCGTGTAATCCAGGTTGTCGCGCACGCCGTAGGCGTAGATCACGCGGTCGAGCAGCTGCTTCGAGGCCGCATAGATCCAACGCTGCTTCTCGATGGGGCCATACACCAGCGCGCTCGTCTCCTCATCCAGCACGGCATCGGGCGACATGCCGTAGACCTCCGAGGTCGAGGGGAATACCAGGCGCTTGCCGTATTTGACGCAGTGGCGCACGACGGAGAGGTTGGCCTCGAAGTCGAGCTCGAAGACTCTGAGCGGATGGGTAACGTACTGCGCAGGGTTGGCGATGGCGACGAGCGGAACCACGACGTCGCACTTCTTCACGTGATACTCGAGCCACTCCCTGTTGATGGTGATGTCGCCCTCGACGAAGTGAAAGCGGTCGTTCTTCGGCAGGTCGCCGAGCTTGTTGTCGGCGAGGTCGATGCCGTAGACCTCCCAGTCGCGTTCACTGAGGATGGCGCTCGTCAGGGCGCTGCCGATGAAGCCGTTCGCCCCTAGGATCATGATCTTGAGTGGCATGGGAGTCCCTCGAGCCTCGGGCCGGGCCCGGCTAAAAGCGGCGAATTCTACCAGGATTCGGCAGCCCATTTCCCGGCGCTTTCCGGGCCGTCCCGAGGGGCCTCAGCAGCAGCGACTCACACCGCTCCACTTGCGCCTCTCCCGCTCCTCGTAGAAAGCCCGCCTGTCCAAAGGCGGCCCTTCGTGGGCTCGCGCGTGGTGTGTCAGGTATCTCTCGTAGGCATCATCGCCCGAGACCGCGCGCAGCCAGGCGACGGCCGCCGATACGGCCCGCGCAATGCCCGCCCGGATCGCCCGCCGCGGCATCAGGTGCTGCCCTCCTGCGGCATGCGGTCCGAGATCGCGAACGGCTGCAGACGCGCGGCCTGGTACGGGGCCTCGGAACTTGCCGCCACCGGCAGGCCGCGGAGCTTGCGCAGGCAGACCCGGCCCATGTCGAGGATGACCAGCCAGAGAACGGCCGTGAAGAGCCCGGTGAGCCAGGCGTCGAGCCGCTGGTTGAAGATGAGCTGCGGCGCCACCGCCGCGGCCTGCGCCGGCAGTGCTCCGGCCGCAAGGTGTTCCGAAAGCTCACGGGCGGCGGCAATGAGCCCGATGCGCGGATCCGGGCTGACGATCTTCTGCCAGGCCGCGACCGTGGTCACGATGGCGAGCCAGGCGAGCGGCACCAGCGTGACGGCCGCATAGCGTGCCCGGCCCGACTTCACGAGAATCCCGGTCGCGACCGAGAGCGCAATGGCCGCGAGCATCTGGTTGGCGATGCCGAAGAGCGGCCAGAGGATGTTGACTCCGCCGTTGGGATCGATCACGCCCACGTAGAGGAAGTAGCCCCAGCCCGCCACGATGAGGCTGCTCGAGAGGAGCACGGAAGGATACCAGGAGGTGCGGCCCAGCGGTGCATACACATGGCCGAGCAGATCCTGGAGCATGAACCGCCCGACGCGCGTGCCCGCATCGAGCGTGCTCAGAATGAACACCGCCTCGAACATGATGGCAAAGTGGTACCAAACGCTGAGGAGCCCCCGCCCGAAGGTGTTGCCGAAGATACTCGCCATGCCGACGGCGAGCGAAGGGGCACCGCCCGTACGCGCAAAGAGCGTGCTCTCCCCCATCTCATGCGCGAGGCTCTGCATCTGCCCGACGGTGACCGGGAATCCCCAACTCGATATGGTGTGCACGGCCGCCGCCGGCGCACTGCCCACCACGCCGGCACCGGTGTTGATGGCAAAGAACACGCCGGGATCGAGCAGCGTCGCGGCGATCATGGCCATGATGGCGACGAAGGACTCGAGCATCATGCTGCCGTAGCCGATGAGGCGCACGTCCGCCTCGCTGGCGATGAGCTTCGGGGTCGTGCCGCTCGCCACCAGCGCATGGAAGCCGGAAACCGCGCCGCAGGCGATGGTGATGAAGACGAACGGGAATATCCTGCCGCCGAAAATCGGCCCGTGGCCGTCGATGAAGGAGGTCAATGCCGGCATCCTGATCTGCGGGTGCAGTATCACGATTGCGACGGCAAGGAGCGCCACAGTGCCGAGCTTGAGGAACGTGGAGAGGTAATCGCGCGGCGCGAGCAGCAGCCACACCGGCAGGGTCGCCGCGATCCAACCGTAGCCGATCACGAACCCGGCGAGCGGCAGGCTCGGCCAGTCGAACAGGCCCCGCAGCAGCGGATGGCCGTCGACCCAACCTCCGCCCAACACCGCGAGCAGCATGAGCGTGACGCCGATCAGCGAGGCCTCGAGGATCCGTCCCGGCCGCAGGCGCCGCAGGTGCAGCCCGACGAGGATCGCGACCGGTATGGTGGCGAAGATGGTCGAAGTCGACCACGGACTGTGCTTCATGGCGTTGACGATCACCAGGCCGAGCACTGCGATGAGCAGGATCATGATGAGGAGCGTGCCGATGAGCGCCGCGAAGCCCCCGAGAGGGCCCAGCTCATCCCGCGCCATCTGACCGAGGCTGCGGCCGTCGCGGCGGGTGGAAAGCAACAGGATCGTCATGTCCTGTACGCAGCCGCCCAGCACGGCGCCCACGAGTATCCAGAGCGTCCCCGGCAGATAGCCGAACTGCGCCGCGAGCGTCGGTCCGACGAGGGGGCCCGGACCTGCGATGGCCGCGAAGTGGTGGCCAAACGCGATCCATCGATGGGTAGGCACGAAGTCGCGCCCGTTGTCATACCGCTCCGCCGGCGTCGCGCGCGATGGATCGACGACGAGCACGCGTGCGGCGACCCAGGCGGCGTAGAAGCGATAGCCGAGCGCGTAGACGCACACGGCGGCCGTGACGATCCACAACGCATTGATCGGCTCGTGGCGGTGTAGAGCCACCCCGCCGAGCGCCACCGCGCCGGCCACGGCCAGAAGGACACCGGCGATCTTGTTCATCAGTGCTCTTCCCTCTATCCGAGCAACGCCTTCACGGCCCGCTGGTAGCGCGCGACGATGGCGTCGTGCTGTCGGTGACGTCCTCCGCTGACAACCTTCTCCCCTGCACGCCAAACGCAATCAATGACGCTGCGCCCGGCAGCAAATATCCAGCTGTCGAGAATCTCGTCTTCGCGACGCTCGATGAGCGCGGGATGGCTCGCGTCAAGACTCACCAGATCGAGTGGAGACCCTGCCGCCAAGCCGATCGGGCTTTGAGCGCCGGCGTCACGAAGGGCCTGCGCGCCTCCCGCGAGCGCGGCATCGAAGAGGCTCCTGCCGGTCGAATGGCCCGAATCACCCGCAAGCACATTGCGGGCGCGCCGCGTCAGCCGCTGGGAATACTCGAGCATCCGCAGCTCCGCGCCGGCATCGAGCAGTACATTGGAATCGGAGCCGATCCCGAGCCGCCCGCCGAGTGCCTGCAGCTGCGGCGCCGGAAAGACACCATCACCGAGACTCGCCTCGGTAATGGGACAGAGCCCGACCACCGCGCCGGCCGCTGCGATGCGCTCGAGCTCCTCCGGCGTCGCGTGCGTGGCATGAACGAGGCACCACCTCTCGCCGATTGCGATCGTCTCGAACAAAAGCTCGATTGGGCGCCGTCCACACCAGGCAACGCAGTCCTCGACCTCACGGACCTGCTCGGCGATGTGAATGTGGACCGGACCTCCCGCTGCCAGGGCGACGACCGCGGGCAACTCCTCCAGCGCGACGGCACGCAGGCTGTGCGGCGCGACTCCGACGTTGCCACCGGGGAGCTCGCGGGCCAGCTTGCGGCTCGACTCGACGATCCGCGCGTAACGCTCGAGATCCGTCACGAAGCGGCGCTGGCGCGCGCTCGGCTCGAGCGAGCCGAAGCCGCCATGGGCATAAAAGGTCGGCAACAGCGTGAGGCCAATACCGGACTCGGCGGCAGCGGCCGCGACACGCCCGGCGAGCTCACCGGGATCGGCGAACGGCACGCCCGACTTGTCCTGATGCAGGTAGTGGAACTCGCCGACGCGCGTGAATCCGGCCTCGAGCATCTCGGCGAATGCGAGCGCCGTCACCGCCTCGAGCTGATCCGGGTCCATCCGCTCCACGAACCGGTACATGAGCTCACGCCAGGTCCAGAAGCTGTCCTCCGCGGGCCCGCGGCGCTCGGTGAGTCCGGCGATGGCGCGCTGGAAGGCGTGGCTGTGCAGGTTGGGAATCCCCGGAATGCCAACGGCATGCCGCTCATCGCCGTCGGCAGGGTCGACCTCCGTCTCGACGGCGCGGATGATCCCGTCGCGCTCCGTGATGCGCACGCGCCGCGCCCACCCGCCGGGCAGCAGTACCGATTCGAGCCAGAGCCTGGATGCCTCCCCGCTCATCCGGGCAGCCGCGCCTACTGCCGCACCGCGCGCTCCATGCGCTGCTCGTTGCGGAAGGAGCCGGCGATGTTGATGAGCTGCTCCGCGATGCTCTCCAACACATCATCGAGGGAAAGCACGCCGGTGAGAGCTCCGGACGGGTCCACCACCGGAACGCGACGGACGCCAGCCTCGTGCATGTGCCGCAGCACCGCCTCGATCGACTGCCCCTCCTCGATGAGAAGCGGGTTACGCGTCATCACATCGCCCACCTTCAATTCACGCGCGTCCACTTCCTGCGCGAGCACCGCTACCACGATGTCACGATCGGTGAGGACGCCCACGACCCGCCTTCCGGCCTGCTGCCCCTTCGCCGATACGATCAGATACCCCACGTGCTTCTCTCGCATCACGTGAGCCGCCGCGATGAGGTCATCGGTCGGCGTGACGGTCACCACCCCGCGTTTGCAGACACTGCCGGCGTTCATGGGACCCTCCCAGCTGCGCAACCGGGGGATATTGTAATCGATCAAAATTCCACGCCCACCCGAATCGGGACGAAGTCCGTGGGCTGCGGCGTCTGCATGCGCGTGAAGCGCGCCTCGACGAAGAAGGTCGATCCGTTCCCGAGCGCAAAGTCGAGCCCAAGCCCCGCATTCCAAGCGAACCGGGTGGTGTTGTCGCTCGCCACCACGACATCCCCCGGTACGAAACCGGACTCACAGAAGTCGAAGAACGGATCGCAGACGAACCCGTCGAACGCGACCGTCTGGGTGAGCGCTATGCGCCGATGCGCAACGCCGATGCCCGCCATCGCGAAGCCGGTGATGTACGGGCTGAGCGGCACCCGATACTCGCCATCGACGGCAAGGTCGACGATCTCGCCGAAGCCGTGGTCGATCTCCGTCTGGTCGAACGCCTGGTTGATGCCGATCAGGTGGCGGGTGGCATCGAAGCGGCTGTAATTGATGTCCGCACGCAGCGCGAGCGGCGAGCTGAAGTCCGGCTGCCAGGAGAGGCCGCCGCCGATCGTCCAGCCGCCCTGGAGAAAGTCACTGATCTGGCCGGTCGTCGCAGCGTACCCCGTGTCCATGTGCCAGTGCACGTGCGTCTGCGGGGCATAGTAGCGCTCCGTGTAGCTCTGCGCCGGCGCCTCCGCCCAAGCCCCGAGCAGCACCAGTGCTGCGAGCGGATAGAGATATCGTTTGCGTGCTCCTGACCATTCATTCATGTCGACTCCTCTCAGGTTCCGTCAGACCGTGCGACCGAGCACCCTCCGTACCTTTCAGGGGGTCCCGCTACAGCGAGTCCAGGTTCACGCCGCGCGGCGGAGCCTGCGCCGCACCGCGAGCGCGATGTCCTGCATTTCGCGGATACGGAGTGCCGTCGCGCAGATGAAGAACGCGCCAGCCCCGGCCACGATGACAGCGGCGAGCGAGCCCAGCTTCGGCCAGAATCGCTCGATCTGCCAGCCGGCGAGGAGGTAGTGATCGCCGGCCCAGCAGATGCCGGCGAGCACCGCCGAGGCTACCGAGAGCCGCAGGAGGAGCGAGAGCATGGCGCGCGACTCTAGCCTCCCCAGATGCTGGTGCATCAGCGCATAGAGCACGAGGAAGTTGGTCGTCGCGATGCAGGCGGTCGAGAGGGCGAGCCCCTGGTGCCCCCACCCCAGCCGGACGGTGAAGATCCAGTTGAGGAGGAAATTGAGCCCGACGGCACCGAAGCTCACGAACATCGGCGTCTTGCGCCGGTCGACCGCATAGAAGGCGTTGACGAGAACCTTGAGGGCGGCGTAGCCGCACAAGCCGATTGCGTAGAAACGCAACGCCGCGGCCGCCTCGAAGGCGTCGTGCGCTTTGAAACGTCCATGTTGGAAGAGAACCGACATGATCGGCTCGGCGAGAATGATGAGACCGATGCTCGCCGGAATGGTCATGAGAAAGGCGAGCCGCATGCCCCGCGCGAGCTCGGATCTGAATCCCATGATGTTGCCGCCCGCCGCGAGGCGCGCGAGCAGCGGCAGGGACACCGTGCCGAGCGCGACACCGAAGATCCCCAGCGGAAGCTGCATCAGGCGAAAGGAGTACTGGAGCCACGAGACCGGTCCGTTGCCGAGAGTGGAGGCGAACGCCGAATTGACGAGCACGTTCACCTGCGTGGAGCTGGCGGCGATCACCGAGGGGCCCATGAGCTGCAGGACGGCCTTCACGCCCTTGTCGCGCCAGTGGAAATCCGGCCGGAAGTGATAGCCCAGGCGCCTGAGCGAGGGGATCTGCACGCCGAGCTGCATCGCGCCGCCGATCAGTATCCCGATCGCAAGTCCGATCGTGGCGCGCTCGCCGAAGTGCGGGTCGAGGGCCCAACCGATGCCGGCCCCGGCGATGATCGAGCCCAGGTTGAAAAAACTCGAGGCCATCGCGGGAATGCCGAAGACGTTCCTGGCGTTGAGCATCCCCATCACCAGCGCCGCGAGCGACACCAGCAGGATGAAGGGATACATGATCCGTGTGAGGGTCACGGTCAGCGCCGCCTTGGCCGGGTCGAAGCCGTACCCCAGCACCGCAACGATCCAGGGCGCGCAGAAGATGCCGATCAATACGAGAAAGCCGACCGTTACCGCGGCGGCAGTCGCTATCTTGTTGGCGAGCGCCCAAGCGGCGCGGTCACCTTCGAGCGCCGTCGTCTTGGTGAAGATCGTGATGAAGGCGGTCGACAGCGCCCCCTCTGCAAAGAGATCACGCAGCAGGTTCGGGATCCGGAACGCCACGACGATGGCGTCCATGATCGCCCCGCTGCCGAACAGCGAGCCAAACACCTGATCCCGGATCAGGCCCAGGACGCGGCTGCAGAGCACCGCCAGGGCGACGACGCTCGCGGCCCGGGTATTCAGCTTCTCGTGACGAGGGGCCGCGGGTGAAGCGCTCGGCGCCGCGGCGGGGATGTCCGTTTGTGGCATGCGGGCGCCACGGTACCATATGCAACTTCGAATGAGCTTCGAGCCCTATATCGCCGGCGACTGGGGCACTTCCCGGCTCCGATTGTCCCTCTGCCTCGACGGGCGCGTTCTCGAGACCCGCCAGGGGCCTGGCATTGGCGTGCTGCCCGGTCCAGCCGCCGAGACGCTGCGCCCGCTGATCGCCGGCTGGAGGCAGAGCTACGGTCCCTTGCCGCTCCTCCTCTGCGGGATGGCCGGCGCGCGCAATGGCTGGAAGGAGACCCCCTACCTGCCCTGTCCCGCCGACCTGCGCACCCTGAGCCAGGCAGCGCTGCGATTCGAGGCGGACGGGGCCTCGGTGGCCATCGCTCCGGGGCTATCCTGTTCCGGGCGCCTCGGCTTCCCGGACGTGATGCGAGGCGAGGAGACGCAGATCACCGGCGCTCTGGCGCTCAACCCCGGCCTCGGCACCGGCCGCCATCTTCTCTGCCTACCCGGCACCCATACCAAGTGGGTATGGATGGAGGACGGGTACGTGCACGATTTTCTGACGGCGCTCACCGGTGAGCTCTTCGCACTGCTGCGCGATGGAAGCACGCTGACTCGCATGGCGCCGGCCGGCGCCTCGCCCGAGGGCTTCGGCAGGCCCGGCAAATCGGATGAGTCGCGGCAGGGCTTCGAGGCAGGGCTCGAGGGCGCCGCCGCAGGCGCGAGCCTGCTGCATGCGCTCTTCCCCGTACGCAGCCGGCAGCTGATCGAGGGCCGCTCCCGGGACTGGGCGGTCTCCTATCTTTCAGGACTCATGATTGGAGCGGACGTGCGCGGCGCAATCCGCCTCTTTGCCACCTCGACCGAGGTGGTGCTCATCGGCGACGCCGTCCTCAACGAGCGTTATGCGCAAGCGCTGCATCACGAGGGAGTTGCGACATCCTGTCTCGATGGCGAGCAGTGCGCGCTCGCTGGACTTCGCAGCCTATGGCGCCCGTGATCATCCCGCCGTCGCGCTGGCCCGAGGGCATCCTGCCGCTCGTCGCCATCCTTCGCGGCGTCCGGCCGGAGGAAGTGCTCGAGGTAGGGGCCGCACTGCACGAGGCCGGCATCGGCGCGATCGAGGTGCCGCTCAACTCACCCTCCCCGCTCGAGAGCGTCTCGCGTCTGGCGACGAAGCTAGGTGACCGTTGCCTCTGCGGCGCCGGTACTGTCTTGAGCCCCACCGATGTCGATGCGGTGCATGCTGCCGGCGGGCGGCTCATCGTGACACCCAACACGATGCCCGCGGTCATCGAGCGGGCCGTGGCGCTCGGGCTGACAGTGATGCCGGGATTCGCGACGGCAACGGAGGCGTTTGCCGCGATCGGCGCAGGCGCCGGCCTGCTCAAGCTCTTTCCGGCAGCGAGCTACGGCCCCGCGCACCTCAAAGCGCTGCGCGAGGTATTGCCGCCTGCCGTCGCCGTGTTTGCCGTCGGGGGCGTAGGTGCCGCCACTCTCGCACCGTGGCGTCAGGCGGGATGCGCGGGGTTCGGCGTGGGAAGCGATCTTTACCGCGCCGGCCACCCCGCAGGCGAAGTGCACCGGCGCGCACTCGCCCTCGTGGCGGCCTGGCGCACGAGTCAGTGATCGGCGGCGTGTGTGTGAAAGCCGCTCGCCCACGCCCAGGACGGCCGCAGCCGCACGACCTCCACCGCCACGGGGTCGGATAGTTTCCAGGGACGCGGCAGCGCATATTTGCGCGCAATTCTTACAAACGCCTGCGCCACGGGATCATCGGCGGGAGTCTTCTCATCGGTCATGGTCCAGCGGCGCACCCAGTTCGCCTGTACCGTCAGATGCTCGCGGAGCAATTCCAGATACGAGGCCGCACCATCTGCGGCGGAGAGCGCCCGGCGTGCCGCCTGATCGGCCTCGCGGGCCAGCTCTTCGATGCAGCCATCCGTCAGCAGGATGCCGATTTTCAGCGCGTGGAGCTCCTCCCGCAGCCGCCGCACCGCGGCGCCCTGCGCCAGCAGAAGCACTCTGATCCCCGAGTCGAGCCATGTCATGATCGGTCTCCCGTTGTATCGGCACAACGCCCGGCCTGTCGTGGCCGCAGGCGTGACAGGCCTGTAATGCACGCGCTGTGCCAAGCAAGCGCCGAGCCCGGGACTCAGCTGCGGCGCCAATCCAACAACATCGTAGTCAACCTTCCCGCCGGCGGAAAAGCGACAGGAAGAAAAGTCCGCCTGCGACCATCACGATGAAAGGACCGCTCGGGCGACCGGCAAGCGATGCGACATAAGTCCCCACGACTGTAGAAACCACCGCGGTGGTGGCAGAAAGCACCAGCATCGCCTGGAGGCTTCGCGCGAAGCGCCGCGCGATCGCCGCCGGAATGATGATGAGCGAGCCCATGAGCAGTACGCCGAGGAATCTCAGGCCGAGTCCGATGGTGAGCGCGAACGCCAGCAGGAAATAAAGATCGAGCCGCGCCACATCGACCGCAGAGGTCATCGCGATCTCAGGTGAGATCAGCCGCACGACGAGCGCGTTGCGCTCGCGCAGCACGAAGACGATCACGATGACCGAGCCCACGACACCCAGGACGGCCTCGCGCAGCGTCAGGGTCCCGGGTGTGCCGAGGAGCGCGTCGATGAGCTGATCGCCGGAAGTGATGATGCTGCCAACGGCCAGCGCCACCGCGAAGGTGACGCCGATCACCGCCTCCGTGGCGATACGGACGCGCCGCTCCACTGCCCAAATGAGCACGGCGCCGAGCAGGAGCAGCGCGAGCGCGCCCCACAGGGGGTTGATGCGCAGAATGAGCGCGATGCCGATCCCCGGCAGCGCGATATGCGAGATGGGATCGGCCGCGAGCACCATGCGGCGCATGATTGCAAAGCTGCCGATGAGCCCGGCGGCCGTGGCCATGAGCGCCGACAGCGCGATCGAGCCGACCTCAGGAATGATGGTGGACATGAAACCCGAGCGGTTGACCGTAGACCTCGTAGAGCATCTCGGGTGTCAGCGCGGAGCGCGGCGGTCCGAAACAGGTCCCATGCCGCCCGAGGCAGAGTACGTAGTCCGCGTGCCGATAGACCACGCTCAGATCATGGGACACGAGCAGCACCGTCATTGCGCGGCTGTCCTGCAGTCCGTGTAGCACCTCGGTGAGCTGCGCCTGGCCGGGCGCATCGATACCCGCCGCCGGCTCATCGAGCAGCAGCACATTGGGGCGGCCGAGGAGCGCGAAGGCAATGAGCAGGCGTTGGAACTGGCCTCCCGACATGTTGCCGATGGGCGTCGCGAGCACCTCCTCCGCGAGGCCGACGGCATGCAGCGCTTCGGTCTGCATCACGCCCGCGCTGCCCAAGAGCGCCGCCTTCGCGCGCAGAAAGTCCCGCCCGTTGAGCGGCAGATCGCGCTCGATGTCGAGCTTCTGGGGAACATAGCCGAGTGCGGTGTCAGCCGCCCACGTGATTCTGCCCGTGTGAGGCAGCGCCCCGATGAGCGCACGCAGCAGCACCGTCTTGCCGGCACCGTTCGGTCCGATGATGGCGAGACAGGTCGCCCGCGGCAGGTTGAAGGTGATGCCCCGAAGGACGTCGGTACCTCCGAGCCGCACCGCCAGCCCTTCGACCTCGAGCGCGTTCATCGACGACTCAGCCTGCCTTTCTTCCGCCCGCGTTTTCCGCGGCGAAGTCTAGTGTACGGGAGCCGTCAAGCCCAGCGCTCAGGCATGCCCGAGATCGCCACCGATGCGTACGACATAACGGCCGCGCGCCTCGCCCGCGAGCAGCTCCTCACACGCCTGCGGCACCTCTTCGAGGCCAATGACGGCGCGTACGATGAGCCGCTCGATCTCGCTCGGCTTCCACTCGCCGGCGAGCTTCTCCCAGATAGCCAGCCTCCAGGACCTCGGCACCTCCACGGAATGTATGCCGAGGAGGCTCACGCCTCGCAGGATAAGTGGCATGACCGTCGTGTTGAGCGTCGGCGATTGCGCAAGGCCTACACAGGCGATGTTCCCCCAGGGCTTCACCGTGCGGGTGAGATAGGTGAGCGTCTCACCGCCGAGGTTGTCCACCGCACCGCCCCAGACTGCGGTCTCGAGCGGCTTGCCCGTGCTCGCGAGTGAGGCACGCGCCACGACCTGATCAGCCCCCAGCTCGTGCAGATAACCCGCAGCGTCGGGCTTACCGGTGATGGCGGCAGTGGCGAAGCCCGCGCGCTTGAGGAGCCCGAGGGCGATGCCGCCGACCCCACCGGTCGCTCCCGTGACCGCGATGGGCCCCCTCTCCGGAAGCTGGTGATTCTCGAGGAGGCGCCGCAGCGCCAGCGCCGCCGTGAAGCCGGCGGTGCCGAGGGCCATGGCCTCGAAGAGGCTCAGCCCCTTGGGCAGCGGCACGAGCGCCGCTGCCGGCACGCGCGCATATTCAGCGAGCCCGCCGTCCAGCGACTCGCCCAGATTCGCTCCGGTCGCGAGCACCCGATCTCCCGGCCGAAAGGCTCGGTCGGAGCTGGCCTCGACGATGCCGGAGAGATCGATGCCGGCCGTCCGCGGATAGCCTCGCGCGATCGAGCCTTTGCCGGTGATGGCGAGTGCATCTTTGTAGTTGACGCAGGAGTAAGCGACACGGACGACGACCTCTCCCGGCGTAAGCTCATCGAGCGTGACGGACTCGAAGCGGGCGAAGCGCCCTGCAGGACCCAGCAGGACTCGTAATGCCTTGAAGGGGGACATGGGAACGCCTTGCGACTACGAATGGACGGATCCGAGACTAAACTGCGCTGCAACGCGTGGTAAAGAGACGACGCCTTGCACACTCTAACCCTTACCGCCCTGCCGGACATCGGCGAAGTCGAGCCCGGCGACGATCTCGCCGCCATCCTGGCCGAGGCACTCCGCAGGCTGGAAACCCAGCCCCGAGCGCATGACATCCTGATCGTTGCCCAGAAAGTGGTCTCGAAGGCCGAGGGCCGCTATGTGAGACTCGACAGCGTGACGGTGTCGCCGCGTGCCATCGAGCTCGCGGCGCTCACCCGCAAGGATCCCCGCGTCGTCGAGCTGGTCCTCTCGGAATCCGTGGAGGTCCTGCGCGCCAAGCCCGACGTCCTCATCGTGAGACATAGGCTCGGGTACGTCATGGCGAACGCCGGCATCGACAGGTCCAACGTGGGCGGCGGCGACCGCGTGCTGCTGCTACCGCGCGATCCTGACGGCTCGGCCGAGGCGCTCCGCAGCTCCATTCTGGAGCGCTGCGCACTCCAGCTGGGCGTCATCATCTGCGACAGCTTCGGCAGGCCCTGGCGCAAGGGCGTCACCAACGTCGCGTTGGGCGCTGCCGGCGTCCCCGCGCTGATCGACAGGCGCGGTGAGGCGGATCGCCACGGACGCAGACTCGAGGTCACAGAGGTCGCGCTGGCAGATCAGCTCGCCTCGGCAGCGGGCCTCCTCATGGGTGAAGGCGCAGAGGGCCGGCCTGCCGTGCTGATCACCGGTCTGAGGCTCACGGCTCCTTCCGTGCCGGCTGCGCGACTGATCCGCCCGCTCCAGGAGGACCTCTTCCGTTGACCACGCAAACCCACCCAACAGCCGCCGCGTTCGTGCTGGCCCTCACCGGCGGGATCGGCGGGGCGAAGCTCTGTCTCGGGTTGCAGAGAGTGTTGCCTCCGGGAGCGCTGCGCATCATCGTCAACACGGGGGACGACTTCGAGCATCTCGGCCTCGCCATCTCACCCGATGTCGATACGACGCTCTACACGCTCGCGGGACTTTCCAACACGGAGCTCGGCTGGGGGCGGCAGGACGAGACCTGGTCCTTCATGCGCGTGCTGGAGACGCTTGGCGGTCCAACCTGGTTCAGGCTGGGCGATGCCGACCTCGCACTGCACGTCGAGCGCACGCGCCGACTCAACGCCGGTGAGACCCTGACGGACATCGTCGCAGACGTTGCACGCCGGTTCGGCATCCCCTCGAAGGTCCTGCCGATGAGTGATGAGCCGGTGCGGACCATGGTAGGCACGGCCGGCGGCGAGCTCGCCTTCCAGGAGTACTTCGTCAGGGAGCGCTGCGCGCCGGCGGTCACGAGACTCCGCTATGCCGGCGCCAGCTCGGCGCGAATCGCGGGCGCTGCGGCCGATTCGCTGCAGGATCCGGGCCTCCAGGCCGTGATCATCGCCCCCTCCAATCCCTACCTCAGCATCGATCCGGCGCTGGCCATACCGGGAATGCGCGCGGCGCTGCGCGCCCGTCGCGCTCCTGTCATCGCGGTAACACCACTCATCGGCGATGCCGCGGTCAAGGGCCCCACTGCGAAGATCATGCGGGAGCTCGGGCTCACGCCCTCCCCACTCACGATCTGCGAGCACTACCGTGGGCTCATCGACGGCATTGTGCTCGATGAGCGTGATGCGGCGCTCGCCGATCGGCTCACACTTGCGACCCGGGTCTGCGATACGCTGATGCACTCGCTCGAGGATCGCGAGCGGGTCGCCCGCTGCGCCCTCACGCTCGCGCAGGAGTTGCGGAGCTGACGCCACGCTGCGCGCGAGCTGGCGGTCAGGTACGGCGTTCCGACTCTTCGCGCATCTGGCGCCAGAGCGCCACTACGTGCTCGTGCGTGGTCCCCTCGACACCGAACGACACCCTGACCATCCAGCGATCCCCGAGCACTGCAGGGGTGAGGAACGCCTGACCGGACTCATTGATGCGCTTCACCCAGGCGAGCGTATGCACATCGAGTGCCTCGCCCGTGAGCCCGGGCGGCACGTGCCGCACGCACACCGTCTGGAATGGCACGGGAGCCACTCGCTGCCAGTCGGCCGCGGCGTCTACTTTCGCCGCGAGCCAGCGGGCATGCTCGAGGTCGCGCCGCAGGCGCTGCTGCAGCCCGCGCAAGCCCTGCTCGCGGATGAGGAGCCAGAGCTTCAGGGCGCGGAACCGGCGGCCGAGCGGAATGCCCCAGTCGCGGAAATTCCTGACCTTGGCGTCCGCCGCGGTACGCAGGTAGCTGGGGTTGGTGGACATCACGCGCACGAGGTGCTGTGGATCGCGGACGAAATAGGTGGAGCAGTCGAAGGACGCCCCGAGCCATTTGTGCGGATTCAACACGAGGGAGTCCGCCTGCTCGACCCCCTGCCAGAGCGGCCGGCACTCCGGGAGAATCATGGCGGAGCCCGCCATGGCGGCATCGACGTGCACCCAGAGGCCATGAGCGCGTGCAATGTCCGCAATTGCCTCGAGCGGATCGACGGAGGTAGTCGCAGTGGACCCGACCGTAGCGACCACCGCGCACGGGGCGTATCCCTTTGCCTCATCCGCTGTCACTGCGGCGCGCAGCGCCTCGGCGTTCATGCAGTAACGCTCGTCGAGCGCCACGCTGCGCACGTTGTCGCGACCAAAGCCGGCGAGGAGCGCCGCCTTCTCCACGGAGCTGTTGGCCTGACTCGAGACATAGACGACGAGCGGCCGCTCACTCGATTGCAGCCCGCCTCGCGCGGCGCCATAGCGGGTGGTGCGCTCACGGGCACAGATCAGAGCGACCAGAGTGGCGGTCGAGGCCGTGTCCTGAATGACCCCGCTCCAGGCGCTCGAGAGACCCAACATCTGCCGCAGCCAGTCGGTGGTCAGCTCCTCGAGCTCGGTGAGCGCCGGGCTTGCCTGCCAGTTGAGTCCGAGCTGGGCGAGCCCCGTGCTGAGGAAGTCGCCCAGCACTGCGGACAGCGAGCTGTTGGAAGGGAAGTAGGCGAAGAAGCGCGGGTCCTGCCAGTGGGTACATCCGGGCAGAATGACGCGCGTGAGATCGTCGAACACACCGTCGAGCGATTGCGGCTCCAGAGGCGGTGTCGCAGGCAACGCAGCACGGACCTCTCCGGGCATCACGCGAGACATCACTGGAAATTCCCCGCGGGCGGTACGCTCCCGGTAGTCGGCAATCCAGTCGATCACCTGGTGCCCCAGCCGGCGGAACTCCTCGGTATCCATGGCGCGAATGATCAGGCGCGCATCACGCGGACGCGCAGCTCCGCAAGATCGGTACCGTTGGCGGTCATGAGGTCCGAGAGACCCACGGCGCCCACTCCCGCGGGGGTGCCGGTGAAGATGAGGTCCCCGGGCTTGAGCTCCCAGGCAGCCGAGAGATGCACGATGATCTCCGGAATCTTCCAGATGAGGTCGCTCACTCTACCCTGTTGCCGACGCACGCCGTTGACATCCAGGGTGACTTCGACCTTCGAGACGTCCTCTATCCACGCCGCGGGCGTGATCCCGCCTACGGGGGCCGAGCGATCGAAGCCTTTGGCGATACACCACGGACGGCCGAGCTTCTTCATCTCGTTCTGCAGATCGCGGCGTGTCATGTCGAGACCCACCGCATAGCCGTAGATACAGCGCCCGGCATCGTCCGCGGTCAGGTTGCTGCCACCCTCGCGCATCGCAACTACGAGCTCAACCTCGTGATGAAGCTCGCGCGTGAGGGCGGGATAGCGCAGCACGCCCGTCTCGCCCTCGGCGACCGACAGAACGGCATCGGCAGGCTTCATGAAAAAGAACGGCGGCTCGCGCCCGGTGGCACCCATCTCCTGTGCATGCTCGGTGTAATTACGTCCGACGCAGTACACGCGGTGCACCGGAAACCACCCGGTCGAGCCGACGATCCGCACGGCCGCATGGGGCGGCGGAGCGAAGACATATCTCATATGCGTACTATAATCCGAATCGTAGCCGCGGCGCTGACTGCCACGGCCGGATCGCCGTACCGGAATCTCGGGCCCGCCGGACGGTCTGATTCCCTCTAGGAGGCATCCCCATGGCATTTCGAGTCCCGCGAATCGCCCCATCCGAGATCACACCGGCCGAGGTTTATTTCAATCGGCGCTCGTTCCTCACCCGGGCGCTCGCAGCCGGGGTGGGTGCCTCGATCGGCGCCGCCCATGCCGCCGTCCTGTCCGGCAAGGCCGGCGCCCCCCTCACCTTCGCCCCGAACCCGCGCGAGTCGGTCGATGCCCTGGTGCACGCGAGCGGCCAGGACGAGACGCCGAATACCTGGGAAGAGGTCACGAACTACAACAACTACTATGAATTCGGCACCGACAAGGGCGACCCGGCAGCCAATGCTCACCATTTGCACACCTCCCGTTGGAACGTTGCGGTCGAGGGAGAGGCCGAAGTCACCGGCAACTTCCACCTCGAGGACTTCCTGAAGCCCTATGCCCTGGAGGAGCGCATCTACCGCTTCCGCTGCGTGGAAGCCTGGTCCATGGTCATCCCCTGGGTCGGCATTCCGCTCGCGAGCATGCTGCAGCGGTTCAAGCCGACCTCGAGGGCCAAGTACGTCGCCTTCGAGACGATCTACAGTCCCAGCCAGATGCCGGGCCAGTCTGCCTGGCCGCCGGTCCTCCCCTGGCCATACCGCGAGGGGCTGCGCATCGATGAGGCGATGAACCCGCTGACGCTCATGGTGGTGGGCCTCTTTGGCCGCGAGCTGCCGAACCAGGACGGCGCCCCGCTGCGACTCATCGTGCCGTGGAAGTACGGCTTCAAAGGCATCAAGTCGATCGTAAAGATCCGCTTCACGGAAAGTCAGCCGCCCAACACATGGAATCAGGCGACCCCCAATGAGTACGGGTTCTATGCCAACGTCAACCCCAACGTACCCCACCCCCGCTGGAGCCAGGCGACCGAGCGGCGGATCGGCGCGCCTTTGTTCCACCAGCGCCAGCCGACCCTCATGTTCAACGGATATGCCGATGAGGTAGCGGACATGTACCGCGGCATGGACCTGCGCCGCTACTACTGAATGACCGATCCGGCCGGCCCAATCTCGCACGCATCAGGGCTGCCCGCCCGCCCGGCGCCATTGCGGCCGTTTCTCCGGCTCGACGTCGAGCGGCGCTACCGGCTCATCTACAAGCCGGCCGTCTTCGTGGCGAGCCTCGTGCCCTTTGCCTGGCTCGCCTGCAGCCTCTTCGGCCTGCTCGGCTTCAGCGCCGGAGTCGACCCGGTCAAGTTCCTCGAGCTCGAGTGCGGCCAGACGGCGCTCAACTTCATCTTCATCACCCTGATGGTGACGCCGGTGCGGCGGCTGGCGGGGCTGCCGCACCTGCTGCGCCTGCGCCGCATGCTCGGGCTCTTCGCGTTCTTCTACGTGGCGCTTCATTTCACCATCTACGTTGTGCTGGATCTCGAGTTCGACTGGCACACCGTCGGTGCCGACATTGCCAAGCGTCCCTACATCACCGTGGGTTTCACTGCGTTCCTCATGTTGATCCCGCTCGCCGTGACGTCGACCAACCGCATGATGCGCCGCCTCGGGCGCCACTGGACGAAGCTGCACCGGCTCGTGTATGTCGTTGCCGCGTTCGGCGTCTGGCACTACTACTGGCAGGAGAAGAAGGACGTGCGCGAGCCCATCATCTATGCGGCGGTGCTCGCGCTACTCCTCGGTTACCGGGTGGTGCGTGCCTGGCGGCAGAAGCGACGGGCCGATCAGACCGCCGGCGGGTTCAGTCGCGCAAAGCCCTCCTGGATCCGATACGGCGAGTAGGGATAAGGCGGCATCGTCGCGCTCGCCTCATCCAGGCGGCGGATCTGCGCGGCGGTGAGCGTGCAATGCGCCGCGCCGAGATTGTCGCGAAGCTGGCTCTCGTTGCGCGCTCCGATGATGACCGATGCCACCGTGGGGCGTGTCAGCAGCCACGCGATGGCGATCTGCGGCACGGTCTTTTCAGTGTCGCGGGCGATGCCCTCGAGCGCATCGATCACGCGATAGAGTTGCTCCTCGTCGACGGTGGGACCCATCTGCGCAGTCGCGTGCAGACGGCTTTCCTTGGGCAGCGGCTGCCCGCGACGGATCTTGCCGGTGAGACGTCCCCACCCGAGGGGACTCCAGATGAGCGCACCCACGTGCTGGTCGATGCCGAG
>Ga0134128_10003414_pt1 | contig 19429 bp, 17 predicted proteins | sample KB31754_FD_96462 | JGI IMG/M metagenome (GOLD analysis project Ga0134128, IMG submission 96462) | Terrestrial soil microbial communities with excess Nitrogen fertilizer from Kellogg Biological Station, Michigan, USA - KB3-175-4 | ecosystem: Environmental > Terrestrial > Soil > Unclassified ...
AGCGATCAAGCGGCAGCGATATAACGGTGCAGCCGAGGATAGAAGCTTTGCGCGAGCCTGGGCAGGGGTGCCAGCCGCCGGTCGCGCGATATCGGCAATTCGAAGTGCGGACGCACCATCCAGACGCGCTTCCTTAGGCCGCGACGCGGAGCGAATCTCACGCTCGTCTTGTGCGGGGCGATGCCGCGCGGCAGGCGGCGCGCTGCCGTCCCGTTCAGCACAGCACGTTTGATAGCCCATCAGGAGGTAGGGAAGCGTCGAAGCCACGGGGAACTGGTGGGGATGTCCCCAGGGGCCTGCCCACAATGGTTGCTCGAACGTGGAAGGCTCGGAGGTTAATCGATGTGAGACTTGCCGCCGGATTGCAGGATCACTCGGATGGACCCGTCCGGTGCGATCGGATTGCGATTATTCTCCAGGCACACGTAGGGCATGAGCGTGAAATCGGGCGGGGCGCGCTTGTACGTCTTCGTGACCGTCCAGGGCCTGGTGAATGCGACGGGGTCCACGAGCGTGATTTCATCGCGCAAGGTGTCGTCATCGGCGAGCCAAATTCTCTCATAAGCGATCGCCTTGTCGCTCTTCGGCAATCCGGAAGCCTCCAGGTTCGTCTCCTGGCGCAGGCCGAAAGTCGTCGCCAGAAGGAAGTTCCCCTCCCAGTGTCCGGCCGATTCGCCGTTGTAGGTCGGATCCGGATTGGTGGAGAGCGGCCGTCCGTCGGTGAAGATGCGTCTGACCTGCTCGTCCCACTCCGCGTAGATCATGATCCGATCCGTCCCCATCGTGATCTCCATCGGATAGGTCATCGTCATGATCCGCGGCATGCCGGGCGGCAGACATGCGGCGGTGGGATCTCCGGTCGGCCTGCCGCGTTCGGCATCGGCCAAGTGCCGCTCGAAGAGCTTGGCGTAGGCTGGAGTGAGCGGCGGATGCTGCCCGCGGCCCGGCGGGATTCCGGGTGTCCAGCCGATGCCACCCTGATTGATCCAGATGCCGGTCAAGTCGCGCCGGCTTTTCGGCCGGTAGGCACGGGTGCCCCATTGCGGGTCGACGGGTTGGGTCTTGGCCGCACCGTCAAACGTCGAGGGCAGCTTCGAGGTATCCCGATAGGGAGCTTGAACTCCGCGCGACAGATCGAGATCGACCGGCCTGCCGATCAGATCCACCGCGGGTTCCGCGGCCGCTTTGGCGGCGCTCGTCCGCGCATCTCGCGCGCTGACCAGGGCGGAAGCGAGGAGCACCGGTATCGAGATGCCGACGCTGAGCCCGATAAGTCGTTTACTCGTCCACATGGAAGCTCTCCCCTCACCCGATCGCGCACGATATATAAGCGCCGATTCGTGCCGTCGGCAAGACGACGCTGAGCTGGATCCGGGACTTCGTTGGAGCAAGAATGCGATGCGTCCCGCGTTCCCGGCGCGTGGCTGACGTCAAAGGCAGACCCGGTGAAATACCTGGGATTCATCCTGGCAAACATCGTCCGCGACAAAACGCGGCTCCTGTTCCTGGCGGCGTCCATCGTCAGCGCGTTCATGCTGTTCGGCGCACTCTCCGCGGTCGGGGTGTTCTTCCGCGGCGGGTACCGCTTCTCCGACAACGTACGCATCTTCATCTACCCGAAATACACCAACACGCTCCCGATGAGCTATGTGGAGCAAATCCGGCGCATTCCCGGTTTGCGACACCGTCAGGTGGATTTCACGATTTCGCGCGGCGCGTACTACCAGGACCGAAAGAACCCGCTCGGCCCACTCGCCATGAACGAGGACTTTCCCCAGGCGCCCGATACGACGGGCCGCTTCATCTGGGATCTCGAACAGGTGCGCGCGTATCGCGCGGACCTCCAGGGTGCGCTCGTGAATGAGTTCATGGCGCGGAAGTACGGCTGGAAACTCGGTGACGTCGTGCCGATTACCATCCCGAGCATCACCAAGCTCGATGGCACGCATGTGTTCAACTTTACGATTCGCGGCATCTGGCACTACCGGGACCCAGCGGAAGGGCATTACCAATTCTATTGCCACTACACGTACGTGGATCAGAGTCGGGCGACCGACAGGGGTACTATCGACTTCGCCGTTGCGATTCTGAGGAACGGCGTGGACCCGTCCCGGTTTGCTCACTCGGTGGATCGGCTCTTCATGAACTCGGGCGCCGAAACGTTGTCGGGCACCCAGGACGGGCTGCAGCGCGACTATTTCAGGCGGATCGGCAACGTCAGTCGGATCGCTTATCTGATCCTCGCCGCTGTTTTCCTGACGATGCTGCTTGCGACCGGCAACAGCCTGACGCAGAGCTTTCGAGAGCGTACCCGTGAGATCGGCACGCTGAAGGCGCTCGGCTTCGGACCGCAGCGGATCTGGTGGCTCGTGATGACGGAGGCCAACCTGCTGCTGCTCGTGGGCGGCGGACTCGGCCTGCTGGCGGCGCTTTGGCTCATTCATGCGGCGCAGAGGCAGATCGGCGGCCTCGAGCTGTCCGGCGCGCAGCTGTTTGCCGGGGTGGCGCTGATGGTGGCGAGCGGGTGCCTGGTCGGCTGGTTTCCGGCCCGGCGAGCCGCGCGCCTGACGGTCGTCGAGGCCATCAGGACCGACCGGCGATGATCGGACAGATGTGGACACTTCTGCGGCTGAACCTGCTGACGCTGCCGCAGCGCTGGGCGAGCGCGGCCATCGATGCGTTCGGCGTCGCGTGCATCGTCGCGGTATTCGTCGGCTTGTTCTCGATCGCCGCGAGCTTCCGGACACTGCTGATGACGAGCGCGAACGATGGAATTCTCATGGTCCTCAAGACCGGCCAGGACTCCGAGGATCAGAGCGTTTTGGACAGGGACACCGCTGCGAGCGTGGCGGGCCTCGCGACAACCGTCGACGCGCACGCGCTCGTTTCCCCGGAAAGCTCGCCTCCCATCAGCGTCAAGCGGATCGCTGAGGGTGACTACGTGGATCTTTCGGTTCGCGGTGTGACTCCTGCGGCGTTCAAGATACGCGGCGGCCTCAAGATCATCGCAGGCAGAGCGATGGTTCCCGGACGATTCGAGTTGCTGGTGGGTCGCAACAGCCAGCGGCAATTTGCCGGTCTCAACGTCGGCGACTCATTGCTGCTTGCGGATTCGCAGTGGCGGATCGTCGGGGTCTTCGAAGACGGAGGCGGTGCCATCGAGTCGGAGCTGTGGGCGGATCTGCCCATCCTGCAGGCCGCCTTTCGTCTCGGACCCGACGTGCACAGCGTGCGCGTGAAGCTCTCGAGCAGTGTCGCCGCGGCGCGTTTTCAGGCGGCGCTCAAGAGCGCTCCCAATCTGGGCGTTTACGCGCTGCCCGAGTCGCAGTACTACGAGCGCCTCGCGCGCGACCTGCTGGGCACGGTGAGATTCTTCAGCGTGCCTCTGCTCATCATCATGGGCATCGGTGCCGTCTTCGGCGCTCTCAACACGATGTACGGTGCAGTCGCCGCGCGCGTGCGCGAGATCGGAACGGCGCGAGCCATCGGGTTCGGAGCCTTTCCGGTCGGTGCGGCGGTTGTCGGCGAGTCGATGCTGCTCGCCCTGGCGGGCAGTGTCTTCGGCGCCGGGATCATCTATCTGACGTTGAACGACCTGCAGGCCAACACGAACTTCCTGGGCGGTACGCAGTTCGCGTTCCAGTTCGTGGTTCCGGCCCCCCTCATGCTCGAAGCGATGCTCGGAGCGCTGGCGATCGGTCTGCTCGGCGGATTGTGGCCTGCGATCCGGGCAGGGCGCATGCCGGTGAGCCAGGCGCTCGGGGAGCAGTAGCCGGGAGTCACTCCACCGTCACGCTCTTCGCGAGGTTCCTCGGCTGATCCACGTCGGTGCCCTTCAAAATCGCGACGTGATACGCGAGCAGCTGCAGGGGCACCGTGTACACCGCCGGCGCCTGGAAGTACGTCACGTGTTTCGGCATGTTGATGACGGTCACGCCATCGCCATCCGTGAGTCCCGCCTCCGGGTCGGCAAACACGATCAGCTCCCCGCCTCGCGCGCGCACCTCCATCAGGTTCGACTTCAGCTTCTCGAGCAGATCGTTGTTCGGCGCGACGGTGATCACCGGCATCTCCGAATCGACGAGCGCGAGCGGGCCGTGTTTGAGCTCTCCTGCCGGGTACGCTTCGGCATGGATGTAGGAAATCTCCTTGAGCTTCAGCGCCCCCTCCATCGCGATGGGATGCAGCGCGCCGCGGCCGAGAAAGAGCGCGTGCCGCTTGTCCGCGAAGCGCTCCGCGAGCTTGTGCACGACCGGATCGAGCTCGAGCGCACGCTCGAGATGTCCGGGCAGCTCGATGAGCCGGCTCACGAGACCGCGCTCGCGCTCCGCGTCTGCGCCGTGGAATTTGGCGAGCGCGACGACCAGCATCCCGAGCCCGGCGAGCTGAGTCGTGAATGCCTTGGTCGAGGCCACTCCGATCTCGGGACCCGCGCGCGTGAGCAGCACGAGCTCGGACTCGCGAACGAGCGAGCTCTCGGGCACGTTGCAGATGGTGAGCTGGGAGAGATAACCGGCCTGCTTCGCAAGGCGCAGCGCCGCAAGCGTATCCGCGGTCTCACCCGACTGTGAAATCGAGACGAACAAAGAGTTCCGCGGAACGAGCGGATTGCGGTAGCGGTACTCGCTCGCGATCTCGATACTGCACGGCAGCTTGCAGATCTGCTCGATGAAATAGCGTGCAACCGAGCCGGCATGAAAGCTCGTGCCACAGGCGACGATGTGCACGTGCTCGGTGCGCCGGAACACCTCGCTCGCCGCCGGACCGAACGCCGCCTCGAGGAGCCTCCCGTTGGCGACGCGCTCCTGCAGCGTGTTCGCGACGGCTCGCGGCTGCTCGTGAATCTCCTTGAGCATGAAGTGGCGGTATTGTCCCTTCTCCGCCGCATCGGCCGACAGCTCGCTCTCGCGGACCGGGCGCTCGACGGTGTTACCGTCGCGATCGACGACTTGAATCGACGAGCGGCGGATCTCGGCGACATCGCCTTCTTCGAGGAACACGAACCGCCGCGTCACGGGCAGCAGCGCCGCGACATCGGAAGCGACGAAGTTCTCCCCTACGCCGAGCCCTACGACGACCGGACAGCCCTGGCGGGCGAGGATGATGCGGTCCGGATCGCTTTCACTCACCACCGCAAGCGCATAAGCGCCTTCGAGATCGGCAACGGTGGCGCGCACGGCCTTGAACAGATCGCCGACGCTTTCGAGATGCTTGTGGACTCGATGGGCGATCACCTCGGTGTCCGTCTCGGAGGTGAACTCGTAGCCGCAGCCCGCGAGCTCTGCCCGCAACTCCTCATGATTCTCGATGATGCCGTTGTGAACGATCGCGAGCCCGTCGCGCGAGATGTGCGGGTGCGCATTGCGCTCGCTCGGTACCCCGTGGGTTGCCCAGCGCGTGTGCGCGATGCCGAGCTCGCCATGCGGCGGGTCCCGATCGAGCGTGTGTTGCAGCGCCTGCACCTTGCCCACCGTGCGCAGCCGCTTCAGGCGCTGACTTCCGTCGATTACCGCAATCCCGGCGGAGTCGTAGCCGCGGTACTCGAGCCGGCGCAAACCCTCCATCAGAATGGGTACGATGTTGCGCTCTGCGATTGCTCCGACGATTCCACACATGCTGTTCGATCCTCGGCGGGTCGTCATACTATCGTAGCGCGGACTGCGCTGTTGTAGGCTTGGCGCCCGATTCCCGCGCTCGTCCGCCCGGCCCGACCCAGCTGCCAATGAGATACCGCCACCTGATCCTGGACCGCGACGGCGTACTCAATTTCGAAGCCCCGCCGCCGGGCTTCGTGGTGCGGCCGGAGGACTTCCGATGGCTGCCGGGCGCACTCGAGGCTCTGGCGCTTCTGCACCGCGCCGGCATCCGGCTTTCGGTCGCCACGAACCAATCGGGCGTCGGCCGAGGCCTGATGACCCTCGATGAGCTGCAGGCGGTGCACGCGCGCATGCGGGCCGAGGCCGAGCTCGCCGGCGGCGCGCTGGATGCCGTGCTGTGCTGTCCTCATGCGCCCGATGCCGGTTGCCCCTGCCGCAAGCCCGAGCCTGGCCTTATTCGCGAGGCGATCGCCCTGTCGAGCATCTCCGCCGAGGAGTCGCTCGTGATCGGCGACGACGATCGCGACTTGCAAGCAGCGCAGCACGCCGGGGTCCTCGCGGCACTCGTGCGCACCGGCAAGGGACGCGCAACTGAAGCGCAGCTCACCGACCGCTCGGCCGTGGCGGTGTATGACGACCTGCGCGCACTCGCGCGCGCGATCGCGGAGAACACATGAGCGAGTCGGTACACGACACGGCGAGAGCGGGGGCGGGAGCGCTGCTCGACGTCCTCGAGCGGTTCGCCGGGGTGCATGTGTGGGTGATCGGGGATTTGATGCTCGATGAATACGTCTCGGGCGCCGTCGATCGCATCTCGCCCGAGGCCCCGGTTCCGGTCGTGCGAGTGCGCGAGACGGAGTTCCGGCTCGGCGGAGCGGCGAACGTTGCACGTCAGGCCGCAGCGCTCGGCGCGCGAGTGAGCCTCGCGGGTGCGGTCGGGCAGGACAGTACCGGGGAGCGCTTGCTCGAGTTGTGTGCGTCGGCCGGCATCGACACACGCGCCGTCGTGAAGCTCTCCGACCGTGCCACGACGCGCAAGCTCCGCGTGCTCGGCCACAGTCAGCAGTTGCTGCGACTCGATTGGGAGGACGCGAGTCCCTGCGCCCCCGCAGAGCTCGAGCGCGCCCTCGGCCAGCTCACAACGGGAGCGAAGCCCGACGCGATCGTCCTCAGCGATTATGCGAAGGGCGTGCTCAGCCCCGAGACGATCGCCGCCGCACTCGCGCTGCGCGGGAGCGCGCCCGTCGTCGTCGATCCCAAACATCGGGACTTGAGTCGCTATCGCGGAGCGGCGGCCGTCACGCCCAACCTGCGCGAGCTCGAGCTCGCAGCGGGGGAAGCGCTCGATGCAGAAGACATCGCGAGCATCGAATCCGCTGCGCGCGGGCTCGCCCGCTCCGCCGGCCTCGAGGCGCTCGTCGTCACGCTCGGGGCGCGGGGAATGCTCGTCGTGCCGGCGGAGGACGCCTCGATGTGGGTGCCCGCGGAGAGGCGCGAGGTCTATGACGTGACCGGCGCCGGTGATACCGCGATCGCGGTGCTCGCGGTGGCTCTCGCCACCGGGGCGCCGCTTTCTGCTGCGGCCCAGATCGCAAACAGCGCAGCTGGAGTCGCAGTCGGACAAGTCGGCGCCGTTGCGGTCGAGCCCGGCCGGATTCGCGATGCGCTTGCCGCCCGGCCGGACGGCAAGGTGCTGCGGCGGGATGAGCTCGCTGCGCGCGCGGCTTCCTGGCGGATGGGCGGGAAGCGAATCATATTCACGAACGGCTGCTTCGATCTGCTGCACTCGGGACACCTCGCTCTGCTCGAGCACGCGGCCCGGCTCGGGGATGTGCTCGTGCTCGCGATCAACAGCGACGCCTCGGTGCGCCGTCTCAAAGGCCCCGAGCGGCCGCTCGTGCCTCAGGCGGAGCGTGCCGCACTGCTTGCCGCGCTGAGCTTCGTCGATGCGGTGGCGATTTTTGACGAGGACACGCCGCTCGCAACCCTCGAGGCGGTGCGTCCGCACGTGCTCGTGAAGGGCGGGGACTACCGGCCCGATCAGATCGTCGGGCGCGAGCTCGTCGAGAGCTACGGCGGCCGGGTTGAAATCGTGCCGCTGGTGCCCGACAAATCGACGTCCGCGCTCGTCGAGCGCATTCGAGGGAAGGAGCGCACGAGGTGATGCGATTCGAGGCGGTGCGGTTTCTCGAGTCCGCGGGCCTCGCCTGCGCGCTGGCGCTCTCGGCGTTGCCGGCGTCCGCCGGCGAGCATCCGGGCTATCAAACCCTCACGCGCGAGCAGGTCATTGCCGGGGCAGCTCGCGGCTCGAGCCGCACGCCCGCGAATCTCTCTTCCAAAGACCTCACGGCGCTCGATCTCTCGCACGTGAATTTCCACGGCGCCAATCTGAGCGCGACGTTCCTCGATCGAGCCGACCTGCGCGGCGCGATCCTCGCGCATTGCAATCTGACGGTGACCCTCGCAAGGGGCGCGGACCTCAGGCAGGCGGACCTGCGCGGGGCGGAGATGTTTTCGATGCAGCTCGCGGGCGCCGACCTGCGCGGTGCCGACCTGCGCGGTGCCCGCTTCATCGGCGATATGACGCACGCGCGTCTCGACGGAGCCGATTTGAGGCGTCTGCGGGGCGCGGCCGACATGCGCAACCAGTCGATGGGTCTCATGCATGCGAGCTTCGCCTACAGCAAGCTCGCGGGTGCGGAGCTCGGCGGGGCCGACGTATCGCATGCCGACTTCAGCTTCGCCGATCTTTCGGGCGCGAAGCTGATCGATGCGAAGCTCGTGCGCGCCGATCTATCGGGTGCCGACCTTTCCCACGCGGATCTCACGAATGCCGACTTGAGCGATGCCACCTTGATCGACACGGACTTCACGGATGCGAAGCTGAGCGGAGCCGAATTTCGCGGAGCGACGCTGCGCAACGTGCGCGGGCTCGGCGGCGCGGCCGCACGCGGTGCCCGGGACGTGCCCGCTGGGGGGCGCTAGCGAAAGCGGGATCGCCGCGGCCGTTCGGCTGCGGGCGACGCCGGGGAGCTTTCGCAGAATTTTCATATACCTCCCCGTGGCGTTCGTGACTTCCCGATCGACGTTCGTGCCTCCGGGCCCGGCAGCGCCGCACCGCGACCTATAATGAGGCCATGATTGGCTCCCGATTGATTGCGCCCGCTGCTCTTGCCGGGCTGCTCTGTGCGGCGGCGCTCGCCGTGACGCCGGTGTGCCACTCGGCCGCTGCCGACGATTCGGCTGCCCCGAGCCCGCCGTCGGCCGATGCATCCGGGCAAAATACCGTCCGGGCGGGGGCAGCGAGCGGCCTGGTGTACGACCAGGATTATCCCTTCATCGGCTACTCGGACGCCCCGCAGCACAACGACGTCGCGCACCTCATCGCTCGATTGAAGGCGGGTAAAGCGAAGCTCCAGTACCGCGAGCCGCGCGGCTATCTCGATTCGCTTCTGAAGGCGCTCAAAATCAATCCCGACTCGCAAGTGCTCGTCTTCTCGAAGACCAGCCTCCAATCGGACATCATCAGCCCGCAGACACCGCGCGCGATCTACTTCAACGACGACACCTACGTTGCCTGGATCGAGCACACGCCCATGATCGAGATCTCGACCATGGATAGCATGATGGGCACGGTGTTCTACACGTTGAGCGAGCGTCCCACCCAGAGGGTGCACTTCGAGCGCGAGACGAACCGTTGCCTCAACTGCCACGACACCTTCTCGCTCTCGGGCGGCGGAGTCCCGAACTTCCTGTTCCTCTCGGCCTACTCGCGCCACCACGACGAGATCGTCACCAACGATGTGGCGCGCCATACGACGGATGCAACGCCGATGACGGCCCGCTGGGGCGGCTGGTACGTGACCGGTGATCTCGGGGGCATCGAGCACCTCGGAAACATCCCGCCGTCGCCGCTCGGGCACGTCCCGCTCTCGGCAGCCGATCCGCGCAACCTCGCCAATGTGGACGGTCTGATCGATCCGGGCGCCTATTGCACCGATAAGAGTGATGCCGTCGCCCTGCTCGTTTTGCAGCATCAGGTCGACGTCCACAACCTCATCATCCATGCGAACTACAAGAGCCGGATGCTGATGGAGCGGAACCAGCCGGGCAGCTCCACGAAGCCGTTGAGTTTCGAGCAGCTCCCACCGACCGTGCAGCGGCGATTCGAGGGGCTGCTCGATCCTCTCGTGCGCGGGATGCTGATGGTCGGCGCTTCGAAATGGCCCGCGGCGATCCATGGCGACTCGGGATTCGCCAAATCCTTCCAAGCGCGCGGCCCGCGCGATCATCAGGGACGCTCGCTGCGCGATCTCGATCTGAAGACGCGCCTCTTCAAATATCCGTTGAGCTTTCTGATCTACTCCGAGGGCTTCGACTACCTGCCCGTCGCGGCGAAAGAATACGTCTACCGGCGGCTCGATCAGATCCTGACCGGTCGCGATCACAGCGCGACCTTCTCCGGTCTCTCCGCGGCGGACCGCAAGGCGATCTTCGAAATCCTCCGGGAGACGAAGCCGGAATTCGCGCGCGCCGTCGCGCACACCACGCAGGTAGCCGAAACCTCACCGGCACCCACGCCTGCGGGGTGAGTCGCGCTCGAATCCGCTCGCGCGCGCCTTTCAGCCCGCAAGCCCGATGCGTCAGGCCGGCTTTTTCTTCGGCCGGTGCCAGCCCTCGACAGTCACCTGCCGGGCGCGTGCGATCGTGAGCTTGCCCGGCGGGACCTCGCGGGCAACCGTGGACCCGGCGGCTACCGTTGCACCCGCGCCGACGACGATCGGGGCGACGAGCACGCTGTTCGACCCGGTGTGCACATCGTCCGCGATGATCGTGCGATGTTTGGCTGCACCGTCGTAATTCGCGATGATGGTGCCCGCCCCGATGTTCACGCGGCTGCCCACCTGCGCATCTCCCACGTAGGAGAGGTGATTCGCCTTCGATTCGGCCCCCATCTGCGAGTTCTTCACCTCTACGAAGTTGCCGATGTGCACGCCGCGAGCAAGCGTCGAGGTGGGCCTGAACCGCGCGAACGGGCCGATCTGGCAGGCGGCTCCGATCAGCGCGCGGTCGATCACGCAATGCGCGAAGACCTCGGTGTCGTCGCCGATCTCACTGTCGCGGATGACGCATCCCGGTCCGATGCGCACCCGATGCCCGAGCTTGACGTGTCCCTCCAGCACGACATTCACATCGAGAAACACGTCGCTGCCGTGAGTCACCCTCCCGCGTACCTCGAGCCGCGTCGGATCGGCGACCGTCACGCCGGCGAGCATCAGCTCGCGCGCGGTGCTCGCACGACAGACGGCTTCGAGCTCGGCGAGCTGCACCTTGTCGTTGACGCCGAGCACTTCCGTCGCGCTCTGCGCAACCAGCGGCTCGACGGCGAAGCGCTCAGCGGCAGCCATGGAGATCACATCGGTCAAGTAGTACTCGCGCTGCACGTTGTTGCTCGTGAGGCGCGCGAGCCAGCGCTTCAGAGGTCCCGCGGTCGCAGCCATGACGCCCGTGTTGCACTCGCGGATCGCGAGGTCGCGCGCGCTCGCATCGCCCTGCTCGACGATGCGGCGCACGTGCCCACGCGAGTCCCGCACGATGCGGCCGTAGCCGGAGGGGTCCTCGAGTTTTACGGTCAGGATCGCGAGCGTCTTCGGGCCCGTTCGGTCGAGGAGCGCGCGCAGTGTCTCGGCGCGGATCAGCGGCACATCGCCATAGAGAACGAGCACGCGCGCATCGTCCGGAAGCTGTGGTGCGACCTGCTGCAGCGCGTGGCCCGTTCCGAGCTGCTGCGCTTGTCGGACCCAGGACAGCGCTTGCTCCTGCAAAGCCTCGCGCACACGCTCGCCGCCGTAACCGTATACGACGTGAATGGAGGCGGGCTCGAGCTCGCGCACAGTCGTCACGACGTGCTGCAGCAGCGGGCGACCCGCGAGCCGGTGGAGCACCTTCGGCAGCTCCGATTTCATGCGCTTGCCCTGCCCGGCGGCGAGGATCACGACCGCAAGTGGCGCTGCCGCACCCCGCACGGGCGCAGCAGGGCGCGAGCGTGCACGCTTGCGGCGTCCTGATTGGCGCTTCACCGATTCGCCTCCGCCCGCCAGTTGGGCCTCGACGGGGTATTTGCACAACCACGTGGCCGGTTTGCACCGAGCGTCTCGTTCGGCCGCTCCATGCCCGCGAGCTTCGCCCGCATTCGCGCGCCGAGAAAGATCTGCGGGTTCGAGTGGATCTCGCCCTCGACGCTCTCGCGTCGCCGGATGATGCGCTGCGCCGCCGCGAACGCGCTCGCGAGGGAGCACGCCTGCGGCATGGCATCTGCAAAGAGCGCCTCGCCGAAATAGGTGAGATTCCGGTCGTCCGCGCACCCGAACGAGCTGTGCCGCGAATCGGCCGCCGTCATGATGAGCGAGGCATCCGTTGCGAGCGGCCGCACGAAGATGCCGGCGTAGCAGGCGGAGGCGACGATGATGCGCCAGCGGATCCGCGCCTCATTCAATATCTGCCGCACGTCGCGCGGGGATAGATCGTCATCGATCAGCGAGCCGTTCGTGATCGCGATGCCCGCATCGGGCGAGCCGTGCGAGGTGAGCACGAGCACCAGTACGTCCCGCTCGGGGTCCATGCGCCGGCCAATGAGGTCCAGCGCGTAGCGCAGATTCTCGTAAGTAGCGAGCGGATAGCGCGTGCGGTCCCGCACGTCGTTGACCAGCTCGAGCGAGCGGTCGAGGGAGCCGAAGCGCTCGCCGAAAACTTGCCGCGCGAGCTGCGCTTCCTTGCGGAACACTTGCTGCTCGCCGTAGCCCGCGAAGCCGACGAAGAAGACATTCGTCTCCCCGGCAATCCGCGGCGCGAAGCGCGCAACAGCCGCCGCGATGCATTGCCGCTGCTCCTCGCGCAGTACGCGCCTTGCCGCGACCATGGCGCGGCGTGTGCGCGCCGGGGCGGGTGGGAGCGGGCAGGCAGTATCCGAGCCGAGCGGCCCCGAGGCAACTGCCGGCCCCGAGCCCTGCGGGCCGGCGAGTGCCTGCGCCGCGGCGAGCACGAACAGCATGATCGCCGCGGCCGCACGGCAGGCTCCATGAAGACCCGGGCGGTGCACGGCCGTTCAGCCGCGAATCTTTCGCAGGCGCTGGATGACTTTGAGCTGCGCAGCCGCGCGCGCGAGCTCGGCGAGCGCTTCGGCCTGCTCGATCTTGTCCGTGTGCGCGCGCAGCGTCTCCTCCGCGCGCTGCTTCGCAGCGAGTGCCGCCGCCTCGTCGATGTCTTTGGCGCGCAAGGCGGTATCGGCGAGCACGGTGACATGGTCCGGTTGAATCTCGAGCGCGCCGCCGCCCACGTAGAAGGGCTGCTCATCACCCTCGGGAAGCTCCACGCGCACCTCGCCCGGTTTGAGAAGTGTCAGGAGCGGCGCATGCCGCGGGAGGATTCCGACCTCGCCCTGCGATGCCGGCGCGAACACCCGGCGGGCCGGGCCCGAAAAGATCTGCCCCTCGGCGCTCACGATGTCGACCTGAATGGTGTCGGCCATCTCAATCCTCCGGTCCGATCCCGAGCCTCATTGAAGCGTTTTCGCCTTCGCGACCGCCTCATCGATGGTGCCGACCATGTAGAAAGCCTGCTCCGGCAGCTGATCATACTCGCCCGCGAGAATGCCTTTGAAGCCGCGGATCGTCTCCTTGAGCGGCACGTACTTGCCCTCCTGCCCAGTGAAGGTTTGCGCGACCGTGAACGGCTGGGAGAGGAAGCGCTGGATCTTGCGTGCGCGATACACGGTGAGCTTGTCGTCCTCGGAGAGCTCATCCATGCCCAGAATGGCGATGATGTCCTGCAGCTCCTTGTACCGCTGCAACACCGCCTGGACGCCGCGGGCCGTGTTGTAGTGCTCCTCGCCAACGACCAGCGGGTCGAGCTGGCGGCTGGTCGAGTCGAGCGGATTCACGGCTGGATAGATGCCGCTCGCAGCGATCTGCCGGTCGAGCACGACGGTCGCATCGAGATGCGCGAACGTCGTCGCAGGCGAGGGGTCGGTCAAATCGTCGGCCGGGACATAGACCGCCTGGATCGAGGTGATCGAGCCCGATTTGGTGGACGTGATCCGCTCCTGCAGTGCACCCATCTCCTCGGCGAGCGTCGGCTGGTAGCCCACGGCAGAGGGCATGCGTCCGAGCAGCGCGGACACCTCGACCCCCGCGAGTGTGTAGCGGTAGATGTTGTCGATGAAGAGCAGCACGTCGCGGCCGCGTCCGCCCTCGCCCCGCTCGTCGCGGAAATACTCCGCGAGCGTCAGTCCGGTGAGCGCGACGCGCAAGCGATTGCCCGGCGGCTCGTTCATCTGCCCGAATACCATCGCGACCTTGTCGAGCACGCCGGCCTCGGTCATCTCATGATAGAAGTCGTTGCCCTCGCGCGTGCGCTCTCCGACCCCGGCGAATACGGACAACCCGGAGTGCGCCTTCGCGATGTTGTTGATCAGCTCGAGCATGTTGACGGTCTTGCCGACACCGGCTCCTCCGAAGAGGCCCACCTTGCCGCCCTTCGCGAACGGGATGATGAGGTCGATCACTTTGATGCCGGTCTCGAGAATCTCCTGGCCGCCCGCCTGATCCTCGAAAGAAGGGGCGGGACGGTGGATCGGCCAATGCTCCTGCGCCTGCACCGGACCTTTCTCATCGATCGGGTGGCCGAGCACGTCCATGATCCGTCCGAGCGTGCCCGTACCGACCGGCACACTGATCGGCGCCCCGGTCGCGGCCACGGCCATTCCGCGCCTCAGGCCCTCCGAAGTGCCCATCGCGATCGTGCGGACGACGCCGTCTCCGAGCTGCTGCTGAACCTCGAGCGTGAGGTCGACACCATCTGCGAGATTCAGCGCCTCGTAAACCTTCGGCACCGCCTCGCGCGGAAACTCCACGTCGATGACAGCGCCGATGATCTGGGTGATCTTGCCTTGTGCTTGTGCCATGTTGCATCCCGGCCGCGCGGGCGCGGCCCTCCGAAATTCAAACTGCGGCCGCCCCGCCGACGATCTCCGCGAGCTCCTTGGTGATCGCGGCCTGACGGGCCTTGTTGTAGACGAGCTGCAGCTCCTCGATGAGCTTGCTCGCGTTGTCGGTGGCGCTTTTCATCGCGACCATCCGCGCAGCCATCTCGCACGCGACGTTCTCGACCGCGGCCTGATAGACCTGCGATTCGACGAAGCGCATCAGAAGCTCATCGAGGATCGCCGCCGCCTCGGGCTCGTAGATATAGTCCCAGAGCTCCGGCAGGCCGCCCGCCTCGAAAGTCGGCACCGGCAGCAGCTGCTTCACTTCGGGCTTCTGGCTCATCGTATTCACGAAGTGATTGTTGATGAGCAGCAGCCGATCGATCTTCCCCTGGCGATACGCGTCGAGCATCACCTTCACGGTCCCGATGAGATCGCGCACGTGCGGGCGGTCTCCGAGATGGGTCTGCTGAGCGACGATGGCCAAGCGCAGACGCCGGAAGAACCCGACGCTCTTCGCGCCGACGAGGCACAGGCTCACCTCGGCATTTTTCTGCTGCCATTCGCGCACGGTCGCGAGCACCTGTTTGAACAGATTGACGTTGAGGCCGCCGGCGAGTCCGCGATCGGTGCTGATGACGATGAGGCCGACCGCCTTCACGTCGCGCTCGATGAGGAACGGATGGCGGTAGTCGGGATTCGCCTCGGAGAGATGGCCGATGACCATCCGCATCTTCTCGGCGTAGGGGCGCGCTGCGCGCATGTGCTCCTGCGCACGGCGCATCTTGCTGGTCGCGACCATCTGCATCGCTCGCGTGATCTTCTGCGTGTTGCGGATGCTCGCGATCTTCGCGCGAATTTCCTTGGTGCCCGCCATGTCGTCTCTCGTGTGTGCTGCGCCGCTCGATCAGTAGCTGCCCGTGCGCGCGAACTCCTCGCAGACCTTCTTCAGACCCTGGTCGATCTCCGGCGTGAGGTTGGGATTCGCGTTGATGGCCTTCAGGAGGTCCGCATGCGCGGTGCGCGCGAAATCCTGCAGCGCGGCCTCGAACGCCTGGATACGGTGGCGGTCGACCTTGTCCATGTAGCCGTTGTTCACCGCGTAGATGGACAGCGCCATCTCGGCGACCGACATCGGCGCGTACTGCTTCTGCTTCATGACCTCCCGCACGCGCTGACCGCGCTCGAGCTGGCGGCGGGTGGACTCATCGAGGTCCGAGGCGAACTGCGAGAATGCCTCGAGCTCGCGGAACTGGGCGAGCGCGAGGCGGATGCCGCCGCCCAGCTTCCTGATGATGCCGGTCTGTGCCGCACCGCCCACGCGCGAGACGGAGATGCCCGCATTCATGGCAGGACGGATGCCGGCGTTGAACAGATCGCTCTCGAGGAAGATCTGTCCGTCGGTGATCGAGATGACGTTCGTCGGCACGAAAGCCGTCACGTCCCCCGCCTGCGTCTCGATGATCGGCAGCCCGGTGAGCGAGCCGGTCTTGCCCTTCACCCGGCCGTTCGTCGCCTTCTCGACGTAGTGCTCGTTGACGCGCGCCGAACGCTCGAGCAGGCGCGAGTGCAGGTAGAACACATCGCCCGGATAGGCCTCGCGGCCGGGCGGCCGGCGCAGCAGGAGCGAGATCTGCCGGTACGCCCACGCCTGTTTCGTGAGATCGTCATAGATGATGAGCGCATCCTCGCCCTCATCCATGAAGTACTCCCCCATCGTGCAGCCGCTGTAGGGCGCGATGTACTGCATGGAGGCGGGCGTCGAGGCCGAAGCGGCCACGATGATCGTGTGCTTGAGGGCATCGTGCTCCTCGAGCTTGCGCACGACGTTCGCGATCGAGGACTGTTTCTGTCCGATCGCCACGTAGATGCATTTGATGCCGCTCGACTTCTGATTGATGATCGTGTCGATCGCGAGCGCGGTCTTGCCGGTCTGACGATCACCGATGATGAGCTCGCGCTGGCCGCGGCCGATCGGCACCATCGAGTCGATCGCCTTGTAGCCCGTCTGCACCGGCTGGCTCACCGACTTGCGATGCACGACGCCGGGGGCGACGCGCTCGATGGACGCATTACGCTCGGACTGGAGCGCTCCTTTGCCGTCGATCGGCCGACCGAGGGAGTCGACGACGCGGCCGAGCAGACCCCGTCCGACGGGCACCTGCAAGATGCGCCCCGTCGTCTTGACCGTATCGCCCTCGGAGAGGTGCTCGTAATCGCCGAGCACCACGGCGCCCACCGAGTCCTGCTCGAGATTGAGCGCGAGCCCGAAGGTGTTGCCCGGGAATTCGAGCATCTCGCCATAGCGCGCGTCGGCGAGACCGTAGACACGGCAGATTCCGTCGGTGATCGAGACGATCGTGCCAACGTTGCGCGCCTCCGTCGGCGACTTGAAGTTCTCGATCCGCTGCTTGATGAGATCGCTGATCTCGGTTGCTTTGATCGCCATGAGTCGGTTCCTCGAACGAATTCTGTCGCTTACGTCTCTATGGAGTCGTGCGCGTCGCCAGCACGCGGCACCTCACGCAGGCCCTCACGCGGCACCTGGCGCTGCGCGCCTCACGCGGTGAGCTCGTACGCCATGCGCTCGAGCTTGCTGCGCAAGGAGCCGTCGATCACCAGATCGCCGGAGCGCAGCACGGCGCCGCCCAGGAGCCCGGCGTCCACCTCGCAGTGCACGCGTATCCGGCGCTTGAGACGCCGCTCGAGCGCTTCCGCGAGCTTGGCTCGATGCGCCTCATCGAGCGGTGTCGCGGATGTGATCACCACATCGGCGATGCCCTCGGCCTCGTCCTTGAGCTCGTCGAACAGCAGCCCGATTTCCGGCAGAAGCGCGAGCCGGCGGTTATCGGCGAGCGTCATGATGAAGTTCCGTCCGCCATCGCCGAGCCGCTGACCCGCGGCCTCGAGGATGAGTTGCGCGAGATCGCGTGGGGCCACCTCCGGGTTGCCGAGGAGTTGCTCCACGCGTGGATCGCGCACCACACCTGCCGCAGCCGCGAGCGCCTGCGACCATTCCGCAAGCTGCCCTCGCGCGCGCGCCTCCTCGAAGGCCGCTTTCGCGTATGGGCGTGAAACGGTCGTCTTATCCGCCGCCATGCGTCAGTGTCCTCCGGAGCCCCTACAGCTGCGCGGCGAGCTTGTCGAGCAGATCGGCGTGTGCGCGCGCATCGATCTCCCGCTCGAGCAGCTTCGAAGCCGTCTCGACGGCAAGCTGCGCTACATCGCGGCGCAGGCTCTCGCGCACGCGAGTCGCCTCGAGCTCGATCTGATGCTGCGCGGCCACGACGAGTCGCTGACCTTCCGCAGCGGCCGCGCTCTTCGCCTGCTCGACCATCTCGTTCGCTCGCCGCTGCGCCTGATCGACGATCTCGCGCGCGCGGTCGCGCGCCTCGCGCAATACGGCCTCGGAGCGCTGCTCGGCCTCGACGAGCTGGGTCTGGCCCTTCTCGGCCGCGGCGAGACCCATCGCGATCTTGCGCGTGCGATCTTCCACCGCGCCCATGATGTGGGGCCACACCCATCTCATAACGAACCAGACGAATAGTGCGAACACCACCATCTGGATCACGAGCGTCAGGTTGAAATTCACCCTGTCTCTCCTGAAGCTTGCATCGAGCTGCGGCGCATCGCGCGACGTGCCTCGAGCTTAAGCTCGATCTCAGTGCGCCAGCTGCGGGTAGGCGGACACGAACGGATTCGCGAACATGAAGAACAGCGCGAACGCGATGCCGATGAACGCCACGGCGTCGAGGAGCGCTGCGACGATGAACATTCTCACCAGCAGCGCGGGACCGAGCTCGGGTTGGCGGGCCATGCCTTCGAGGAACCGGCCCCCCAGAATGCCGAAGCCGATCGCCGTTCCGAGCGCCCCCATGCCGAATATGAGTCCGCATGCGAGCGCCGTCATGGCCTGGATGTTTGCGATGTTATTCATTCAATTCTCCTGACAGAAAAGCGATACGAGGATCGAGGTCGGCGTCAGTGGTGCTGCGACGCCTGCGATAGATAAACGATGGTCAGCATCATGAAAATGAAGGCCTGGAGCAGCGCGATGAAGGCGTCGAACAGCGACCAGCCGAACCCGAGGACGACCTGCACGACGACCCAGCCCCAGCCCCCCGGGGTGGCCAGCGCCGCTGATCCCTTGGAGAGGGTCAGTAGCGCGATGAGCGCGAAGACCATCTCGCCTGCGAACATGTTTCCATAGAGCCGCAGCGCGAGCGAGACCGGCCGCGCGAGGAAGCTCGGGACCTCCATCACGAGATTGACCAGCACGAGAGGAATCTGCAGCAGAATGTTCTGGCTTCTGAAGGGGTGCAGCGCGAACTCGCCGATGAACCCGCCGAACCCCTTCATCTTCACGCTGTAGAAGAGAATGAGCACGAAGACGGTGAGCGAGAGCCCGAACACGATGTTGAGGTCGGTGCTGGGGACGATCCGGAGATGCTCGAAGCCTGCCGCGTGAGCCGCATGCGGCAGGAAATCGATGGGGATCACGTCCATCAGATTGAAGAGCAGAACCCAGCAGAAGATCGTGAGCGCGAGGGGCGCGATGAGCCGGCTCTTGCCTTGGTAGGCGTCGTGCACCTGCGAATCGACCCATTCGACGACCCACTCGACGAAGCCCTGGAACTTGCCCGGCACCCCCGTCGTCGCCCTGCGCGCGGCGATGAATGCCGCGCCGCCCAAGGTCAACGCGAGCAGCACCGAGAAGAACACGCTGTCGTAGTTGATGACGCCGAAATCCGCGATTCCTTGCGGCGTCTTGTTCGTGAGAAAGGTGATGTGGTGGACGATGTACTCCGTCGGATTCGGAGCCGCCTCCGCCGCTTGTCCGAGAATGCCT
>Ga0134128_10003416_pt1 | contig 19423 bp, 16 predicted proteins | sample KB31754_FD_96462 | JGI IMG/M metagenome (GOLD analysis project Ga0134128, IMG submission 96462) | Terrestrial soil microbial communities with excess Nitrogen fertilizer from Kellogg Biological Station, Michigan, USA - KB3-175-4 | ecosystem: Environmental > Terrestrial > Soil > Unclassified ...
CGGCCGACCACATTGAACAGCGCACTCGCTGCCTCGACGTGCTCGGGCTTGGCATATTGACCCTTGCATAACGCCGTCATGCCCTGGCCGAGTACGCACGGCGTATTCGGCATGGCGCGAATGACGGGAACTCCCGCGCCTAGCGCACTCTCAATTTGCGAAGTATGCACTGAGGCCGCTACAGAAATCACCAGCTGCTTATCCGTAATCTTGTCCGATATCTGTTCTGCAAGCTCCTGCACAACCTGCGGCTTCACGCAAATAAAAACTATGTCGGCGCCATCCACGGCTGCGACGTTATCGGTGGTCACCGCCACTCCAAGTTTGTGCGACAACTCATGCGCGCGAGTCTCGTGGCCGACGGTGGCGCGCACCCGCTCTGGCGCGAGCTGATGCTTTTCGACCAGCGCCTTGATCAGGATGCTGCCCATCTTTCCCGCGCCCAGGACGGCAATGCGACTCTTTGAAAAGTTGGTGTCCACTGTATATCTCCGTCAGTACGCCAGACAAAGCTGGCGCTGTAATTCTAAGATTTGATGGAAATTGAAGATATCACAGAGATGGAGATGTACTTCGGACCAAAGCCCGAAGCCCAAAGCCTGGTTTTTCTTTATTCCCACTCAATCGTGCCCGGCGGCTTGGACGTGATGTCGTACACCACGCGGTTCACTCCCTGCACTTCGTTTACGATCCGGCTGGAAATTGCTTTCAACACCTCATGGGGCAGCGCAACCCAATCAGCCGTCATGCCATCATCGGAGTGGACGGCGCGAATCGCGCAGGTGTAGGCGTATGTTCTCTGATCTCCCATCACGCCGACGGACATCACCGGCAGCAATACGGCAAACGACTGCCAGATTCTTGTGTATAACCCGGCGTTCTTGATCTCATTCACCACAATCTCATCGCAGTCGCGCAAAATCGCCAGGCGCTCGGGCGTCACTTCGCCGAGGATGCGAACCGCCAGCCCTGGCCCCGGAAAAGGCTGGCGTTGCAGAATCTCTTCGGGCATGCCGAGGTCGCGGCCGATCTTGCGGACCTCATCCTTAAAAAGCTCTTTCAGCGGCTCGATCAATTTGAGCTTCATCTTCTCCGGCAGCCCGCCGACGTTGTGATGCGACTTGATCACTTGAGACGGTCCTCGCACCGAAACTGACTCGATCACATCCGGATAAAGCGTCCCCTGTACCAGCCACTCAACACTGCCTTGCTTATTTTCGATTCGCGCCGCCTCTTCGTCGAACACTTCTATGAATTCGTTGCCGATGACCTTGCGCTTCTTTTCCGGGTCGGTGACCCCCGCAAGTTTGATCAGGAAACGTTCGGTGGCATCGACGGCAATGACATCAAGCCCCAGCTTGTCGCGCAGATTCTGCTGAACTTTCTCGAATTCATTTTTTCGAAGCACTCCATTGTTCACGAAGACACTGGTCAGCCGCGACTTGTCGCCATCGCGAAGCGCCCGATCGACCAACACAGCCGCCACAGCGGAATCAACGCCACCGGATAATGCGCACAGCGCACGCCCGCTTCCAACCTGTTCGCGGACATTGGCGACTGTCGCATCCACAAAATGCTGTGGCGTCCACGTGGGGTTGGCTTGGCAGACGTTCAGAACGAAGTTGCGTAGAATTTCCGTACCCAGCTTGGTGTGGCGGACTTCGGGATGAAACTGCACGGCGAATAATCGCTTGTCTCGATTTTCAATCGCCGCTACTGCGCTCGGAGTTTTCGCAATCAGCTTGAATCCGGACGGCAATTCCAGAGCCTCATCGCCATGAGACATCCATACTTCCAGCGTGGAGGGAAGCTCGCGAAAGATTTCGGAATCCGCTACCCGTTCGACTTGCGCGTGTCCGTATTCGCGATGTTTCGCAGCACGCACCTTTCCGCCCAGCGCATGGGCCATGAATTGCAACCCGTAACAGATGCCCAGCACCGGCACTCCCAGCTCAAACACGCGCGGATCAGCGGCGGGCGCATCTTTGTCATAAACGGACGACGGCCCGCCGGAAAGAATGATGCCGACAGGCGACTGTTTTTTGATTTGATCGATACTGCTGTTGCAGGGAAGAACCACCGAATAAACGTTCTGCTCGCGTACCCGGCGGGCGATCAGCTGCGAATACTGCGCCCCGAAATCCAGGACAACGATCGATTGAGTTTCCACGGATGAGTTTCTCAAATCAGAGCAGCAGATGCAAACCTCACATTGCCGGCGCGGGGGCGTCGCTCAATATCAGTTCGGCTTTGTCAACCGAGACGTCGTTGGTCGGCGCGGGACCTGCATCCGCGGCGCTTGTCGGCAACTCGTCTGCTCGAATGATAGAGACATAGGCAGCGATTTGTCCGATGCGAAGAAGGTCAGCCAGCGCGCAATAGGCGAATATGATGAAAATTATCAAGGCGGCTACAGTCGCGTGAGGTATTGCAGCCGCCAACCCGATGGCGACGACCGCAATGGAGCTAGCTGCGACAAATGCTGCCAGATGTGCAGCGCCAAACAGCGCGCTGACGGAAATCACATCCCCGGTCTTCGAGATCATCAATGAAGTCAGCGAGCCCACCGCAGCCATTGGGCCCTTGCCATCCAGGACTGCGAATATCGCCGCTGTCGATAGGAGCCAATTCGTTACCGCCCACAACACACAAACCAGGAACCAGAACAATCCCAGAATTCGTCCGGCGTCAGCGATGCCAATCTGCGAAGATGCCCATACCGAACTCGCGATCAGGGCCGCGCCTGCGATTCCGACGATAGAAGCCAGGGCTAAGGACACGCGTAAGAAATGGATCGCAACCAGAGAACCGAATACGCCTTGGCTTGATAACGTTTCAATTTCAAGTTCGTGCGTGATCGACCTGACGGTTGCCGCTCTTCCAAATGACGCCAGCACAATCCAAGCAACAATAACAGCGAATGTCAGCAGGGCACCCGCTTCAGTGAAGCGCAGCGCACTGCCTTCAAAAATACGCTTGAGTGCTCGAGCGATCAGAATCGGCTGCCCGGTGCCCAGCAGGAACCGGCTGAGCGCATTTACTGGAAGGCTGTTTAAATATTCAACTGCGAACATCACCACCAGAAACCATGCGGCGGCCGCGAAGCTCCATCGCCAGACGATTTCGGCCAGTGGAATGGAAGGTCGCCGAAAGATGAGGCTAAATCCGGTGATGGCCGGCGACCGATTCATGGCTGGGTTTCGCTCCGTGCAATCCTCGGTGTAACTCCGTCTCCCGGTGGCAAGAAACTAGGATTGTGGCGGAGACGTTCAGCGCACCACAATGCTGACCAACTTGCCGGTATAAATCTTTTTCACGATTTCTTTGCCGGCGATAAAGCTCTGTACTTTCGGATCGGCGAGAGCTTTCTCGAAAATTTCTTCCTCCGAAGTCCCCGGTGCGACTATGATTTTGCCGCGCAGCTTGCCATTCACCTGCACCGGAATCTCGAGCTCTTCTTCTTTTGCGAGTTCAGGATCGAACTTCGGCCATGGCGCCTTCAGCAGATTCTCCGTCTCGCCCATCATTTCCCACAGTTCATGTGCAAGATACGGAGCGAACGGTGCAAGCAGCAAAACGAACTTTCGTTGCACATCCGCCCGAAATGCCGCTGGAGCTTCAGCAGAAAACGTTGCCTGCTCGGCCGTGCAGGTGTTCAATAGCTCCATTAATGCCGCCACTGACGTATTGAAGTGCCATCGCCCTTTGAAGTCTTCAGTAATTCTCGCGAGGGTCTGATGCAACTTGCGCAACACCGCCCGCTCATTCGGACTCAGTTCACTCGCCGTATATTCAGAACTGTAGGAGCCCGCCTTGACCGGTGCCTGGGAGAAAAACGCGTACACGCGCCCCAAAAACCGACGTATCCCCTCAATCCCGGTTTCCTGCCAATCCAAATCGCGGTCCGGGGGCGCGGCGAAAAGGCTGTAAAGCCTCGCGGCATCCGCACCGAAGTGCGCCACCATTTCGTCCGGCGAAACCACGTTGCCCAGGCTCTTCGACATCTTCGCGCCGTCCTTGATCACCATCCCTTGCGTGAACAGGCGCTCCACCGGTTCGTCATTTTTGATCATGCCCAAATCGCGCATGAACTTCGTCCAGAACCGTGAGTAGATCAGGTGCAGAATCGCGTGTTCAACTCCGCCAATGTACTGATCAATCCCTTTAACTCCAAACCAGTACTCCGCAATCTGCGAATCAAACGGCGCGCGATCGTTATGCGCGTCGGTGTAGCGGTAAAAATACCAGGACGAATCGACGAACGTGTCCATCGTATCGGTCTCTCGGCGAGCCGGGCCCCCACACTTCGGACAAGTCGTATTCAAGAATTCCGGCACGCGTCCCAGCGGCGAGCCGCCGGTGAGCGTGATGTCCACGTTGTCCGGCAAAATCACCGGCAGCTCTCTCTCTGGCACCGGAACGATGCCGTCCTTCTCGCAATAGAGCATAGGTATTGGCGTGCCCCAATAACGCTGCCGCGAGATGCCCCAATCTTTTAAACGGAATGTGACTGTCGCTTTGCCGAAGCCATGCTGCTCGGCGAAGGCCGACATTTTCTTGATCGCCCCTTGGCAATTTAACCCGGTAAATTCGCCGGAGTTGATGAGCGTGCCATCGAGCGTAGTGAAAGGGAGTTCGGTTTGTGTGGGGCGGGCCCCCTCGCTCGCCGTGGTCGGCACAATCACCTGCCGAATTTCAATTCCATACTTTTTCGCGAACTCATAATCTCGCTCATCGTGTGCCGGCACACTCATGATGGCGCCGGTGCCGTAATCCATAAGAATGTAGTTCGCCACCCAGATCGGCACCTTTTCGCCGTTATAGGGATTAACCGCGAAATGGCCGGTGTTGACGCCGTGCTTTTCAATTTCGCCGATGTCACCGCGCTCTCTGGCCTTAGCCTGCTCAGCGATAAGCTGATCGACTTTGACGCGCAACGCCGGATCGGCATCAGCCAACGTCTTCGTGATCGGATGCTCGGGCGCAAGCTGCACCGAAGTAGCGCCGAAGATGGTGTCCACGCGCGTGGTGAAGACGGTGATCACTTCGCCTTGCGGTGAATCCAGCTTGAAATCCACCAGCGTGCCTTCACTCCGCCCAATCCAGTTGCGCTGCATGGTGCGGACTTTTTCCGGCCAGCCGGGCAAACGATCCAAATCCCGAAGCAATTCGTCTGCGTACTTCGTCGTGCGCACGAACCACTGCTCAAGTTCTCGTTGTTCGACTAACGTGTCCTCGTGACGCCAGCAATAGCCGCCGTTGATCACTTGTTCGTTTGCGAGCACGGTGCAACATTTCGGGCACCAGTTGACCTTGCTCTTTTTGCGATACGCCAGGCCCTGCCCGTAAAGCTTCAGAAAGAACCACTGGTTCCACTTGTAATATTCGGGCAGGCAGGTGGTAACCTCGCGCGCCCAGTCATACCCGAATCCCAGGCGCTTCATCTGCGCCTTCATTTTGGCAATGTTGCCAAGCGTCCACTCGCGTGGCGGAACTTTGGCGGAAATGGCGGCGTTCTCTGCCGGTAATCCGAACGAATCCCATCCCATGGGATGCAGCACGTTGTACCCGTTCATCCACATGTACCGGGCGAGCGCGTCACCAATGGAGTAATTCCGCACATGCCCCATGTGCAGCGCTCCCGAAGGATACGGCAACATCTCCAGCACATAATATTTCGGCTTGGCGGAGTTCTCTTCCGCGGCATAAAGAAACGGATCCTGTTGCCAGCGAGCAGCCCACTTCTCTTCGACTTGCTGCGCGTTATAGCGCTCGTCGCGCACGACGGTGATTTTCTCCTGTGCTGGCATGTGAATAACAATTTTACAACGACGTGATTAGGTTGGCTTTTTCACCAGGCTCTTCAGCGCCTCCACGTTTCGGCGGTCATCGCCCGGTTCGTCAATCGGCGTTTCCGCGATGAAGGCCGCATGTGCGAGCCGTGGATCATTCACTAATCGCCGAAATGGCTCACTTCCAATCGTGCCTTTGCCTATGTGTTGGTGCCGGTCCAGCTTCGATCCGCGCGCGGCTTTGGCATCATTGCAATGCCATACGCGAACGTTCTTCAGGCCGATTACATCATCCAGCCTCTGAATAGTGCTGCGATATCCCTGTTCCGAAACGATGTCATAACCCGCAACATGCGTATGGCAAGTATCGATGCACGCGGCCACCGGAACATGGCCGCGCACGTGATCAATAACCTCTGCCACCTGCTCGAAGCTGCTGCCCAGGGAGAAATCCGCTCCCGCGGAATTTTCAATGAGTATGGTTAGCCCGCTCTTGCGAGATCAATTCCCCGGCTTGCGGCGGCGATGGCTGCAGCCGTTTGCAGTAATCCCTTTGCGCGGTCCGCACCGCGAAACGATCCGGGATGCAGCACCAGGTAATCGGCGCACAACGCCACTGCCCGTTCAATCTCGCCACGAAATGCTTCGATCGACTTAAGGAGAAACCCTTCGGTTGTACTGGCCAGGTTCACCAGATAATTCGTGTGGACCACCAGCGGCTTCAAGTCGTACTTCTCTCGCAGCCGTATCATCTGCTCGCACTGAGGTCTGCCGAGTTCATACTGCTTCCATTGCCGCGGGCTCGAAGAAAACACCTGGAGCGTGTTGCAGCCGAGACGGTAGGCGCGTTCGGCAGCGTTTTCAACTCCGCCCGCTGAAGAAGTGTGAATTCCGATTCGTCTCGAAGTCAGCTTTGGCCGCTGTGTCGGAGGTGCAGATTTCAGGATGTCTTGTTCTTTGGCAATAGAGCGCCTTTGATTAGATTTCCTGAAAAAGTAGCGAGGCACAGAGGATTATAAGACGACGCACGCCGATTCCTGCAGAGCTGCGCCCCTGCTAGCGTGAAAATGCGCGCGACCCGATTTCCGCTTGTATGCCGCGCGGGACAATGGTTTCGTGACCACTCAGAGCTACTTTCCTGATAGTATTTTCCTCGCCTTTGGCAGGAGTTCGCCTTGTTTACTTCAAAAATAGTAACGGCGTTTACAACTGGTGTCCTCGCTTGCGCAGCCGCCAGTTGCGGCGGCGGTTCCGGTACGATTCATCTCGGAGGCGGCGGCTCATTGAGTTGGCAGCAGGTGAGCGTTCCCTCAGGTGCGACCCAGATCAGCGGCTTTGCCGTCAGTAGCAGCGATCACTGGTTCATTGCCGACCGGAACAAAGGATTTTATCGATCCATTGACCAGGGCGGAAGCTGGACACCGATCAATACCGGAATATCAAATACTTTCGGCTGGACGATTGACCTGAACCCTGCCAACGGAGATCTTATAGCCAGCACTTACGCCGGAGCATCAGGCACATCTCCGGTCAGGTTCTATCGCTCGACCAACGAAGGCGCCAGTTGGACCGCTATTTCTGCAGTTTCTCTCAGTTCAGCGGCTGCGCTCACTGGCTGCGCGTTTCCTTCGAATGGAAACATTGTCTGCGGTGGTTTCTGGGCCTCAACTCCAAATAGCGGCGCATGGGTCTCTACCAACAGTGGACAGAGCACCACCAATGTTTCCAATTCCGCGAACATGGGTGGTAGCGTTTATTCCTTGGCAATCAATCCTGTCGGTGGCGATCTTTGGTTGGGCACCGAGCAGATGGGTATTTACCGCTCCACCGACAACGGCCTTACGTGGACGCAGGCGTCTCCCGCTGACACCAACGTCGATCCTGCAAACGGTATTCGTGACGGGAACATTTACGGTATCACCTTCGACCGCAACGGAAATGTCCTGTTTGGCTCGCAAGGAGGAATATGGAAGTCGTCGAAAATATCCGGCGGATACTCCTGGACGAACGTTCTCACGAACCACAACACAGCCGCTGGCAAAGGCATGGGACGGGACTCCGGCGGCGACCTCTTTTACAGTCACAATCCCGATCCGTCTGACACAACCTCCGTGCGCTGTTCCACCGACGATGGCGCAACCTGGAAGGCTTGCGGTTCCGGAATTCCAGCCGGGCTCACCGGCCAGGATTTTATTGTCAGCTCCGCCGATGGCAAGTTGTACGCCGTAATTCGCGACGAGACCGGTAATGCCGGATTCCTCTACCGCACCACGATGGCCGTACAGTAAGTCCTCGCCCCTCATTGCTCTGCTTTCTGTTGAAGATTAAACTTGTACTTCCTTTCGCTTTAAAAGGAGTTTTCATGCTTGTAGTCATGCAGGCGCACGCTACCGCGGACGAGATCCGCGCCGTTTGCGCCAAAATCGAGTCGCTCGGTTATCGCCCGCATTCCATTCCGGGCGCCGAGCGCACCGCCATCGGAATCACTGGAAATCGCGGAGAAGTCGAGCCTGGCACACTCGACGAGATGCCGGGTGTGCAGGAAGTAATACGCGTAACTAAGCCGTACAAACTGGTCAGCCGCGACATGAAGACGGAGAACACGGTGGTCTCATTCACTGGAACCGACGCCACCTTCGGCGGTCCTCGGCTGGCCATCGTTGCTGGACCGTGCGCTATCGAAAGTCGCGAGCAGGCCTTCGCCGTCGCCGAGTGTGTGCATCGTTCGGGTGCACAGTTCTTTCGTGGCGGTGCATACAAACCGCGCACCTCGCCGTATTCCTTTCAGGGACTGGGTGAAGAAGCCTTAAAGATCATGGCTGAGATTCGCGACCGCTTCGGAATGAAAATCGTCACCGAAGCCATCGACAATGAAACCCTCGATCTGGTCGAAGAATATGCCGATGTAATCCAGATCGGCGCACGCAACATGCAGAATTTTTCTTTGCTGAAGAAAGCCGGTCGGGCCCGCAAGCCTGTCCTGCTCAAACGCGGTATGTCGGCGACGCTGGAAGAATTTCTCATGGCTGCCGAATACGTCATGAGCGAGGGCAATTACAACGTGATCTTATGCGAGCGCGGCGTACGCACCTTCGCCGACCACACCCGCAACACTCTCGACCTCAGCCTCATTCCTGCCGTGCAGCGCTTGAGTCATCTACCCATCGTTGTCGATCCCAGCCACGGTACGGGCAAGCGCAACAAAGTCACTCCCCTCTCGCGGGCGGCAGTTGCCGTCGGCGCCGATGGCCTGCTGATCGAGGTCCACTGCGATCCTGACAAAGCTCTGTCTGACGGCATGCAATCGCTCTATCCCGAACAGTTCGACGAACTGATGTCGCAAGTCGGGCAAATCGCGCCGGTGGTGGGACGAACCGTGCAGGGAATTGGGGAGAGGTCGACGACGACCGCGGGAAACGCCGTATAAGTCTGTCCGTGGCTGTCGATGCGGCAAGAGACTGAAACTCGAGCCGAGTGACTAAAGATACGTTGATGATCAGGGGTGCAGCAGAGTCCCGAATTTACGAGTCTAGTTTGCCCAAAAATGCAAGGTAACGCATTTCTACAGCCGAACTTCACGCGAATACCGAGGGGGATCCGGCGTAATCTTCAAGCGCGTTACGGTAGTACAAAGACGGTTCCTGGAAGCTATGAAATCATTTTGTCATGCTGATTTGGGCCACATGGCGCCTGGGCGCGAGTGTGTTTGTGCCACAAGGGCCGGTTCTCGCGGAATGCGCTGGGTGCTCGCAGATGCTCGCCTCAGCCTATCCGTCCCTGATGCGCTTGGCTATTTTAGGCTCTAGCCTGATCGCAGCCTATCGCTGGTACGAACCCGGCAACATCACTTGGACTCTCCTGCTGACGGGCGCAGCCGCCGCGGGGACCGCCTTCTGGGCCGCGATACTTAGACGTCAGGTTTACGCTAAGACCAGTGAGCTGCGCTTCTCTCTTGAGGCCCAAGGGAAGGCTCGGCAGTTCGACGTTGCCCGAAACGAAGTGCTCGAAAATATCGCGCGAAATTCTCCACTCCTGCAAAACATGGAAATGCTCGCGCTTGCCATAGAGGAGCAAATCGCCGGCTGCGCGTGCGCGATTGTCATGCCGCCGGATGGGAAGTCTTTCCATAATGGCAGGCCTGCGCCCGTGTTGATTGCCCCCAGCCTCGCCGAAGAATTACATCCGCAAATGCAGCCGGCGATTTCTGCGGTCCTTACGACCGGCGCAGGCGGCGATGAAGGCAGGAGCTCGGCTAACGATACCGAGGCGATGGAGGCGTTATTGCGAATTTTGCAGGACGCAGGTCTCACCTTCAAAACCAGCCGCATGTCGGTGGTTTTTTCCGGCAACGGAGATGCTGCGGGCCTGCTGATACTTTTCCTGCAGAATGAATCGGCGGACCCCGATACAGTCGAGCAAAGCATCGTGGGGTCGGCTTCCCGCCTGGTATCCCTCGCGGGCGACCATTGGCGCATGCACGAACGTCTTCTGCACGAAGCGCGTCACGACGGCCTCACCGGATTGCCTAACCGAACTGTCGCTGAAGATCGCCTGGAGCAGGCGCTGGCGCGCGCCGAGCGGGGGCGTAAACAATTCGCCGTTTTTGGCATTGACCTCGATGGTTTCAAAGTCATCAACGACCAGCTCGGCCACGATGCCGGTGATGAAATCCTTCGCGCTGTCTCGGCGCGCCTTAGGAACAATTTGCGCCACTCCGACACCCTGGCCCGCATGGGCGGAGACGAATTTCTGGTATTGATTGAGGATTGTGCAGGCCAATCCGCAGCTCAGGCTGTGGCGCAATCTTTGATATCGGCACTTGAGGAACCGGTTTTCCTGGATGGCCGGCAACTGTGGATTTCCGCCAGCATCGGTGTCGCGCTGTATCCCGCTAATGGAAAGAATGCTTCGCAGCTTCGCCGCAATGCTGATTTGGCTATGTATCGGGCTAAGAGTTTGGGTGGTAGCCAGGTTGCCTTATGGTCTCCCGAATTCACGACCGCGGGCAAAGCTGCCCAAAAATCCTCCTCGCTGTGATTCGAAGTTTTATAAGATCTGGCGCGAAGCTCCGCTGCTGCGATAAGCTGCCGCCATGGGCAAAACCTGTTTACGGGTAATCTTCGCGACCTTCCTGATTTCCGCTGCCATGGCCCAGAAGCAGGAAATCGCATGGAGCAACGCCGAGAAACCGATCTACGACCAACTCCACGATATTCGCAAAGTTCCCGATGACAAGCGCGGCCAAGTCACCAAAGATCTGGCGCTGAAGATCCGCGCATTGCCATCCTCACCCAATAAATTGCGCCTCGCCGTCGGCCTTGCCAGCCGAGCCACCGAAGGAGATTTTGGTCACGAAAACCTGCAGGAGGTCGCGACCACTCTGGCCGCAGCAATCAAGGAACAGCAACCGTCATCCCAAGATCCTTACTTGGAATTGGCCAGCCTGGTACGTTACGAGCACGTGGACGCATTTCTCGATTCAACCCTGTACTCGGCTGCCATGGCGAAGCTCGAAGCCGACGATCAGAGCCGCCAGCAGGCGGACTTCACGCTGACAGATCTGGATGGAAAATCCTGGAACCTGAAAGATTTGAAGGGCAAAGTCGTGCTGCTGAATTTCTGGGCAACATGGTGTCCTCCTTGCCGCAAGGAAATGCCGGATCTCGAGATGCTCTATCGTCGTTTTGGGGCGCAAGGGTTCATCATCCTTGGCATTGATGATGAAGAGGCGGAAACAGTGAAGCCATTCATCGCGCAGCAAGGAATCACTTACCCAGTGCTGCTCGACCCAGGCCGCAAAGTGAATACGTTATTCAGGATCGAGGGGATTCCGAAGACGTTCGTCTATGACCGCGATGGAAAAATCGTCGCGCAGTCAATCGATATGCGCACCGGAAAGCAGTTTTTGGAAATGCTGGGAAGTGCTGGGCTGGAATGAAACCGTTGTCGAGCTTTGTTCGGCCGAACGCACGAGGGCGCCCGTTTCTACACGGTCAAACTTCTACGCCATCGCAGCACTCGATCGCCCGTCGCTGGCGGCCGATGAGGGCGGATGCGGGCCTGCGAACGCAATCAACTCCAGCATTTCAGGTGTAGGCGTGCTCACGCGTACGTCGGTGACGTCTACAATCGCGTGCCAGTCGCGGCAAAGCTGGCCAATTTGCTTAGCATTGACTTCGAGCAGCAAATCGGCACGATGCACGCGCCCGGACGCAGCGGAGTGAACATAGGGGACCTCCAGGCCGCGGCGTGAGACCGCGGTCAGAATCCGCATCAGCGTGCCTTGCGTGTTGTGATACTCGATGTGAAATGCGTGCATGTCCGTTCCCCTAACTAAAACGTTGCAACGAAAAGTTATTCTTCCTCGAACAACATCTCCGATAACGCGGCGCCTGCCGGAACCATTGGATAAACGTTGGCTTCCGGAGCGCAATCAAACACCAGCAACTCAGGCTCGGTTGACCTCAGAAAGCGTTCCAGCTTGTCGCCGGTTTCCTGGCTTACTGGAAATTCTTCCATCGCATCTTCGTTCAGGCGCTCGGCGCTGATGCGATAGGCCTTCGCGATTTCCACGAAATCCGGATTGTCGCTGAGATCGGTCTCGGCGTAGTTACGCTGGTAAAACAGCTGCTGCCACTGCCGCACCATGCCGAGATACTTGTTGTCCACGATCACCATCTTGATCGGCAGATTTAGACGTCGCACCGTGGCCAGCTCCTGAATATTCATCTGGAAACCGCCATCGCCCGAGACGCAGAGCACAGTAGCATCGGGCTTCGACAGCTGAACGCCAACTGCGGCAGGCAATGCGAATCCCATCGAGCCCAGACCGCCGGAAGTGATAAATCCTCGCGGTGAAGCCGAACGATAGCGCTGCGCCGCCCACATCTGGTGCTGGCCCACGTCAGCGATCACAACGCTGTTCCCCGGCAAGCGGCCGAACAGTTCGTCAAGGAATCGAATAGTTGATTGCGCCAGCCCGCGCGGATCAAGCTCAGCGCGATCTTCGCCGCAGGCAATCGCTCGCCACTCAGCCCAATTGGGCAGTTTGGCAGCGCCGACTCGCTTGTGGAATGCCGGAATCGTCTGCGCGAGGTCGCCGATGATCGGCAGCTCGCACTGGCGCACGCGATCGAGTTGCGCCGGATCGATTTCAAAATGCACAATTCTTGCGTTCGGCGCAAAACGCGTGGGATCACCCGTCACCCGGTCGTCAAGGCGCGCGCCGAAGACGAGCAACAGGTCGGTCTCGTGCAGCGCCATGTTAGCTGCGCGCGTTCCGTGCATGCCCACCATGCCGAGATAATATGGAGCATCCGGATCAACCGCGCCCAATCCATGTACCGTCGCAAATGCGGGAATGTTTAAGTCATCCAGCAGCCTGCGCAGTTCATCGATCGCACCCGAGAGCTTAGCGCCCGCACCGATCAACGCGACTGGCCGTTGGGCCTTTGAAAGCAGAGCGATCAGTTCATCTGCGAACTTCGCTTCGGCTTTCGCATCGGAGGGCCGAGGCTTCGGCGTGAACTTCGCCGCACCGGAAAATTCTGCTTTGGCTTTCAGAAAGTCGGTTGGGATATCAATGACTACCGGCCCCGGACGCCCTTCACGGGCCCAGTGAAAGCCTTCGGCAATTGCCGATGGAATCTCTTCGATTGATTTGACCAGGCGGCTCCACTTGGTCAGCGAGAGCGTCAGCCCGAAAACGTCAGTCTCCTGAAAGGCGTCAGTGCCGATTAATGCGCTCCGCACCTGCCCGGTGATGCAGACCAGCGGGACCGAGTCCATCTTCGCATCAGCGATGCCGGTGACCAGATTAGTTGCACCCGGCCCGCTGGTCGCAATCGCAACGCCTACCTGTCCGGTTGCGCGCGCATGGCCTTCCGCGGCAAAGACAGCGCCCTGTTCATGCCGCGTCAGAATGTGGCGGATGCCGCTGCCTTCCAACGCGTCATACAACGGCATGATCGCGCCGCCGGGGTAGCCGAACACCAGCTCTACGCCTTCAGCCCGCAGGCACTTCAAAAAGATTTCAGCGCCTTTAAGCATTCACAACCTGTTTCTTTGGGGGCTCCGCCTTCGCGGTCTTGCCGGACTTAAGCCAGCTCATCATGCCGCGCAGGTTAGCTCCGACTTCCTCAACCTGGTGCTTCTTTTCCGCTTCGCGCAGAGCAGTGAAATTCTTGGTCCCGGTCTTGTTCTCGTTGATCCATTCACGCGCAAAAGTGCCCGCCTGAATGTCGGCCAGAATCTTCTTCATCGCCGCGCGTGTCTCATCGCCGACAACTTTCGGGCCGCGAGTCAGATCGCCGTATTCTGCAGTGTTGGAGATTGAATAGCGCATGCGGCTCAAGCCGCCTTCGTAAATCAGATCCACGATCAGCTTCATTTCGTGGATGCATTCGAAATAGGCAATCTCCGGTTGATAGCCGGCTTCAACCAGCGTTTCGAATCCCTTTTTCATGAGCGAAGTCAGGCCGCCGCAAAGCACCGTCTGCTCGCCGAAAAGGTCGCTCTCGGTTTCTTCTTTGAAACTTGTTTGCAGCACGCCCGCCCGCGTGGAACCAATGCCGTAAGCGTAAGCCAGCGCGAGCTCGTGAGCTCGGCCGCTGGCATCCTGCTGGATCGCGATAAGCGCCGGCACGCCGCCGCCTTCCGCATACACGCGCCGGACAAGATGTCCTGGTCCCTTCGGAGCGATCATCACTACGTCCACGTCAGACGGGGGAACAATCGCCTTGAAGTGAGTGCTGAAGCCATGCGAGAAGCCGAGCACCTTGCCTTTGGTCAGGCCGGGTTTGATTGCCGATTCATAGAAATCGGCCTGGGTCTCGTCGGGAGTAAGAATCTGGAGATAGTCCGCGCGCTTTGCGGCTTCTGCAGGAGCCAGCACTGTGAATCCATCAGCCTGCGCCTGCTTGGCACTCGAACGGCTTGGATCAAGCCCAATGATGACGTTGTAGCCGCTATCGCGCAGGTTCTGCGCCTGCGCGTGTCCCTGGCTGCCATAACCGAAAACAGCAATGGTTTTGCCCTTGAGGGCTGAAGGATTAGCGTCATTCTCGTAGAAAATTGTGGCCACAGTGTATGCTCCTGGATTGTGCAGATGCGAATACCGACCGGTCGGTCGGTATGTGTAAAAATCGTAGCCTGCCCCCGCCTCGAAGTCAAGAATTTTGATTTATGGCGAAAGTACGGCGAAGGTCACGGGCTAGTGTTATGATGCCGAGTCTTCCCACAATAATCCATGACCACAAGCCCTGGTTCCCGCCGCCAGTTTCTCAAAGGGACAACTTCTGGCCTTACTACCGCCTGGTTTGCCCTGCATTGGCCCGCCGTGCTCGAAGCTCATGAACATGCACGCGTGGCTGCGGCTGACTCGCAAGGCAACTTCGAATTCTTTTCCTCCACTCAAGCCGGTGAAATCGAGGCCATGGCCGCCCAAATCATCCCCACTGACAATTCTCCCGGTGCCCACGAGGCAGGCGTCATCTATTTTATTGATCGCGCTCTGATGACGTTCGACCGCGACCGCCAGCCGGTGTATCGCGATGGTTTCGCGCTTTTGAAATCACACGCAACCGAAATGTTTCCTGGCTCAACTGCGTTCTCGCAACTAAACGCTGATCAGCAAACTCAACTGCTCACCGCAATTGAAAGAACGGAATTCTTCGAAACGGTTCGCGTGCACACCATCATCGGTTTCCTCGCCAATCCCGTCCATGGCGGCAACCGGAACGAGATCGGATGGAAGCTGATCGGCTTCGAATCGCGTCCCTCGTTTAAGCCGCCCTTCGGCTACTACGACGCGGAAGAGCAATCATGACTGAGCCAGCCAAACTGCCCAAGTTCGATCAGAAGGCGCCGGTGGACTTTGTCGTAATCGGCGGCGGAGGCGCAGGCGGCGTAGTCGCCAAAGAACTCTCAGCCGCGGGATTTCAGGTCGTAGTTCTGGAACAGGGCCCGTACATCCGGCCCGAGGAGTTCGTGCATGACGAACTCCGTTTCAGGAACGCGTATATTTCTCCACAAATCGGCCGCGAAGTTCTGACCAACGACCACTCTCTGCAGCCGAATACTTTCCGCCATAATGAGAACGAAAAGGCCGTGCCGCAGGCGGCGGTCGTGTACGGAAAGTGCATGGGTGGTGGAACCGTCCATTTCACTGGGAACTATTGGCGGTTTCATGAAATCGATTTCATCGAGCGCAGCCGCTGGGGCCCGATTTCGGGAACGGGATTTGCCGATTGGCCGATCACATATGCTGACCTTGAACCGTATTACACCAAGGCCGAATGGGAGCTGGGAATTTCAGGTCTGGCTGGAGCGAGCCCCTTCGATCCGCCGCGATCGAAGCCGTATCCAGTTCCGCCGGTCCGCGTGAAGTCCTCGGGCGTGCTGCTCGAGCGCGGAGCACGCAAACTGGGCTTGCATCCTTTTCCCGCGCCGTTAGCAGTTTTGTCGAAGCCCTACAACGGCCGAAACGCCTGCCAACACTGTGGATTCTGCGAGTGGTTCGGCTGCGAGTGGGGAGCCAAGTCAAGCTCGCTGGCGAGTGTCATCCCTATGGCCGAAGCCACCGGCCGTTGCGAGATTCGCCCCCATTCATATGTGCGGCGCATCTCCACCGACAAGCGCGGACGCGTCGATGGCGTCATCTATTTCGATTCTCTTCGCCGTGAGCAATTCCAGAAAACGAAGGCAGTAGTTCTCTGCGCAAACGGAGCGGAGACTCCGCGATTGTTGCTGATGTCTGAATCGAACCTGTTTCCGCACGGGCTGGCGAACTCCAGTGGCGTTGTCGGCAAGTACTTCATGATGGATCTGGCTGCAGTCACTCAGGGCACCTTTGAACATCCTTTGAACGATTACAAGAGCGTCGAGGTCACGAGAATTGTTCACGACTTCTATGATTCCGATCCGAAACGCGGCTTTTTCGGCGGCGGAGGCATCGATGCACGCTTCGACTACTATCCGATCAGTTTTGCTCTGGCCGCGTTGCCGCCTGGCACTCCGACGTGGGGCAAGGATTTTAAACGCGCAATAGAACGTAATTTCAATCGCACGATGATGGTCCTGTGCCACACCACCGCACTGCCGATTGAAACCAACAGCATCACGCTCGACCCCAAGGTCAAAGATGCCTGGGGCGAACCGGCCATTCGATTGACCTACCAGTATCACCCGGATGACGCGAAGAACCTGAACTGGTTTAAGGACCGGGCGCTCGAGTTGCTCGATGCCGCAGGCGCCACTCAGAAATGGGCTCTGCCTATCGATAGCCCTACGATCGGCGTCCATCTGCTGGGGACATGCCGCATGGGTAATGATCCGAAAACTTCAGTAGTGGACAAGTTTCATCGCGCCCACGACGTTCCGAATCTCTTTATCGTGGACGGCAGCAGCTTCGTCACCAGCGGACGCAACCAGCCCACCTGCACAATTCAGGCGCTCGCTTATCGTGCCGCGGATCACATTGCCCGTGCAGCAAAGGCCGGGGAAATACCCAACGCGACCTAGTGAACCAATGGCGTGAACTCGCGACCTGTATATAATTTTGGCTTCGATGCCTCGCGAAGCTATTGCCGATCCGCGCCACGAAATCCTGCGTACCGCAGCGCGCCTTTTCCAGGAGCAGGGTTACGATGCGACCTCCATGAATGACGTCGCCGCCGCGCTTAAGCTAAGCAAAGGCGGACTTTATCACCACTTTCAGGGCAAAGACGAGATTCTTTTTAACCTGATGAATGATGCCATGGACATCACCGAGCAGCGGGTGATTGCTCCGGTGAAGGCCATTGCTGACCCAGAAGAACGACTGCGTACGCTGATCCGCCGGCATATTGCAGTTGTTCTGAGCGAGCGTGATCGGGAAATCACGGTTATGTTGCATGAAAATCATCCGCTGTCTCCAGCACTGCGCAAACGCATCAACGCCCGCAAGAAAGACTACGTGCATTTCCTGGAGAACCTGATCGGCGAAGTGCAGAGGTCACGCGGATCTTCCGCCAAAGTGACCCCGCGGGCAGCGGCTTTTGCCTTGCTCGGAATGATCAACTGGATTTACCAGTGGTATCGCCCGAACGGCGAACTGCAGGAGGAAGGCCTGGTTCGCCAGTACACCGAAATTTTCTTTCAGGGAGCGCTGGGGTGAGCGCAGTTTTCGAAATCGAGAAAGTGCTTTCAGAAGTTACACCCGCCCGTCGCTACCACGAGTTCCTTCGCGTTCCCGCTCTAAGTTCCGGCATCTATGTGCTTCCCGCCGGAGCAACCGACAAGCAATCGCCGCACACAGAAGACGAAATTTACTACGTTGTTCGTGGCAGGGGAAAGATTCGTATCAACGGCCAGGAAACTCCGGTAAACCAGGGCAGCGTGATCTTCGTTGAAGCCCGCGCCGAACACCACTTCTTTGATATCGCAGAAGAACTTGTGCTGCTGGTTTTCTTTGCGCCGGCGGAAACCGGCTAGTGCAACTGATCGACCGCCTCAACCTCATCTTTCAACCCCAGGTATTCCCAGCGCTGCAGCGCGATCGGCACGTTGCCGTTCTGCCAGAGAAAATCGTGGAAGGCGCGCAGGCTAAAAGTGTCTTTTTTCTGACGTTGAGCATTGGCCAAAAAATCGTAAATTTGCAGCTTTCCGATCTCATAGGAAATGGCCTGCCCGGGAGTGGTGGCGAAAGCGGCGGCCTCGCCGTGGGCAGTCGCTGAATCCATCGGCACGGTGTTTTGCAGGTACTCAGCCGCCTGATCAATGGTGAATTCCCCCAGCGCCAGTTTCACATCCACTTCCACGCGGAGCGCCCGCAAGCGCATAAAATTCCAGATGATCTCGCGGGTGTGCGGGCTATCGTCAAACAGTCCCGCATGCAGCATCATTTCCTCGGCGTAGAATCCCAGCCCTTCGTTGGCGCTGGAGTCGTAGTAGTGTCGCCGGATCGGATCAGAATTTGCCCAGCCCAGCGCAAGCTGGAAGTAATGCCCCGGCACGCCTTCATGCACGATCAGCGGACGCGGGTCTTTCGCAGTGGCGAGTGCGAAATATCCAAGGTTGGGGCTGGGCGGGGGAGTGTAGCGAATGCCATTGTCCTTCAACCGGCTGGGCCCGGTAAAATCGTCAGCCTCGCCCGGTCCGCCCATCGCGCTGAGATATCCCGGCATAGGCAGGTTGCGATAATGCTGCATCCACGCGGGCACCGACAGGATGCTTTTGGATTCCAGATACCCGCGGATTGCGATCTCGTCTTTCTGTTCAGCGGCCATTTGCTGGGCCGCGTCCTTGAAGAGGGACAGCGGAGGGATGTTGCTATTGCGGTGTTCTTCGTAAGTCTGCGAAGCGACTGCTCGCGCCCACTCCCGGTGACCCATGGCGAGCAGTTCCTCGGGAGAATATGGGATCAACGCCACATTCTTCAGAAAAAAGATGTAAGCTTCGCGTCCGATAGAAGTCCCGGCGGGCATTGTGGGAAGACTCTGAGTCAGCCATTCGCGATAGAACTAGAGCGAGGATACTGCCCGCTCGGTGATCGCGTCCATTCCAGAGGCAGCATTAGGGTCGAGATTAGGCTTTAACTCCTGGACTGATTTCAGCAAACGCGGACGAACGTCTTGAAGTTCGGCGAGGGCCAA
>Ga0134128_10003417_pt1 | contig 19422 bp, 21 predicted proteins | sample KB31754_FD_96462 | JGI IMG/M metagenome (GOLD analysis project Ga0134128, IMG submission 96462) | Terrestrial soil microbial communities with excess Nitrogen fertilizer from Kellogg Biological Station, Michigan, USA - KB3-175-4 | ecosystem: Environmental > Terrestrial > Soil > Unclassified ...
CGGCAGACCTTCTTCGACGGCACGATCGTCGCGTACCAGATCGTCATTCCCGATTTCGGCACGGTGCAGGGCGCGTTCCAGTTGACGAGCCTGGAATTCGCCGGCGAGCACAATGGCGAGGTGACCTACGACCTGGCGCTGGAATCGGCCGGCGAACTCACCTTCGTGGCGGAATAAGATGGCAAACCGTCACCGCGGTGAAATCGAAGCCGCAATCGGCGGCGCGCGGCGCCGCCTCGTGCTCACGCTCGGCGCGCTCGCCGAACTCGAGGATGCGTTCGGTGCCGAGGACCTTGTCGCGCTCACCGAGCGCTTCGCATCGGGCCGTCTGAAAGCGCGCGACCTCACCCGCATAATCGCCGCCGGACTGCGTGGGGCCGGTGAAAACGTGAGCGACGACGATGTCGCGGCCATGGCCATCGAAGGCGGCGCGCAGGGCTATGTGCGCCTTGCCGCCGAGCTCATCGCCGTCACCTTCGGCGAGGGGAACGCATGACGCCCTTTCCGTGGAAGCAGGCGATCGGCTTTGGCCTCGGCGTGCTGCGGCTGCCGCCGCAGCAATTCTGGGCGATGACGCCGCGCGAGCTCGCCTCTGCCATCGAAGCGATCACCGGCCACGGCGCGCCGCTTGACCGCGCCACGCTTTCCGAACTGATGAGGAAATATCCTGATGAGCCTGATCGACGATAGAACTTCCGACAGCGGACCCTTGTTCGGCGATTTTTCCGGCACTACCGAAAAAGTGCGCGGCAGCACGAACGCCCTCGGTATCAGCGCGGCCGGTTTTTCCAAGGCGATGAGCAAGGCTTTTGCGGACGCGACGACCGGCGGCAAGCAATTCGACGACGTGCTCAAGCAGCTTGCCTTGCGGCTTTCGAACATGGCGGTGACGCAGGCCTTCCAGCCGCTCGCCAAAAGCCTGACCAGCGGGCTCGGCACATTGCTCGGGGATGTCTTCGGCGGCGGTGGCGGTGGCGGGGGAAAGGCCAAAAGCTCCGTCCCGGGCGAGCTGAATTTCTTGGACAATATCACTGCGTTGACGCCGTTCGCGGCGGGCGGCGTGATCGGCGCGCCGGCCTATTTCCCGATGGCATCGGGCGGACTTGGGCTTGCAGGGGAAGCTGGCCCGGAAGCGATCGTTCCGTTGACGCGCGGTAGCGACGGACGCCTCGGCGTTGCGATGAGCGGGGCCGGGCAAATGCCGAACATCACGGTGCAGATCGCAACGCCGGACGCCGGGAGTTTCCGGCGCTCGGAAGCCTATCTCACCGGCCAGATCGCTCGCGCGGTGGCGCGCGGACAGCGCGGGTTCTGATCATGACACCTTTTCACGAAGTTCTTTTCCCGCTCGACATCGCGCTCAAAAGCGCCGGCGGTCCGCAGCGCCGCACCGATGTGGTTACGCTCGGCTCGGGCGCCGAGGAACGCAACGCGCGCTGGGCGCATTCACGCCGCCGCTACGACGCCGGTTACGGCGTAAAGACCTTCGCCGCACTGTCGCAGGTTGTCGCCTTCTTCGAGGAACGGCGCGGGCAGCTGCACGGCTTTCGCTGGCGCGACCGGCTCGACCACTCTTCGGCGGCGCCAGGTGCAGTGCCGACAACGACCGACCAGTTCATCGGCACCGGCGACGGCGTCACGGCGGCGTTTCAGCTCAGCAAAACCTACGGCGCGATTTATTCGCCCTATCAGCGGCCGATCGCAAAACCGGTTCCGGGCAGCGTTCGTATCGCGGTCGCGGGGACCGAAGCGCAGGAGGAAACAGATTTCAGCGTGGACACCGCCACGGGCCTCGTCACGTTTCATCCGGGCCACATTCCCGCGGAAGGCGCCGCCATCACCGCGGGTTTCCTGTTCGATGTGCCGGTGCGGTTCGACACCGACTATCTGGAAGTCGACCTCTCGGCTTTCGAGGCCGGCGCGATCCCGAAAATTCCCCTGGTGGAGATCCGCCCATGAGAGCCATCCCCTCCGCTTTGCAGGCAAAGCTCGACAGTGGAGTGACCACGCTTTGCCGCTGCTGGCTGATCACGCGCAGCGATGGCGTGACGCAAGGTTTCACGGATCATGACGAGGATATTGCCCTCGGCGCTACCACGTGCCGGGCGGCCAGCGGGCTCACCGGAAGCGAGACGACGCAGAAGCTGGGCCTCGCCGTCGATTCTTCGGAGCTTGCCGGCGCGCTCGCCGACGACACGCTCAACGAAGCCGATCTCGCGGCCGGTCGCTACGACGGCGCGGCCGTCGAACTGTGGCTTACCGACTGGAGCGAGCCTGCGCTGCGCGTGCTTCTCGCCAAGGGCACGCTCGGGGAGGCCCGCCGGCAAGGGGCAGCGTTCACGGCGGAAATCCGCGGCCTGAGCGACCGGCTTGGGCAGCAAAGCGGCCGGCTTTACACGGCAACCTGCGCGGCCGATCTCGGCGATGCGCATTGCACGGTCAGCGTCTCGGATCCGGCTTTCCATGGCAGCGGAGCCGTCGCGCGCCTCAGCTCAACTTCAACCTTCACTGCAAGCGGACTCGAAAGTTTCGATGACGGCTGGTTTAAGGCGGGAAAGCTCACCTTTACTGGTGGCGCCAATGCCGGCTTGAGCGTTGAGGTAAAAAGCCACCGCGCGGCGGCCGCCGTCACGATCGACCTTTGGCAGCCGATGCCGGAGCCGATCGCCGCCGGTGACACGTTCACTGTGACGGCAGGCTGTGACAAGCGGTTCCAGACCTGCCACGACCGCTTCAACAATGTCGTGAACTTTCGCGGCTTTCCGCATGTTCCCGGCAACGATTTTGTCATCAGCTATCCGCTGCCGGGTGAGCCGGGCAATGACGGCGCGAGCCGGCAGGGCTGATCCAGGACTGATCCATGGTCATTTTTCGGGAAACAAAATCGTCGCGGAAACGCGGCGCTGGATCGGCACGCCTTATCGGCATCAGGCCTCGCTCAGGGGAATCGGCTGCGATTGTCTCGGCCTCATACGCGGAGTGTGGCGCGAACTGATCGGCGAAGAGCCCGAGCGCGTGCCGCCCTACGCACCCGACTGGGCGGAGGCAACGGGCGTGGAATCGCTCGCCGGCGCCGCGACGCGTCACCTCGTGGCGATCCCGTGCGTCGATTTTGCTCCGGGCGATGTCGTGCTGTTCCGCTGGCGCGCGCATTTGCCGGCCAAGCACGCCGCGATCGTGACGGCACCCGATCTCATCGTGCACGCGCATGACGGCGCGGCGGTGGCGGAAGTCGCCTTCGCCCCGTGGTGGCGCCGCCGGCTCGCTTATGCATTTCAATTTCCAGGAGTCACGGGCTAATGGCCGCACTTGTTCTTTCAGCTGCCGGCGCCGCGGCGGGCAAGTCAGTATTCGGTCCGGCCGGCGCGATTGCCGGCCGCCTGATCGGGGCGCTCGCGGGCAATGCGATCGACCAGGCATTGTTCGGAAGCCGCCAGGAAATTTCGCGGGAAGGCCCGCGTCTCGCTGATCTCGAGGTCATGGCCTCGACCGAAGGCGCGCCGATCCCGCGCATCTACGGACGTGCGCGCCTCGCCGGGCAGGTCATCTGGGCGACTAATCTCGAGGAAGTCGTCAGCACCACCTCGCAGACAACGGGCGGCAGCGGCGGCAAGGGGATGGGATCGGGCCCCGCTGTGACCACCAACACGACGACGTACTCGTATTTTGCCAACCTCGCGGTCGGCTTGTGCGAAGGTCCCATCGGCGCCGTGTTGCGGATCTGGGCCGATGGCAAACCGCTCGATCTCACGGGTCTTACGATCCGCACCTATGCCGGGGACGAGACGCAAACACCCGATCCGCTGATCGCGGCCAAGGAAGGCGACGTGCCCGCCTATCGCGGGCTCGCTTATGTGGTGTTCGAACGCCTGCCGCTCGCGAATTTCGGCAACCGCATTCCACAATTGTCGTTCGAGGTGCTGCGACCGGTTGGCCGACTCGAGCAGATGGTGCGCGCGGTGACGCTCATCCCGGGTGCCACCGAATTCGGCTACGAGCCGGCAACCGTGGTGCAGACATTGGGGCCCGGGCAGTCGGCGCCTGAAAACCGGCACGTTACGTTCGCACCGTCAGACGTGATTGCCGCGCTCGACGAGCTCGAAGCAGTCGCGCCAAATCTCGAACGGGTTGCGATCGTGGTGACATGGTTCGGGACCGATCTGCGCTGCGGTGAATGCCGCGTAGTGCCCGGCGTCGACAATAGCGACAAGCAGACTTATGGCGCCACATGGTCGGTAGCGGGCGTCGACCGCGCAAGCGCTTATCTCGTGTCGAGGGTCAATGGGCGCCCCGCTTTCGGCGGTACACCGTCCGATCAAAGTGTGCGCGACCTCATCGCCGAGCTCAAGGCGCGCGGCATCAGGGTTACGCTCTATCCATTACTGATGATGGATATTGCGTCGAACAACAGTCTGCCGGATCCGCTGACCGGTGCGCCTTCGCAGCCGGCCTATCCCTGGCGCGGGCGCATCACGTGCGATCCGGCGCCCGGCCGGTCCGGTTCTCCCGACGGCACCGTAGGCGCGGCCGCGCAGGTCAATGCCTTCTTCAGCAGCGGCCTCGATGGCTGGAACTACCGCAATTTTATTTTGCACTACGCGACGCTCGCGGCAGGCGCGGGTGGCGTCGACGCGTTCCTCATCGGGTCGGAATTGAAAGCACTTACGCGCGTGCGTTCGGCATCCGGACTCTATCCGGCTGTGAATGCGCTCGCCTCGCTTGCTGACGAAGTCAAGGCAATCGCGGGCACAGGTACAATCGTTACTTATGGCGCGGACTGGACCGAATACGGCGCGCATGTCGTCGATGCGGCCGCGAGCGAAGTGCGTTTTCCGCTCGACACGCTATGGGCATCATCGTCAATCGACGCGGTCGGTATCGACTACTACGCACCCCTGGCCGACTGGCGCGGTACCGGTGGCGAGCGCGATGCCGTGTTCACGGACAGCCCGTATCGTCTGAGTTATCTCGCCGGCAATCTGGCGGCCGGCGAAGCCTATGACTGGTTTTACGCCGATGATGACGCCCGCGACACGCAGGCGCGCAGCACCATCAGCGACGGTCTCGGAAAACCTTGGACCTTCCGTCAAAAGGACCTGTGGAATTTCTGGTCGCAGCGCCATGTGGAGCGCGTGGGCGGCGTGGAACTCGCTAATGCGACAGCATGGATCCCGCAATCAAAGCCGATTTGGCTTACCGAAGTCGGCTGTCCGGCGGTCGACAAGGGCGCAAACCAGCCGAGTGTGTTTCCCGACCCGAAGTCCTCGGAAGCGGGATTGCCGCACTATTCGAGTGGCAACCGCGATGACCTGATCCAGCGCCGCTATCTTGAAGCCGTGCTGGGCGCTTTTGATCCCGCGTTCGGCGATGCGCCCCTCAATCCGATGTCGGCGGTCTATGGCGGGCGAATGATCGCGCCGGACGGCATCCACCTCTGGACGTGGGACGCGCGGCCGTATCCTGCTTTTCCGGCGTCGACCGATACCTGGAGCGATGCGGCCAACTGGGAGACCGGGCATTGGCTCACCGGACGGCTGGGCTCGACGCCGCTCGACGGGCTTGTCTCGGCAATATTGAACGACAGCGGCATCAGTGGCGCCGACACCAGTGAACTAGGCGAGGGTCCCGACGGCTACGTTTTTGACCGGCCTATGGCGCCGCGAGCGATGATCGATCCGCTGGCGCTTGCCTTTGCTTTCGATGCCTTCGAGCAGGCTGGCGTCCTGCGCTTTCGCCAGCGCGGAGGTGCGCCGGTTGCAGAACTGGCGGAAGATGATTTGGCCTTGCCGCAGGACAATGCGCCCGCGCGAATGCTGCGCGCGCAGGAAAGCGACTTGCCGCGCGAGGTGACAATCGGGTTCACCGATATAGGCACGGACTACCAGCGTGGCATAGCTGCGTCTCGCCGCCTGGTTGGCGGATCGGCGCTTACCGCGCACGCCGACCTTGCGATCGTGACGAACGATGCCGAGGCTAAGCGGCGCGCTGAAATATGGTTGCAGGATTTATGGGCCGGCCGTGAAAGTGCCGACTTTGCATTACCACCAAGCAGACTTGCGCTTGCTTCCGGCGACGTCGTCGGCTTGACGGTGAACGGCCGGCGCCGGCCGTTCGAATTGCAGGACATCAGCGATACCGAAAGTCGCGCGGTGACCGCGCGTTCCATCAATCCGGAAGCGTTCAATCTGGCACTCGCGCCGCCACGACAGCGCGCTCCGACGCCGCCTGCGGCGATCGGACCGGTACATGCCTTGTTACTCGATCTGCCGACGCTGAGCGGGGTCCAGACGCCGGCACTTGCGCGGCTTGCCGTATTTGCCAATCCGTGGCCGGGCGCGGTGGCCGTGTGGTCATCCGCCGACGGACTGAGCTTCGTGCGCGCCGGACAAGCGCTCGCACCATCGATTGTCGGCCAGACCCTAGATGATCTGCCGGCCGGACCGACGGCACGCTGGCAAAGTGCAGGCTTGCGCGTGCAACTCTACGCGGGGCGGCTCGCTTCGGTTTCTGACAGCACGCTGTTCGCAGGCGCCAACGCCGCCGCCGTGCAGCGCGCTGACGGTGCCTGGGAAGTTATTCAGTTTGCGAACGCGGAACTGGTCGACAGCCGGACATATACAATATCGCGTCTCTTGCGCGGACAGGTTGGCAGCGAATGGGCCATGGGTGAGCCGCTTCCGGCTGGAGCCCCCTTCGTGTTTCTTGACCAGCATATTTTAGCGGTCGCGAACGGCATCAATGCGCTCGGGCGCACAATGCAGCTGCGTGTCGTGGCCGAGGGTCGCGACCACGGCGATCTGACCGCGCTCGCGCTTTCCATCACACCGCAAGCAACCGCGCTCATGCCGCTCAGTCCGGTTCATCTTAGGGCCGTGCGGAACATCAACGGCATCACATTCAGCTGGATCCGGCGAACGCGCATTGACGGCGACAGCTGGGTCGGCGAGGTGCCGCTCGGCGAGGACAGCGAGCAATACCAGCTTGAAGTCCTGTCGGGCACGAACGTCGTTCGCACGGTTACGACGACGACATCATCAGCGTTCTACGCCTCAGCAGACGAACTTTCGGATTTCGGCATACCGCAAGCGAGCCTCAGCATACGCGTTGCGCAACTTTCCGCGACGGTCGGTCGCGGTTTTGCCGCTCAAGCGGTCTTGAAACTTTAAGGGAACCCATGACTGACACACCACGTCTTGCCCTGCCGGTTATCGAAGCCGCGCAGGCGCAAAAGCATGTTACCCATAATGAAGCACTGACGCTTCTTGACGCCATTACGCAGCTCGCGGTCGAGACACGCACATTGTCAGCGCCGCCGCCATCGCCGCCCGAAGGCAGCTGCTACATTCCGGGGCCGGCTTCGACCGGCTCCTGGAATGGCTGGGACGGTCAAATCGCTCTCTACAGTGGTGGCGGCTGGATGCGCATGACGCCCGTCTCGGGACTCAAGGCCTGGGTGAAGGCAGAGCGGCTCACCGTTACTTACGAAGACGGCATCTGGCGCGACGGGATCGCGCTCACCCCACACGGCGGCCGATTGACGTTGCGCGCCAGGGAAGAAGAAGTCACGCTTACCGGCGCGTTTGTCGACACGGCGAATGCCGCGTTTATCCCCGATCGCGCGATTGTGCTGGGCGTGGCATCGCGCACGACGCTCGCGATCACGGGCGCGACGTCATACGGCGTCGGCATTGCCGGCAACACCACTCAATTCGGCAATCTGCTCGGGGTCGCGCTTGGCTCGACGAATAACGGCGTTATCGGACCAACCGCTTTCTATGCCGATACCAAAGCCCGCGTGAGTGCCAATGGAGGCAATTTCACCGGAGGCAAGGTTCGCCTCGTTCTCTACTTTCTCGAAATGTCGGCGCCTTCCTCGTGATGGACGACGTGTCTCATTCCTTTTGCACCTGCCGAGGTCATGATGAAGTCGACATATGAAATTTGCTTGCCGCTGCTGCTCGCGCATGAAGGCGGCTATACAAATGATGCGCGCGATCCTGGCGGGCCGACAAATTTTGGCATCACGATTTTCGACTATCGTAAATATATAAAGCCTGACGCGACCGCGGCCGATGTTCGCGCAATGTCCATTGAACAGGCCAAACGCATATATCGCGCGCGATATTGGGATGTGCAGCGCTGCGACGAACTGCCGCCCGGCGTCGACTATGCTGTTTTCGATTACGGCGTGAATTCCGGCATCGGCCGCAGCGGGAAAGTGCTGCGCGGTCTTCTCGAAGTTTCGGAAAATTCTGACGCGATGGAAGACGCCGTAATCGCGGCGGCGCGTGCGTCCGATGCGGCAATCCTCGTCAAGGCAATCTGCGGCGAGCGGCTGCAGTTTCTCCGATCGCTGAAGACATGGCCGGTATTTGGCGCAGGCTGGGCCCGGCGGGTGAAGGAAGTGCAATCGGCCGCGCTGGCGATGGCCATGCAAGCGGCCAAGCCCGTGGTCGCAACCGGCAAAGTCGTAGGGATTTAGAATCAACGCGACAAACTCAGCACAAAACGGAAATGGAGACATGAAGCGCATGTGGAATAAGACAAAAGCCTGGTTCAAAAATTCGACCACCATCCTGTGGGCGCGCTTGCAAGTGGTAGCCGGCATCGCCGCGGCATCGCTGATGGCTTTGGCGTCGGACCCGCACGTGACCGGCGCCATTGAAACGGCGCTGCAGCCGAAATACTTCCCATACTATGTCATCGCGATCGGCTTGATCACCGAAATCGCCCGCAGGCGAACGATCAGGAGCGCGACGTGATGTTCGCCGCCGTACTTTCCTGGCTCGGAAATCTGCTTGGCGGCCCATTCGCAAAGGCCGCAGTCGATGCCTATCGAGCCCGGCTTTCGGCTGAGAATACCAGCGAGAAGGTCGCCGCCGATTTGGCGTCGCGCGAAATGGCGGTGGAGCAGCGCGAGCGCGAACTGGCAACAGAGCTGCTGATAGCGGAGCAGGGGCGTTGGTACACCGCCCTGCCACGCCCGCTGTTCTCATTCGCGTTCATTATCTATGTCTGGAAAGTCGTGGTCTGGGACAAGGTGCTCGGCCTCGGTTCGACCGTCCCGCTTTCGGGTGACGTATCTCAGTGGGCGATGATCGTGCTGACCGCCTATTTCGGCGGCAGATCGTTCGAAAAAATTGCACGCATCCTGGCGCGCAAGTAATCCAGCGCGTGAATCAACACGGGCCAGGCGACGAGAGATTGCCTGTGACGGCTTGGCTTTGCTTGCGACGCCCGCCATTATTGGGCGAACTTGCGGAGCCAAACCAATGGATGTCCTTGAAGCTGTTGCCACCCGCTATTCATGTCGGGCATTTTTGCCGACCGCTATTCCCGAAAAAATTGTTCGCAAGATCGTAGATCGCGCGGCGCGAGCGCCGTCGGCCGGGAACATGCAGCCCTGGCGCGTCTACGCGATCGCGGGAAAAAGGATCGAACAGCTTAAGGCGGTTATGGCACCACGCATGGCTGCCGAACTGCCGAAAGGCGAGGGCACCGATTATACAATTTACCCTGAGCCTCTTGATGAGACCTATCGGACGCGCCGCTTTACGGTCGGTGAATTACTTTATGAATCGATCGGCGTGTCGCGTGAAAACAAGTCGTCGCGCTACAAACAATACGCCCGCAATTACCAGTTCTTTGGCGCGCCAGTCGCTCTTTTCTTTGCGCGCGAAAAAGCTCACGGACCGGCACAATGGGCAGATATCGGCGGCTATCTTCAGACTGTTGCACTCGCCGCGCGCGGCTTCGGCCTGCATACGTGTCCGCAGCAAGCGTGGGTTTCGTTCCACCGGACAGTGCGTGCGTTTTTGCGGCTTCCCGAAAATTTGATGATTTATTCTGGCCTTGCCCTCGGTTACGAGGATGCGGCCGCCCCCATCAATTCCTGGCGCTCTCCCCGCGAGCCGCTCGATGTCTATGCCTCCTTCGAGGGCTTCGAAAGCTAGGAAAAACGGGCATTTAGCCCGTGTTCAGGCAGCGTTCACCGGCGCGCCGTTAACACCCCACCCCATGCCGGTTTCCCGACTATTCCTCTCACTGGCTCTCCTACTGGTTGGTGCCAACGGCTCGTTGGCGCTTGCCGCAGATACGTTGTCGCATCGCACCGCATGTTTGACGAAGGCCGAGCAGCGCGCCGCAGTTGCCACCAAACATGCAATTTCGCTCGGTCAGGCCATCAAATTGCTTCGCGAGCAGCGTAGGCACTCGGATGTGGTCCGCGCTCGGCTGTGTCGGCACGACGAGAAACTCGCCTATGTGCTGACTATTCTCGGGCGTAGTGGCAAAGTGGTTACCGTGACCATTGACGCGACGAGTGGCGAGTTTCATATCGCCCGCTAAGCGGAGAAAGCTGCCTTGCGCCTCCTCGTGATCGAGGACGACCCCGACCTCAACCGTCAACTTTCGACCGCACTGACCGACGCCGGCTACGTCGTCGATCGCGCGTTCGACGGCGAGGAGGGACACTATCTCGGCGAGTCAGAGCCGTATGACGCGGTCATTCTGGATATCGGACTGCCGAAAATGGACGGTATCTCTGTTCTCGAGGCATGGCGCCGCACAGGCCGTGCCATGCCGGTTCTTATGCTCACGGCCCGCGACCGCTGGAGCGATAAGGTGCAAGGTTTCGATGCAGGCGCGGATGACTATGTCGCCAAGCCTTTTCATCTTGAAGAAGTGCTCGCGCGCGTGCGTGCGCTTTTGCGCCGCTCGGCCGGGCACGCCAAAAGCGAATTCAACTGCGGGCCAGTACGACTTGATACCCGTACCGGCCGCGTTTCGGTCAATGGCAATCCGATCAAACTCACCAGTCACGAATACCGGTTGCTCGCATATTTGATGCATCACGGCGGCCGGGTCGTGTCGCGTACGGAGTTGGTTGAACATTTGTACGATCAGGATTTCGATCGGGATTCGAACACGATCGAGGTATTTGTCGGCCGAATACGAAAGAAGCTCGGGGTCGATATCATCGAGACCGTGCGCGGCCTCGGATATTTATTGGCTCCGCCCGATGCGCGTTGACGGGATGCGGGCCAACTCCCTAGCGCTACGCCTCTTCCTGTCCGCCACAGCCTGGGCTGTAGTCATTCTCTTGATTACGGGCATTGTTTTGTCGTCGCTTTATCGGCAAGCCGTCGAGCGGGCGTTCGACCGCCGCCTTGGCGTCTATCTCCGGACGCTCGTTGCAGACGTCGCGTCGCCTGAGGAAAGTGGAGATAAATTCCCGCAATCGCTCGGCGAGCCGCTGTTTGAGCTGCCGTTGTCGGGCTGGTACTGGCAAGTGACGCGGCTCGACCCCGGCAAGTCGGAAGTGCGCTCGTCACGCTCCCTTTGGGATGGCGGCCTGCCCCACCTCCAGGATTTTGGCGTTGCCGGCGTTGCTGATGGCTCACGCGAAGGCTACGTGCCGGGCCCTGAGGACCAGCAGCTCCGGTTGGTCGAGCGCAATATCGATCTCGGCGATGAAGGTCATTACCTAGTCGCCGTCGCGGGTGATGCTGCGGAGATCTCCGAGGAAACGCGCTCATTTGACCAGGCATTGGTCATCACCTTTTCCATTCTCGCCGTGGTACTGCTTCTCACCACGACGTTTCAGGTGCGTTTCGGCCTGGCGCCGCTCAAGCGCATCACCGATCGGTTGGCTGCCATTCGCTCCGGCAGCGCCGAACGCCTCACTGGAAAATTTCCCGAGGAAATCGCACCGCTTGCGCGTGAAATGAATGCGCTGATCGAAGCTAATAAGGAAATCGTCGAACGCGCACGCACGCACGTCGGAAATCTTGCGCATGCATTGAAGACACCATTGTCGGTGGTCGTGAATGAGGCCAGTGCGCGCAATAGCGAACCGTTCGCGCAGAAAATTCTTGAGCAAGCAGACATAATGCGAGATCAAGTGGCGCGTCATTTGGAGCGCGCACGTCTGGCAGCAAGGCTGACAATTGTCGGATCAGTCACCGAGGTCGCGCCGGTTGTGACTGCTCTCGCGCGCACGATGGAAAAGATACATCGCGATAAGAATCTGAAAATAGATGTGCACGCCGTCGACGAGGCGCAATTCCTGGGAGAACGACCCGACCTCGAAGAGATGGTTGGCAATCTCGTCGACAACGCCTGCAAATGGGCGTCGTCGCGCGTTTCGATCGAGGTAGTTCGCGAGCGGCCGGAGCTAACCGGTGAGCGTGATATTGTACGCGTCATCGTGGACGATGACGGTCGCGGCCTGTCACCTTCGGAACGCGAACAGGTGGCGAAACGCGGCAGCCGGCTCGACGAAACAAAACCTGGTTCAGGGCTTGGTCTCTCGATCGTCATTGAGTTGGCCGGCCTTTATGGCGGCGGGTTAACTCTCGGTACTGCGCCACTGGGAGGCCTGCGGGCGGAACTCGTGCTACCGGCGGCCTGAAGGGTTGCCGCTCGCTTCCTTTGAGGGTTGCCGCCGGAGTTTTGCCCTATTCCTGCCGTCCCGATAGGCTGGTTGGAATTCAGTCTGGCGCTGAGGCCATTCGTCACGTTCATTCGGGGGCTATATGTCTAGATTCACATACGCTGCGGTTGCCGTCGTCGGGCTCGCGCTTGCCGGCTGCGCCGGTAGCCCGGACGGGATGGGGCCCGGACCAAAGGAGAATACCGGCACTTTGGTCGGTGCCTTGGGCGGCGCAGCGATTGGTTCGCAATTTGGTGGCGGCGTTGGCGGCCACGTCGCGGGCGCACTCATCGGGGCGGGCATCGGGGGATTGATTGGCAACCGCATCGGGGCCGCGCTCGACGACGACGACAAGCAGCGCGCCTACGCGGCACAGATGGATGCCCTCGAACGCGGACAGTCAGGGGCTCCAGTCTCTTGGCGAAACCCCGATTCGGGACGCTACGGTACTGTTGTCCCAGGGCCGGCCTATGACCAGGGCGGGCGTAACTGCCGTTCGTACACTCACACTGTCTATATCGATGGGCAGCCCCAAACTGCGCGCGGCACGGCTTGCCGCAATCCCGACGGTACGTGGACGGCCCTCGGCTAGCATGTTTTTACGCTTAACAACTTCTTAACGCCCCCACCGTATCAAGCCAAAAGGCCTGAATTCGGATCCAGCGAGCATGGCGGGCGCCGAGACGACCGTCGAGCGACTGCGTCAATTTCTGCGCGAGCTATCGCCGGGAGCGCGTTCGCTGCTGATCGGCGAACTCGAACGCAGTGTTTTGCGCGGGGAAGAGGTCGTTGGCGCGGATCTTGTGCTGCAGGAACTGCGCCGCATCGTGCGCGCGCAGCGCGACAGCTCACCGAATATCGAGGGATCAGCGCGAGTCCTGTTCAAGCCGCTTGAGCCGTTTCTCGTCGACGACAGCGGCGACCACAAGCATCCTGGTCGTGTATCGCGTTCGTCTCTTGATGCGCTGTGGAACTGGGTGAGGCGGGACCTCCTGCCCAATGACGCCGAGTCTTTGGCTGGCGAAGTTGGCGCGGCGATGTTGGCGGGCGATCGACCGAGGGCTGAGCGCCTCGCTCGCATGTTTCAAGATCGTGTTGCAGCCGCGATAGAGACAAATATCAACGCTGACGATGGGGACGGTCGAATTCGACGGCGGATTCTGCAGCAAATCGGAACGCCCCATGCCGACGAAGAACTTGCCACGCTGAAATGCGCACTCAAAGGTCGCGACGTATTGGCTGCGCTCTCTGCGCGGTTGCCCTTGCAGATAGGCAACCTTGCCAACTCTGAACTCGACGAATGCAAGACGTTGATCGAGTCTGCCGCCGCGCGAGACGGCGAACTGTTTTTGTACGCTTTGCTGACCGTCATGAATCGAATGACGGCGCCATGGCAGTTGATCAGGCTTGGTGTCAAGGCTGCCGGCAGTGATACTGCCGCGCGTGTTTCAGAAACGCATTATGCCGTCGCGGTGAACATCGTCCTGGCGGAGCTCGAGCGGATGGTGGCTGAGCTACGCAAGGACCTCCGCAGCGGTCAGGGAGTTGCCGTTGGTGCACTCCTCAAGACTATTCATGATTCCGCCCGCGGCTTACGCACCGAATTGGCGCTACCGGTCGATAGCACCTGGGGTCGCGCGCTATCAGCGCAACGAACGCAGATTTCCGACTTATTGCGCACGGAGATTGAATCAATACCGGGTCGCGTGCGGTACTTGCTGCGATCACGTCCGGCAAGGGAAATTCGCCCCAATTCCCTTCTCGATCCCAACGAGGTTGCCGAGGTCGAAGCATTGGTCGAATTTGTCGGTATTTGCCGGCATTTCGCCGGAGAACTTGCGATCAATGAAATGACGCAACGTGCGCTGAGCGAACTCCGGCAATACCTGGACAACGGCACGCGGATGCTGCTCGAGGGGTTGCGGTGCGCCGGTGACATAGACCGAAGTTTTCGACAGTCGCAGGTCGATGCCGCAGTGCGGTTTTGCGGAAAAGTGTTTGGGCGCGAGTATGCGGCACTTCTGGGCAAGGCTGCGGAAGTGGCAAGCGCCGGAGACAGCAAAGCCGCCCGCGCCTGAGCATGCATTTGGCCGCTTCGTGCATGTGAAATTGTGCCATTGCCGCCATGATCTGGCGTGATGTATGCCCTGCGATGACGCCCACGCATGGGCTCGGCAAGCGGATCGTAAAGCTCCATGACCCTGTGGTTGGCGTTTGCGTTGATGACCGCGGTGGCGATTTTCGCCGTCCTGTGGCCGCTCAGCCGTACGGCTGATGTAAAGACCGGGAATGAAATTGCGGTCTACCGCGACCAGCTGGCAGAAATCGATCGCGATTACGCTGCAGGTCGGATCGGCGAGGGGGAAGCGCAGGCGGCACGTATCGAGGTATCGCGCCGCCTTCTTGCGGCGGCCGACGCCGCGGAACGGTCGAGCAGGCTGCCGGTCGTTTCGTCGCTCAACCGCCGTCGTGCAATCGCTGTCTGTGCCATTGTGTTGCTGCCCGCTGCGGCTGCGACGCTCTATTTATTGCTTGGATCCCCACAAATACCGGGTCAACCTCTCGAAGAGCGGATGCGGTCTGCGGGCCAAGATCGCTCGATTGCAAATCTCGTATCGCAGGTTGAATCGCATCTTGCGAAAAATCCGGCCGACGCCCGCGGCTATGAAGTTCTCGCGCCAGTGTATTTGCGGTTAGGTCGTTTTGCAGATGCAGTGAGCGCTCGCCGGAAAATCCTCGCACTCAAGGGTGAAAGTGCTGAGCGACAGTCGGATCTCGGTGAGGCACTTGTCGCGGACGCCAATGGGATCGTTACCACCGATGCCAAATCGGCATTCGACCGAGCCCTCGCCCTCGATCCTCAGGAAACAAAGGCCGAATTCTATTCGGGGCTGGCGGCAGAGCAGGACGGCAATCGCGCCAAGGCCGCGTCGATATGGCGCGGCATGATTAAGGAGGCTCCGGCGGACGCGGCATGGCTGCCGATGGTGCAGGAGGCTCTTGCTCGCGTTGAAAGCGGGAACTCAGCTGGCAGCGCACCGAATCCAAGTGCAGATGATATTGCCGCCGCCGGCGCGATGAACGACAAGGATCGAGGCGAAATGATCCGCGGCATGGTTGCGCGGCTTGCCGACCGGTTGAAGGAAAATGGAAGTGATGTCGAAGGCTGGCAACGACTGATGCGCGCTTATATCGTTCTTGGCGAGCGTGAGAAAGCAAATGAGGCCGCTGCCAGTGCAAAACGCGCACTTGCAAACGATCCGGATAAGCTCCATCGCATCGAGGACATGATCAAGGACCTCGGACTAAAAGGCTAAGGATAAAGAGACGCGATGACCCGAAAGCAAAGGCGTCTGGTATTGATCGGCACAAGCGTCGGCGTCTTGGCGATCGCGGCTGCTTTGATACTCAGCGCACTTCGCGACTCAATTGTGTTCTTTAATTCGCCGACCGATATCGCTGAGAAGCATATGGCGATCGGCAGTCGTATGCGGGTCGGTGGACTAGTCAAACCGGGAACCGTGGCGCGCAGTGATAATCTATTGAGCCGATTTGTTGTGACCGACGGTAAAACGGACATCCAGGTCCGCTATCAAGGTATTTTGCCGGATCTGTTCCGTGAAGGGCAGGGCGTCGTCGTTGAGGGCAAGCTTGAATCGAGCGTTCTCGTCGCAGATACGGTTCTTGCCAAGCACGATGAGCGGTACATGCCGCGTGAGGTGGTCGATGCCCTGAAGAAAAGCGGGCGTTGGCAGGAAGGCGAAGCCCAAGGCACAGGGGGTAAGCCTCGATGATTCCCGAACTCGGCCACTATGCGTTGGTACTCGCGCTTGCGCTCGGCCTCGTTCAGTCGATCGTACCTGTTGTGGGAGCTCGCAGTCGCGATGCGTCGCTCATGCGTATCGCTAATTCGACAGCAGTGATGCAATTCGTCTTCGTTGCCGTGTCGTTCTCTGCGCTGACAAGCTGTTACGTGAGTTCGGATTTTTCAGTCGCGACTGTTTATGAAAACTCCCATTCGATGATGCCGTTGATCTACAAGTTCACAAGTGTTTGGGGGAACCACGAAGGCTCAATGCTTTTGTGGGTTTTGATTCTCGCAATCTTCGGCGCGCTCGTTGCCGCTTTTGGACGCAATTTGCCGGTCACTTTAAAAGCCCATGTTTTGGCGGTTCAATCGTGGATTGCTTCGGCGTTTTATTTATTCATTCTGCTTACCTCCAATCCGTTTTTGCGGCTGGCACAAGCGCCGTTTGAGGGGCGCGATCTCAATCCGATCCTGCAGGATCCGGGCCTCGCCATCCATCCGCCGCTGCTCTATCTCGGTTATGTCGGTTTTTCCATTGCCTTTTCATTTGCGGTCGCTGCGCTGATCGAAGGCCGCATCGATGCCGCCTGGGCGCGATGGGTGCGGCCTTGGACCCTATTGGCCTGGATGTTTCTGACGCTCGGTATCGCGATGGGGTCGTACTGGGCGTACTACACGCTCGGCTGGGGCGGATTTTGGTTTTGGGATCCCGTAGAGAATGCGTCGCTGATGCCTTGGCTGGCCGGCACAGCACTTCTCCATTCGGCCGTCGTCATGGAAAAGCGCAATGCATTAAAAGTCTGGACTATCCTGCTCGCGATTTTGACATTTTCTCTGTCGCTGATCGGAACATTTTTGGTCCGTTCGGGTGTTCTGACATCGGTTCACGCCTTCGCAAGCGATCCAACCCGCGGTGTGTTTATCCTCGCAATACTGGTTATCTTCATTGGCGGCAGCCTGACGCTTTTTGCGTGGCGAGCGCCGATGCTGAAGCAGGGTGGGTTGTTTGCGCCGATCTCGCGCGAAGGTGCGTTGGTTTTGAACAATCTCTTTTTGACGACCGCCTGTCTGACGGTTTTTGTCGGTACGCTTTATCCTTTGGCGCTGGAAGCCCTGACCGGCCAAAAGATTTCGGTTGGTGCGCCATTTTTCAACCTGACTTTCGGGCCGCTATTTGTGGCGCTGATGTTTGCCATACCTTTTGGGCCGTTGCTGGCCTGGAAGCGTGGTGACCTTTTGGGTGTCGCACAGCGTCTGATGTCGGCTGCAGCCATCGGCATTGCGACGACCGCAGTTATATTTGCCGTCGAAAGCGGAAACATGGTGCTGGCCCCGTTCGGGGTCGGATTGACGGTCTATGTCATGTTCGGGGCTATGCTGGAACTTGCGGAGCGCGTGGGATTGTTTCGTCTGCCGCTGGCAATTGTATGGACGCGTGCGAGGGGATTGCCGCGCTCAGCCTGGGGCACCGCTATCGCGCATATAGGCATAGCGCTATCCATGCTCGGCATAATCTGCGCCGCGACATGGGGTACCGAGCACATTGTCGCGATGAAACCGGCACAGACAGTGTCACTGTCGGGCTACGACCTTACATTTGATGGGGTAACTCAACGACCGGGACCGAACTACACTTCAGTAGTGGCGGAGTTTGCCGTTCGGAAGGGCGGGAAGTTGGTCGGCTCAATGGAACCTTCTAAACGCAGTTTTTCTTCGCGCGGAATGACGACAAACGAAGCGGCGCTTTTTGTTCGCGGGTTTGATCAATTGTACCTATCGCTTGGTGACGTCAACGGCGACGGATCGATTGCGATCCGCCTCTATTACAAACCGATGGTCCTCCTGATTTGGATTGGCGCAGTTGTCATGATGCTGGGCGGTGCACTCTCGCTTTCGGATCGCAGATTGCGGGTCGGTGCGCCGAAGCCAGCAGTGAAATCGGCACTGCAGCCAGCGGGGTGAAATCCATGCGGCCTTTCTTGCTGTTGTTGACGGTGCTTGTTGCCTGTGTGTCGAATGTTGCGTTGGCGGTTCAGCCCGACGAAATATTGAAAGATGCCGCGCTAGAGGCTCGTGCCCGCGATCTATCACGCGAATTGCGGTGCATGGTTTGTCAAAATCAGTCGATTGATGATTCCGAGGCCCCGCTTGCCCGTGATCTCCGCCTTCTGGTGCGCGAGCGGCTGACCAGGGGCGACAGCGATCAGCAAGTCATTGATTATTTGGTGGCGCGTTACGGTGAGTTCGTACTGCTCAAGCCGCGGTTTGAATTGGGAACGGCGCTCCTCTGGGTCCTTCCGCCGGCGGCATTGCTCGCGGGCATGATCGGGCTATTTGTCATGGCGCGGCGGTACAAATCCGTCCCCATTGAACCTGCGACACTTAGCGCAGACGAGCAAAATCGGCTTTCAACTTTGGTCGATTAGGCGGCGTTTGAGTATTGAATAATCTGCTGAATCTTCACAGCAAATCGCAGTCAACACCTTACCAAAGTTTAATCCCGCCGACAGGACGCAGTAAGGGTCACCACCCCATCTTCAGGTTCGAACAGTGCGCAGATGCGCCCACGAATCCCGATGGAGATTGCCCGATGCCGAGCGTCATTCCCGCTCCTGAAAATTCCAAAGGCCGACGCAAGCTTTCGCTGCGCCGTGCCATTCTGCTTGCGACGACCATTGCCGGTTTGGGGGTGACGGCGCTCGTCGTCCAGCCCAACCTTGGTTCATTTGGTGGATATGCGTTCGCGCAAAATCTTTCCGAACAGGCGCACCGACTTCAGGCGCCCGTGGGCTTTGCCGACATCGTCGAAAAGGTCAAACCGGCGGTAATTTCGGTACGAGTAAAGGTCGACGGCGGCTCGCAGACGAATGGTCTTGGAAGCAACGATGTTCCGCCAGGATTGCGAGAGTTTTTCCGACGCTTCGGGATGCCCGACGTTCCAAATGCGCCGGAGGGCATGCCGCGTGGACGTGGTCACAATGTGATAACTGGCCAAGGATCCGGGTTTTTCATTTCGGCCGATGGTTTCGCGGTCACGAACAATCACGTTGTCGAAAAAGCTGAAAGTGTCCAGGTCACCACCGATGATGGCAAGATTCACAAAGCAAAGGTCATCGGCACCGACCCGCGTACCGACCTCGCGCTGATTAAAGTTGAGGGCGGACCATTTCCTTACGTGAAG
>Ga0134128_10003420_pt1 | contig 19414 bp, 21 predicted proteins | sample KB31754_FD_96462 | JGI IMG/M metagenome (GOLD analysis project Ga0134128, IMG submission 96462) | Terrestrial soil microbial communities with excess Nitrogen fertilizer from Kellogg Biological Station, Michigan, USA - KB3-175-4 | ecosystem: Environmental > Terrestrial > Soil > Unclassified ...
ATATATCACGTCGGTCGAAAATGCGCGAAGTGGCCGATAGGCCATGCTAGCCCCGCGCAAGCGAGCCGTAACCTCACCTGTCTGGCGACGTACCTGGCGACAAGCAGATCCCTGCGATTACGACTGGCGAATTCATCGCGGCATGGGGTTGCTTGCGTAAGTGAGGTTGGAAGACGGCGGTCACTGATGTCGGCGTCGGGTAGGTTTTGGAAGTCGCGTGATCCAATTCCGGGGTCTGCTTCACCACGGTGAGCGGTACTCGGCTGTTTAATCCTGAAGCTCGTTTCGGAAAGCCGGAAGACAACAGCAAAAGGGCATGACTACCGATGGGTAGAATGTCAGGCCAAAGCCGGGCGCCCATGAAGGTGCCCCCTTTTGGCGAAGTTCTTTTTCGAGGCGACAGCGAAAGACCGCCCGGAGGCGGTCTCTCTGGTCCGAACCCAGCGCGTCAAAACCTACCCAGCCGTCATCCGTCGGCGCCGCAAAGCAATCAGCCCGCCAAGAACCGTCACAAGACCGGGCAGCCCGGCGCCGACAATCGGGCCGGGCACGGCGGCCGCGTCGATGCGTGCAATGTTCGGCCCGCCGCCGGAAGTCTGAAACAGTAGTTGGTTGCCAGTAAGGGTGTCGGAAAAGCCACCCACAACGAAAAAGGGGTTCGTGGAATCCAGGACAATATTCAGAGCGGCGATAGCTGCGGCGTCCAGCGTGATTACGATGTCAGATAGCGCGCCATTTGCAGGCTTTGGAATCGTCACGCTGCCGTAGCTAATGCCGCTGCGAAGGTCATCACGTATCGCCGCTGCGTCTGCACCGGACAGGGGGGCCTTTAGTGCGGAAACGCTACCGGTATAGTCCCATAGCGTATAGGTCTCCGTCGGATCGGCGCTGCCGTAAAAACCAGGTTGGGTAATCGTCAGGGTGGCGGAGCCCACGTCCTTTCCCGCAAGCTGTGCTTCAAGCGAACTCAGGTCGAAGACGAGAAAGTTTGAACGATTGTTGGCGGCGTCCAGCAGAATATTGGGAAAGATCTGGCCGGTGAAGCAGCAGGGAGCACCGACGACGGCCACACTTCCACTGCTGAGGTTGCTGACGGTGGCAGCGTTAGCGTTCAGGCTGAAAGCGGCTGTCAGCGCGATTGTCGCGAGACCGATTTGATACTTTTTCACGGATGAGTTCCCAGTGGGTGACGACTAGCGAGAACAACGGATCGTTGGTCGCAAGTGTCACGCTATAAACTCCGCGTGAAGGCCCTGTGACGTCGACATTACCGATGTCGGGAAACGAGCTCGGACGGGAAAGCCACGCTGCGACCTGATGTCGCTGCACACGATTCCGAGCGTAGTGATGCCCTAACACGTGGACTGCCGCGCAGCCGTCTCGTCCTGGTTGGTCTGGCTCGTCTTGATTGAAGAGCGCGCGCATTTCTTCAATGGTTCGCTTCGAGCAGCCCAATTGGCGCATCCGTCCAAGTATTTGATCCGCGAATTGATCAATTGAATGATTATCAAAGGGCTTTTGATTGCTGCAAATTTGCACGGCTCTTTTGCTCGAAGCTCAATTCCCCGGGTTGATATCGATTTAAGGGCTCCCACCTTTGCATTGGTGGAGTCAATTACAGATTACACTGGAGACGAACGTGAAGAGCGGCAATTTGAGATCAATGTCCGTAGACGAGCTCTGGAAGCTGCACGAGACGGTGGAAACCGAGCTAAGTCGAAAAATGTTGGCTGAACGGGCGATGCTCGAGAAGCGCCTTCGCCAGCTTGGTGGCGATATCGGTGATGGCGGGTCGAAGCGCGCAAGACGCCCTTACCCGAAAGTGCTTCCGAAGTATCGCAATCCGAAAAATCGTAGGGAAACATGGGCGGGTCGCGGCAGGCAGCCGCGCTGGCTGACGGCTCATCTTCGGAACGGCAAGCAGCTCGAGGACTTCAGGATACCCGCTTAGTTTGTTCTGGTTGCCGCTGCAGTCGCTCGGAAATGTAGAGCGCCTCGGCTCTATCGACTTCTTCGCGCAGTGCCTGAAGCTCGTTCATCTGGCGCTTCATACCATCGGCCGCTGTGACGACATCTTGAAGCTTTTTGTGTGAGACCGAACTTGACGGCTTACTCATGCTATAGCCTCTCAGGCGCACTGCCATACATGTATGGTCGCCGGATGCGGAATATGGTTCAAGCGGGGTAGGCGCCGATCTGATTAAATCTCAGTAATGAGGTGAGTGCGAGCGGGCCCGGTTGGCGCTGGCAATCTCATCCAGCATGAGCGGGTGGGTAGCGGCGGAGCAGGCGCGCGACCGCGGGCGGCATTTCGAGTGTGCCGTACACTCGTCGACCCAAGGCGGGCAAAGTTCCGGCGTTATGATGATTGTCCAGCTCGACTTCGCGCGCTTCAGGGATGAAGCGTCAGATTTGAATTCGTTGAACTCGCCAATCGGCCCTGCAAGCCCTTCCTCATTGAGCTGTTCTCAAAATACGGGAACACGGATGCGAGAACGATTCGAGGCTTATGCCCAAGAGCAACGCCTAGCGTTCTGAGCGGTGTACAGTTGGTGTGGAAGGAATACACGTAGGTATCAAGATCGCGTAGAAATGAGTCATAGCCATTGAACTGTACTGAGCGCAAGTTTCGGACCTTGGACTCAAGAACAGGGTTGATTTCTACAGTGGCATTTCGGGTTGGCTTGTTAACGTCCCCGGACGGCTCATCGGCTACTTGCCGATTAAATTTCAGCCACTCTCGTTGCATTTGATCGATCGAGCTGTCCAAAAGGTTTTGGTATTCGATGCGGCGTAATACCTTTAGCCACTCCCGTTGAATTTCCCCGTAGGTCATCCCCGAAAACTCTGGTACGCTCGAGCCTGCACTCGATGATCCAGATGGCGCTTCGTTATCGGCACCAGAACTTTCGAAACGCTGGCGACCGAGCAGTTCGACGCTGATAAGACTACGACGCTCGATCAATTGATCAGCTTCACGCAGACACGCTTCATGGTTCGCGACGTACCCACCTCCCGCTGCCAACAGCGCCGCCGATAGTAACCAAAAGAAGGAAGCGCTGCTTATTACAACTAGTGTAATGTTGCGCTTCGGAGGTACGTTGAGAGTGACGCTCGATGGCGAGCAATCAATGTTCTGGGCCGCCGGCAGAGGATCTGATTTTTGCTGTAGATTGCGATGGTAGAGCTGCAATATGCGTCTCGCCAGCCGGACAGTGCCAATGGCTGGCAATTCTGGAATGCGATCGAAGTGCAGCCCAAAAATTGTCCGTGACATCAGAACATCGATCTGGTGCGGAAGACGGCGCAAACCATCGCCTATAAGTGCATGCCCTATGCGACACTGCGATGACAGTTCCGCTATAAACCGAGTGAATCATGCTCGGCGCTGACCCACCGAACGTCGTGGGTGGGACAGGCCGGCGGTGGTTCGGTTGACTTGCGGGCATGCAGCTCTAATATGGAGAAGCACGGTTCGGCTCCAGGCGGTTAGGTGAGGTGTAACGGCATAGGGCCTGCACGGCACGTCGCAACGGAAACCGGCTCAGCCGCGACGCTGGTGTAAGCCGCTAGACTTCCCTTGCATCAAACTCCGTAGACCTGAGGTGCGAAGATCGATGCCGGTCCATGATGTGGGAATCGTTGTGATGTTCGGCGTCAACTTGGATAGGTTTAGAGAGCCACAGATGACGCATCCGAATGCTGCCAACTGGGCGCCCGTGGGACATGCCGGCCCGCTAATCACCTCGTAGCGAAAGGCCGCGCCTTCCGGATCGTGCTCGGTGAACCTTCAGCCCTCATCGGGGCAGGATGTATCTGAGAGTAAAGGATGAACCATCGCCTGAAGGCGGGGCGTGAACTACCAGGTCAGTTGGAAGTTGCAGCTCCCTCATGGCTCGGCAGGCCATAGGGTGGCGATTATCGTCCCGACTAACGACGCGGTGCAGTTCGCCCGCATTAATTTCAATGTGTGGGCGACCTTGCTTGGCAGCCCGGGAGATTTGAGCAAGCAATTCCCGCCGAAAATCGAACATTGTGATCACTGTGCGATTCCTATGACCGCGACCTTTCTATCTGCCGGTCCGGTACACTTGCAACGAAGGTGCCGATTTAACCTTAAGCGCCAGACGAGAAGCCTGCTTGCTCGTGTCGACATGGATCCAGACGGTCATCCGAGGGCCTCAAGCCATGTCGCCTTTTGATCGAGCGCCCTCCTGCGCCTCTCATGCCTTCGCTTGAGTCACCTTCAATGCCTCGGCCCTGGTCATCACCTGCAAGTGCCAGCGGCGCTCCCGGTTCTCCTCGAAATAGAAATATTCCGACTCTCTGGTATCGGGATATTTGACTTCAAAGCTGCCACTCACCGGGATCGCCGCGTGTGGGATCAGGAGGACCCCGGGCATAGGATCATCCGTCGCCGTCATACCTGGTCCTTCATCTGCACGAACATCTCGATCACGTCGTTGGTCAAACCGGCCCGTTGGTCACCTCATAGCGAAACGTCACCCTCCGGCTCATTCTCCATACACCATCGGTTCGCGGCATCTTCGCTTGCGCCAACGACCTGCTTGCCTGCGGTGCCTGGCTTTAAGGATGCCGATTCAGGTTAATCGGCGCGTTGTCTTGACCCGCACGGCTCCATGTCAGAGAGATCGCGTTCCATTGCGTTCGGGTATAGCTATGCTCACTTATCTTGCTGTGTTCTGCGCGATCGCGATTTGCATCGTCCAGCTAACAACAAGATTTCTCAAATGGCGGCAGTACTTACCCACCGGTCGTCCAAGGGCAGGCAATCGAGGACGCGATAGGCTTGCATCGTCCTAATGCAGAGATGTCGCGGCAGGACGAACTCGGATCGTGTCGTCAACTCAAAGACCGACGAATCCCCTGAGCGGCAGGGCGCCAGCGACGTGTAGTTAAGCGGATCGTCGAATGAGAAACTGAGTTAGCTTCTTACCTGATCCAAGCTGGGCGGTAAGCCAGCGAGGTTGCTTGCCACGACCCGACCAGGTTTCATTCGGATTTTTCGGATTGTGGTATTTGGGGAGAACCTTGGGATACGGGCGACGCTTTTGCCCAACATTACTGATCCCCGAGATCTTGCGGTGACGCTCATCGAGCTTTGCTTTTTCGGCGACAATCTTGCTGCTCAATAGGCTGGCTACCTCCTCGTGGAGTGTCCAAAGTTCTTCCGCAGACATTTCCTCTAGCTTGTTGGTATCCATGTCAATCTCGTCCAGGTCCACAGCGATAACACAACAGCGAGGTTTCCAGTGCTGTTTGATTTGTGACATCAATTCGTCAATTAAATGGAAACCGCTTGGATTTAATGAGCCGCATCAACTCGTGACCCGGCAAATCCAGACGCGTTTCCGGCCTTGAAAATGACTGCTCGGGCGGCTGCTTGAGCGCGCCAACCTGCAAATGCTTTGGGAGCATCCGCGAACCAGTCTAAGATTGAGACGGCTAGATAACAAAAAGGTTCAAAGCAGATCTAAAGGCGGTCGGCATTTAATCTTTAGAAGTCGTCCTGCTTTCTTGAATATTTAATTGTCGAACAGCTGCCTGTGCCTGGTGTACCTGCTCCCGCAGAGCCTGTATCTCTTTGATCTGCGCCAGCAATATTGCGGATCCGGTGGCGATATGCTCGATCCGTTGCTCAAGGGTCATCTCGAGGTAACTGGCCCGGTATGACTTTGTTCCTATCGGCACTCGACGCGGCACTTTACGCGACTCCTTGCGACGCGGACAGATAGCAACAACATCGCCTAAGGGTCGCACGTTCTAGCAGGGCGGTTCAAAGAAAATCGCGACGCCGGACTCGAAACTCTGTCCCGGGCGGCAACTAGCCTCTGATTGCCCCCTATGGCTTCGATGGCATGGCGGCCGTGGACGGCTCTATTTCATTTGTTCTCGACGGCCAAGCAGTTCCAAAACCTGGTTCGAGTTTGTAGAACGGTGCACTCATGCCGGTGACGTTGATCGTCGCAAACTGATAGCTAGGCACTGAAACCGTCGCAATTCGTGAAAAGGGGCCATTCGCGGAGGGGGCTGAGTAGAGATTGTATCTCAATCCCGGTTCAAGGCTCGACGTCTTGATGCTGAGATTCCCGTTCACGAGGGCCGCCTGGGTACCAAACGGTCTCGCGAGAGGATCCCCGACAAAAACGCCCTGGGACGGCCATCGGACCGATTTTGCGTAAGCCTCAAGGGCTGTGTTACCGATAAAATAGTTTTTGACCAGTACGGAAGCTACCGGGAATTTCTCCGGATGCGCACAAGGCTCGGTCACGGTGCCGTAACTTGCCGACACGCCAGCTTCAAGCCAACGAAGCGCACTCATTTGATCAGTCCCAAACAGGTCGCCTCCCGACGAGGTGAGATGATCGGCCAGAGCCCCGGGAACGTAAGTGTTCGTCTTTAGATTTGGGACGTTGGCTGCCCCTGTTTCGTAAAACAGGATGTCGCGTGTGTTTCTGACTTCAGGTCGCCCAACGGAATACGTCATGGCGAGGGCCTCCGGGCGATTCCAGTTCTGAACCGTCGTCCGGAAATCCCGGTCGCGAGGTGCGCTCCTCGCGTTGTCCGCGGTTTTCAAAAACCAGCCGTTGCCTCCGGGAAGAGTTCTGTCAGCCTTTAATCCGTTGTCGATGGTTGCCTCGACGCTCGTCGCGCTTACACCAGCGAGCATCATGGATGGTCGAATACCAAACTCTGTGTATGGTTTTGTCGACCGAGAGTCGTAGTAAGGATTCACCGGCATGGCGCCGCAATTGTTGCTCGTGAGGTGATCTGCGTCTATTCCATAGGTAAAGGCGCTGGTTATGGAATAGTTGGTGAAATAGTAGTTGAAATTCGCGATACGAAACGGCCTGCTCCACGAGATGACGAACGCCTGAATTTCTGGACCGACTGCTTTGTCCACCTGCGCTTTGAGAGGAGCGAAATCGGCAGGATCAATACCCTGGTTGACGGTGAAACTCGGGTACAGTTTGTTCTGGTCGAAATTCAGGTGAATCATGTTGCGGTCTGGGATGTTTCTCGCCCGTTGATAGTAGTTTGCAATCTCTACGGATTGCGGATCGTTATCATTGATGAGAACCGCGATCTCTGAGCTTTGAATGCCAGTTCGAGGCACGAAGAGCGTCGCCACCACTGCCGAATTTGCATCGAGGACATTCACAGACTCAGTGGGCTGCGGAGCCTGTGCGGCTACGAATTGTGGTTCGAGGAAATGCGCGAGCGTGAGGAAAATGACCGCTGCGAATGTAGGCCGTCCAATTACGAGCTTATGCATACGAGTGTCCGTCGCAAGATAATTTGAGACTCGTCAGGCATTTCGGCTCTGGAGGCTCTCGCTTGACAAAGACTAGAATCCAGGCAGGCCTCAGCAAGTTTTTTCGGAGGGAGTACCGCAGGGCCTCTGACGCCCCCACCGTTGTACATTGTCTGTTGGGCGAGCGCGACTGAACTATCGATATGGGTCATCGAGTTCTCATTCTCCGACGCCGATGCGCGCTGTCAGTTGCAATGCCTTTGGCCGCTCGGCTGGTGGAGGCCGAACGCTTGAGCGGCACCGTGATCCCGGCTCCACGCGTCACAGCAGGTCGTCGGCAGTAGCGACGCAGAGCGAGTCAGCTCGCAACGCCTGTAAGCGAAAAAGTGATCTACCTAAGATTGCAATAGTTACGGAGGTCCTGGCGATAAAAGAGACGACTGTCTTGAGCAAAACGAAGACAAATTCTCAACCGCAACAAGCGAACCGCTGAAGGGAGGGATTCACGCGACAGCGGTTCCTAACGTAAGTAGGAGCCGGAAAATCGCGGAACCAAAGCGTTAAATTTGGCGCATCTGGCAAATATTTCTGCCTTTTGCGCCCCCGCCGAGGCGCTCGATTTGTGTCACATTGCGAGTTTGCCTAAAATGACCGGATGGGTGAGCCAAACGCGCAACTGCTAACCTCGGATCCGACTGCGGTCAGGGATATAGCGGCCGCGCATCCAGAAGTCGAGTTTGCTCTGGTTTTGGCGAGGACGATCGATTCCTTGTCCTCCGATCCGGAACTGCTCCGTAGCACCGTTTACGCCTTGGCGCGGCAGAAGCTACAAGAGCTCGCGCATGACCCTACCGAGAAGACGCGTCTGACCAATGCGCTGGAGATCGCCATCGCTGGCGTCGAAGCGCACAAGAAAAACGTCAAGATCGAAAGCCTGTCGCCGCCTTCTATGGGAGGCCAGCTGCAGAAATTGAACTATCGCGATGCAAAGCACACGGGGGGGCGGTCAACCGAACGGGAGGTGCCCGAATGGCTATTGCCACCCCACCTTCCATCGGACGAACATGAGGTGCCGTCGCGAACGATAGAGAGCGCAGTGTCGCGAGTTGACGCAGGCACCGCCACTATCTCACGGATTTACGGGCCCAGGGCGCATCCGCCGACGTCGTCAGACCAACCAAGAGCATTCCGATGGTTGTCTTCGATGGCTTTGCGCTATGCAGCGGTGTTGGCGTTCTTCGGCATTATCGCCGCGGTGTTATTGGCGCAGCGGCATGGCGTCTCATGGGGGCAGATGCAAAATGCTGGAGTTGCGAGCTGGTTTGGGGGTGGGCGCGGATCGAAGCAACCGGTTGCCAACGTAACTGAAGAGACGTCTGCCACGAGTCGACCTGCGCGAGCCGACACAAGACCACAGCGACGTCTGCCGCCCACTTACGGCGTCTTCGCTGAGAGCGGAGGAAATTTGCATGAACTTCGATCGTTGCAAGGGAGAGCCCCCGATATCCGGGTGGCAATCTCAGCAGCGATCACCAACCCAAGCGAGACCGTTCTTCCCGATGGGAATCTCAGATTCATTGTGTACCAGCGCGACACCAAGAGCGGTGATGGTTCGGGTACTCTCGATGTTCGCATCGTTGCGCAGGTGAAACAAGAAACCGCGTTCGACGCTTCGGGCAAGGGGGTAACCACCGCCAGCGAAAATGTCTGGGCTATCCGAAATATTTCGATTCCCTTTCGTGCCGCGCCCATGAAGGAAGACCATGATATGTACGACGTCGGTCCGCGAGATGCCGACGAAGTGTTGTCTCCCGGAAGATACGCGCTGATCTTGAAAGGAGTCGCCTATGACTTCACCGTTGACGGCAAGGTGACTGACAAGCGACATTGTTTGGAGCGGCTACTCGCAGCAAATGGCGTCTTCTATTCTGAATGCCCAAACCTCGACGCCGCAATTCCTGCTACTGCCACCCCCATGCCGCGACGCTGACGAGGTGAGAGAGGAGCTGTTTTGCGTCCTCGGCTTCCGCGAGCTGCACCTTGATTTGATGTTCCAGACTTCATTGCATCGTTGTTCCTAGCTACACACGCCTGCTATAGGCTCCCGAAGGGTGCCGCTCGATCCGAGCGTCGCCGATTCACTGACCGGCATGCTGCTGCATCATTCGATGTCCTTCATCTCCACGAGTATCTGCTTTACCTCGGTGAGGCGGAGCTAGTCGGAGCGCAAAGATCTGACGCACGGCCACCCCATCCTGCTTGATCTGGTTTGCCTGAAGAACGCGAGCATGTCTGCGCCCAAGTAGCTGGTGGCTATTGCCGACAGGCGACATCGCTAGATATCCCATGGCCATCCCCCCGCTAGCGGCGCAAGCTCGGCGAGTCTGCGCTGTATCTCAGCCACCTTTTCGATCGACCGGTCGATTCGCCACCCAAGTTTTTGAGCAAAAGCGGCATTTTCACCGCTATGCTGCTCTCTCGAATTAAGTAGCGAGCTCGGGGCAAGTGTCATGAAAAGGATCGTTCTCTTGTCACTTATTGCGGTGGCATGTTCGTTTTGCAATCCGCTCGACACGTCAGCGCAACCAAGTTCCCAAATGGATGTCACCACCCGAGCGCCGGACGCATTCTACATTCCGCCTCCCAACGTTCCGAGCAAGTCCGGCGCGTTACTGCGCAGCGAGCTCCTGAAAGACGTCACATTGCCCAGTGGCATGCGTGGATGGCGCATTCTTTACACGACCACCGTTGACGACAAGACGCCCGCAACCGCCGTCGCCACTGTATTTGCGCCACTGGACCCGCCAATGGGTCCTCGCGCTGTCATTATGTGGGAGCACGGTACAACAGGCTTGCTGCAAAAATGCATGCCATCGCTGACGTCGGCACCAGCACGGGGCATTCCAGCACTGGATCGGGTTATCAAGGCCGGTTGGGTGATCGTTGCAACCGACTATTCATTCGCCGAAAAGAATGGCCCGCATCCGTACATCATCGGGGAGGGGGAAGCGCGCGCCGGACTCGACTCTGTCCGGGCGGCGCGGCAGATGCCGGAATTGGTGCTCGACGCCCGAACCGTCGTGTGGGGGCACTCGCAAGGGGCTCACTCGGCGTTATGGACCGGCATCGTCGGTCCAAGCTATGCGCCAGATGTCGAAATCCTTGGCGTCGCAGCGATCGCTCCGCCAGGAGATCAGGCCAACCTACTCTCGATGAATGTCTCTCTCGACAAATGGCTTGGACCCTTTATCGCCATGGCCTATAGCCGGTTTTATACAGACATCAAGTTTGAGGAGTCCGTACGTCCTGAGGCGCTAGCGGCGGCCCGCGAGATCGCCAATTTGTGCGGGTTCGACGATCGCAAGCGAGTTGCGGAACTTATGGAGACTTTCGATGGCCCCACCCTGGCTACGAAAACGAATGCAGCGCTCGCGGCACGGCTCGCTCAGAACACTGCAGATCAGCGTATTTCAGCACCCGTGCTAGTAGTGCAGGGTCTTGCCGATGCCGTGGTGCTTCCAGCCGCAACGGATGCTTATGTCAACGGACGCTGCGCCTCTGGTCAGCGGCTCGAATATTGGAAGTTTCCCGGGCTCGATCACAGCACCATCGTAGAACCGGGCACAAAGCTCGCTGAGCCGCTCGTAAAGTGGACCAGCGCTCGCCTCGCGAACAAGCCGCAGGCGAATGGCTGTTCGCAGAAAACCTTCTGATCTAGAGCATTTTCCAGCGAAGTGGAAACCGGTTCGCGTGAAGAAAACGCGTCAAAACAAGAGACCAGAGCCCCGTTCCGATTCAATCGGAACGGAAAAGGCTCTACTAAATGCCTTGACTTGTCGTCCGCCACCGGGCCCAAAACCGACAAACCCTGCATCTTGCCATGTCCGTTGATCAGACTAAACCGGAAGTAGCACTTTGGCGAGCTAATCCAATCTGATTGAGCCGTTAGCGAAATCGTGAAAAGCGCCCCTCTTAACGATATTGCAGCGCCACAAGCGACCGCCGGACGATAATCTCCCCCTAGCAAGCGCACACCTGCGTCGCTATGTTTGGACGGAAGCTGAACCGCTTTTAGAGTACGCGTATGCCGAGAGTATCCAAAGGTTTTTACACGTTGGTTTTAGGCGCGGCCTTGCTCGTCGGCGGCCCCTTGATGCAACCTCTTAGCGCTCAGGATGGAAAGCGCCCGGAAGGGGGGCGCGCCGATTCTGGCCCATCAGAGGTCACTTTTGAATGGCAATACTCCTGTCCTAACGGCAGGGGTTGCTCGTTCAATTGTCCCGGAGCGGGCGGAGGGGCCAACGTTACGAAGCTCGCGATCCATTTGCAGACGATACCCCTGAGCGGCAACCAAAGAGCCTTTGGCATATTTTATGAGTTCTCAACCGTGGAGATTCCGCGTTCCAACGGTTTTAGCATCACAACCGGAATAAGCACGCTTTCATGCCAGGTGAACGGTATGAACCTTGACTATTCCGGACCACCGAAGTCCGTTGAGGCGTCCAGATAGAGTGGGTGCGGCTAGACGCATCAGAAATGTATCAAGTACGCAGGACGTAATCGGCGGGCTTCGTTTGGCCCTCGATTTTGAAGACTTGATAGGCCCAAGGTAGGCAAGGCACTTTGGGAACAGCGAGTCTGATGCTTAGCCTCGGGTCGTGTACCATAGCGGCTCTGTACTTTTGGGGCGCCTATAGTTGCCGAGCAACGTCAAACCATCTGAAGCTCGGATCACTTGAATCCCGTGCCTGGAAAGCGATCGCGGTCCTTCTCTTGCTCCTTGGTGTGTCCGAGTTGCTTCAACTGCAGCCAGCCCTCACCAACTTCGGGCGATCGATCGCATTTGACGAAGGCTGGTATTGGCACCGGCAAGGCATCCAAACCGCTTTGACAACGATAGGTGCCGCCACAACTGTCGTATTCAGCTTCGGGCTTTTGCTGTCTGCCCGGCGAACATCCCTCGAGTGCGCAATAGCGTTGGCATGCGCAGTCATGATTGTCGGTTACATATTTGTCCGCGCGGTTTCCCTACACCAGGTTGACGCCCTTTTGCTGAAGACAACACTTGGTCTGCGTTGGCGTAGAATTCCCGAATTGGTCGCAAGCACTATCATACTTCTTTCGAGCCTATCGAGGCGCTTTTGACGCCAACGCCGATGAACCGTCCTGCGCGATACTGTTGGAATGTTTTGATCAACCTACATCGACGTCGGGAGTGTGCAAGCTCTTCTGGAGATTAAACGTGGGTGCGCGGTGGAGGTGTACTGTGAGTTCAATGGTGGCAGGCGCTTTCTTCTTTGCGAGTATCGGAGTTCTGATGGCCCGTGCGATGAGCGCGTTTCGTTCGGTTTAATTGTACGGATTTGGTGAGCTGTCTCACGCCGTATGTATCCTGGCACGGCCTGCCGGTGGGTGCGGCCTCTTATCGGCGTGCATCATTGGAGGAGGCAAACGCACCTCTTACGGCAGCAGATAGTCTTGTCCATCCGCAAGACAGAGATCCGTCTTCGCAGGGCTTGGAACGATCGACAACGGGCCGTTTGGCCGGAACCGGGATCTTCGGGGTTAGTGCCAAAGGAGGTCCGGCATTCTGGCGTGAGCGATCAATGGCGGCTTGTTCAAGGTTGGCTTGGGCTTTCATTAGCTCCGACAAAATCGTCTCACGCCGCGTGGCGCCAAGAAATTCCATATAGGAGTGGTCGATCTGTCTGCGCTCGCTTTCAGTCGGGTTAGGACCCGCGATGTCGAAGGTCTTGTTCTGCATGAAGTCGAAATAGGTATATCCACCGCCACTCTTTCGACGGCCCGCAAAGCGTTCGCCGCAGTGCGTCACCAATTTGGTGTATTCGGTATTTGATGAGGCGTTGGTCCGGGCCTCATCCGCACATTGCTCATAGTCCATTGCGATGATTGGGCCCGAACTACCGTAGCCCATCCAGGCGTAGACCCCGGCAAGCAGCGCCAGGCTCGCTATTGCGAGTGCCCAAGCAGTACTATTGCCCAGTTGACGCATCGGGCAAACCCCCTAGTGATTCGTCATTGTTACGGAAAAATTGCGGACTTTCGCAGGCGAGATCAATAGAAGTGTGCCGGTTCGGTGACAGTCGCACATTTTTCTTGCGCAGGAACCATCCAGCGGTGATCACGCGCGTCCCATCAGCCAGCATTGATCGTTGCACTAGCGGGATCAATATTGTGGGGCGTTCAGGGAAAACGATTGCAACTTTTGGCGTCGGTGGCCGTGTTGGGTTGTTCGATCCTGGCCGCTAGCTGGGTGGGCTTGGCACTCCTCGGCTATTGAAGCTGCTGGGTAATTTCCGTTTCCGGCTTGCTATGGCTCGATAATGAAGTCGATGCGGAGGTTTGAAGCATGCGCGTGTTGGCGTCGGAAGCGACGCCAGACCGGTCCAGGCTAGATGATAATGAGAAGCAAAGATCCGCCGGCGAAACTATGCGGGCAGGCGGCCCGGCCCGGTGCCCCGCCATGGTAAAATCAACGTCCAAATCCCTCGACGCCGATAGCCTCGCCCTCCAACCGACCGACCGGCGTTAAGGCGACCGCAGGCCGATCGACGCCGCGCCTGCCCCGGGGCGCTGCGGAAGCAGCCTATTGAGGATACGTAAGGACAGAACAAGTGGTGTCCGGGAATTACCTGATGCCGGCAGCCAACACAAATCCGGTTGCTGCGAGCGCGGCACCTGCGACGAAAAGCGCGGTTTCCAACCGTGTCAGTTTCCAATCTCTACGCATGTTACACCTAAATCGTTGGCCGACCTCGCAAGCAGAATCCTTTCGATTGCCCTTTTGGAGGCGGTCTTTGGGCGATAAATGGGCGGCTCAGTCGCTGCTGCGCGCTTGTCCCCCGGAGGCTTGGCGATCTATCTCGGCTCAAGGCTCCTTCTGGCGGCCGCGCACCTGGTCAATCCTGGAGCCGACATTTCATGCTGGCCTGCGCCGCGGTCCGCAACTGACGCGTCGATTGCCGTGTTGCAAACAAGCCCGGCGCCCGCTCATTCCGAGCGACGCGACCAATTTTCACTTCGGCTTGGAAGGCGCTTTGCGGCGTGCCGAACGACTCAAGGCGTTTGGATCAATCTTCCTAAGTCGAGCCTCAAGTTTGGCCTTTTCTGCCGTCATTTTGCGGGATAGCTCAGCCACAATGGCTTCGTGCAGTCTCCATAATTCATCGAGGGACATTTCATTCAGCTGATACATGTCTATGTTCGACTTCCAGCAGAATTTGAAGCAACACGCGCAACTTGCGCCTCACCCAAACTGGCACAGCGCTCAAGGAGCGCCTTTACAGCTTTAAGTGGGCACGGAGCTCAAGGGTCGACGCCGCGGCGTAGAGCCCGCTCCAACAACTCTCCCAAGTACCGCAAGTAGAACAGTTCAAAGAGAATTACTCTCGAAGGAGCAAACACCCGCGACGGTCAGGCGGTACAGCTAGCGGTGTCTCGATGAAGGTAGTTTGCCGCGCGATCGAACGGACTTTGAGACGGCAAGTTCTGCTTCTCTAACTCGATCGCGCAGTGCTTCCAATTCGCGATACGCCCTTTCGAGCGGCGCCTCCCGGTTGGACGGTTTGACTTTCATCGAGATCACGACGTCACGCGGTGAAAGCCTGCTCATGAAAATAAAACCCAATCAAAAATGCGGTACAGAGATGCCCCGGCCTGTTCAACGGAGTGATGGCACGGTGCGACAGTTTCTTGTTAAGCTTTGATTTATCGACAATCAACTTACATCGATGACTGATCCACGAGCAATATGATTTTGAGTATGCGCGCCATCGCTATCGACCCTGTTGCAGGGTGCGCCGTGGGCAAATCTCTGCGAACAGCCTTGAGGGTATGGACGCCCGTCAGAAGTTACATTGCTTTGAGTCCTGAATGAGCAGTGCTGACATAAGGGATGTGACGCTCATGCTTTCGCCGTCACGCGACTAGCCCGCCCCAGCGGGGTGCGTGCAGGTAAAGCGGTGCGCCGATGTCGGAATGTCGCCGGTGCAAAAGAGGGCTTTCGTCGTGGTCAGGTCACGAGTTGTCTCTCAAATGTTCCGAAGGGGACATTAAACGACCAACGAACTTAGCAAACGACCAACGAACTTAGCTCTGAAGACTCTCGACGCCGTCAGCGACGGTGTCGCTAATTCATTCCGTTGCCTTAGTGTTGCGTCCGACCGCCTCAGTGTTCAACCTCGACGATACCAAAGCGCTGCATTCGGTCGCTTCAAATCCGCACCTGAAAAGGAAAACCCCGCACGGGGCGGGGTCTTCAATCTGGCGATGTCGGGGATTGGGCTGTCGCGAGAATATCAAGAAGGGGGCCAAATCACTGTCGGCCGATTGGTTCCTTCTGGGCCGCCTGGGCAAGGAGACGGGATTGTTGAAAAGGTCCGCTAGGACGACTGGCGGCTAAGGTTACTCGCAAGTGTGAATTGACTAGTTTGTCGCCAAATGCTGCACTGCTCATATTGCATTGCCATGAACGATATTGTCGAAAAAGTGTTGAGTTCAGTGGACCCTTCCGTGGGCTTCAATGCCCGGGAAAAGGTAAGGAATTACATTTTCCTGCTGGCATCCACCGGTAAGACACACCGGCAGCTCGAACACTTGGGCAAAGCCTACCTCAGAGAAATTTTGCAGCCCGACCCCCGCTATTCCGGGTGTTGAGGGCCTCGTCTGCTGCTTCTGGCGGCGATCCGGCAGCGCTTCAAAAGCTGTCCCCAAATCTCTGTTAGGACCACACGGCCCAGGGTGTGGCCGACGTGATGTATGCTGTAGGCGTCGCACGGGCGTATTCGACGCGGCATAACCTTTACCTTGCGGCAGCACAGTCCGAAATCGAGCGGGGTTGTTTTCCGCGCGTATGCAGCCGTCGTGCGCTTCAATGATGGATCTGGAAATGATCAGACCCATGCCCATTCCCGTCTTTTTCGTCGTGAACGTGTTTTCGAACAGATGAGAAAGATGTGAGCGATCAATTCCAGGGCCGCTGTCCTCGATCGTGCAGCAGATTTCGCCAGATGGAGTGTGATCGGTGCGAATGCTGATCAACGAATGCTGATCATTCGAATGTTCGCCTCGTGGTCGGCAAGAGCCTGCACCGCGTTCGTGACCAGGTAGACGATCAACTGTTGAATGCGCATCATCAAGCCGCAGGAGCGTGTAGTGCAGCATCTCGAATATCAGCCGTGCCTCGGTGCCAGAAGCTACTTCGAGCCTGGGTCGTCGTTTCTTTGATTGCGGCCGGGCTGACGCTCCTGCACGCCTGCGGTTCGAAGCCGGCGCAAGGACGTCGTGGGCGGTCAGTCGAGCAGGTAACGGAGGAAGGAGAATGGCTCGACTGAATCTTTTCAGAGCCGGTTGCGGAGGCCGGAACTGAACCACAAGCTGCGTGGATAGTGGATTTGCTTGGGGAAAGAGGTGAAAAAATACCGATTTTCAGCAACCTGAGAATTCATGCAACATCGGTGCAATCTTGGAGATAGTCAATTTGTAAATGTGCCCGACCGCGCTACCTCTTCAAGATGCAGCATAAGCTTTGCTGTGAGATTACGCTCGACATCTCTCCGAAACGGAGAAATGGGGCTTTCACTACAACCGCGTGAATGTTATCGTTTTATTACTGTTATAATTAATTTCTTCTTGGTGGTGTAGTTGAACAAGTACGTTGTCCCTGGGGGGGATGCGTCCGCTTCTGAGTCGATCAAATTCAATTTTCATCCGCTATCACACGATCACGCAGACGCCGTCACTATCCCCGATGCCCATCTCCTGTTTTCAGGTGACTATTCGCGTTCGGGTGCCGATCTGGTTATTTCAGATCAGGCTCACCGGTTTGTCGTGCCGAGTTATTTTGCGGGCGATAAACGTCCGATGCTGGTGTCTCCCGAGGGAGCTCCGCTTGATGCACGTCTCGTCGATGCCCTGACGGGCCATACAACATATGCTCAAGCCGGCCCGCTTACTTCGGGCGCCAAGGTTGTGGGCCACGTCGTCAAGATGACGGGCAGCGCCAGCATCGTTCGAAACGGTGTGGCTATCGTGGTCAACATCGGCGACACGCTCTATCAAAATGACGTCGTGCAAACCGGCAGCAGCTCGACGCTGGGCATGGTGCTGGATGATGGTTCGGCATTCAATTTGTCCGCAAACGCGCGGTTCATGTTGAATGACCTGGTTTATGACCCGGCCGGTAGTTCGAACAAGTCGCTGTTTACGCTCGTGCAAGGTGCGGTCAGCTTTGTCGCCGGCCAGATTGCTCCGACAGGTGACATGGAAGTTGCGACTCCTGTCGCTGTGATAGGTATTCGCGGCACGGCGGTCCTCTTGGACATCGGCTCGACAGACGGCAGGGTCGCGATTTCAGTGGCCGACCAGCAGGACGGCGTCGTTCACGCCGTTCAGGTTTTTAGGTGCGCACCTCCCAATCCAGCCAACCCACTGGCAGTTTGTACCGCAGGGGACCAGATCGGAACGGTCACCAGCAACGGCCCAGCACTGTCTATTACGCCTGGCGCCAACCTCCAGATCAGCACGCAAGAAATCAGCAAGACACCCGCTCAGGTCACGCAGGAATTCAGCACGTTCCAGCAGGTGCTCAGCACCTATGATGCTGGCAAGCAACTTTACCCGAACCTGCCGCAGCATACCGAAAACTTGAATCACGATAACAACTCAAATCCTACTACGACTCGAACTGCTGCTGCCGGCAGCGCTCCGATACTGCCGAGTGAGCCTCCTGCCACTACAGTCTTTGATAACGCCAGCACCCGTACGGTAGCGGATAGTGGGGCTGACTCCGCCGTCCAGACGGCGGCATCAGTGGTTTCCGGGAAGGTAGGAAGTGGGAGCATTACACCGGCGCCACAAACCTTGTCGTTGGAAACTGGCCCGATTATTCTTGTAAAGGAAACGACGCCGACTGCTCCTTTCCAGATCAGCGATTCCGGCGGCACGGTGAACCAGCCGAGCCAGACGATCAGCGGAACGGTGGACGTGACGTATGTCGGTTCTACCGTCACAATCTTCGATACCTATAATGGTGTCACGACCTCCCTCGGCACCACTACCGTGGCGGCGGGAGGAGTGTGGACGATGAGTGTCAGGCTCACGGGAGAGGGCCTACACACTATTGTCGCACAAGATGATCCGGCCAATAGCACAAGCTCGCCGGTAGTATTCACACTCGACACGGCGACGCCGACCGGCGGCACGCCGGTTCTGGCTGCGGCGTGGGACTCCGGGACCTCGCATACTGACGGCATAACCGGTGTGACGGCGCCGACCTTCACAGTGGCGCTCGGTTCGACGGTCGTGGCCGGGGATAGGGTTCAGCTGCTGCTGGGTGGTTCGGCTCTGGCGCATCCGGTGACCCACACCATCACGGCGGCGGACATCATCGCCGGCAGCGTCAGCCTGGCCGTGATCGCCGGCGACCTCGGGACCAATGGTCCCAAGTCGATCACGGCCCAGTTCAGTGATGCGGCGGGCAATAGCTCGATCACTTCGGCCGACGTGATCACGCTTGACACAACCGCACCCGTGGTGGCGATCAGCAACCCGGGCGGTCAGACCAACCAGCCGAGCCTGACCCTCACCGGCACTATTGCCGGGGGCGATGCCGACACCACGATCGCTATTTTCGATGGGGTGACCCAAATCGGTGTCGCCACCATCAGCGGCAGCACGTGGAGCGCCAACATCACGCTCGGCAACGGCAACAACCTGCTCACCGCGCAGGTCAGCGATGCGGCCGGCAATACCGCGACGAGTAATACCGTCACTTATAACGTCAACGATCCCCCCACCGGGACGGTGACGATCAGCGGCACCGCACAGGAGAACCAGGTCCTGACGGCGTCGAACACGCTGGCGGACGCCGACGGACTGGGTGCGATCAGCTACCAATGGCAGCGCGACGGGGTCAACGTGGCCGGAGCGACCGGCACCACCTATACGCTCGGCAATGCCGATGTCGGCCACACCATCGATGTGGTGGCGAGCTACACCGACGGCCACGGCACGGCCGAAGCCGTCACCAGCGCAGCGACCTCGGCGGTCACCAATGTCAACGAGCCGCCCACCGGGACGGTGACGATCAGCGGCACCGCCTCCAATGGCCAGGTGCTG
>Ga0134128_10003423_pt1 | contig 19410 bp, 19 predicted proteins | sample KB31754_FD_96462 | JGI IMG/M metagenome (GOLD analysis project Ga0134128, IMG submission 96462) | Terrestrial soil microbial communities with excess Nitrogen fertilizer from Kellogg Biological Station, Michigan, USA - KB3-175-4 | ecosystem: Environmental > Terrestrial > Soil > Unclassified ...
ATACGCTACTTGAACCTCGGTGAATCGGGATCTCTTCATCGCTTCATACTCCTTCAATAAGGGAGCCAGAAGGCGACTTTACTCTAATTTAGAACTGCTACAGTTTTTGGGGATGACGTCAGAATCACCCTTTTTCTGCTATCAACTTTAATAATCTTTGCATTCGCTTGTTACTTAAATGACGCCAGAGGAAATAACAGAGGAATAGCAGAATTGAGGCCAAAATAAAGCAGAACCCTATCCCGTATGTTCGCGGGAAGGGCAAGAGAATGCTATCCAAATCAGAAATAGCTTTGGAGGAAAACTGTAATGTAAAGGAAAAAAATAGTAGGGCGGAACCAAAAATGAAATCGGTTTTTTGCTGAGCAAGCTCTTTGGCCACCGCCGCTCCACTATCGTAAAAAGAAATAGCGATTACATCTAGTGAAGAATCTTTTATTCGGACTACACCCATCGAAAAAGCTACTCCACTAGCGAGACCGATAACAAGAGCAAACAGATCAAGGAAGAGCCCAAGCGTCATAATTCTCCAGGTATTAAAAACTCCAATGCTGAGATTTTATCTGACAAAGGCACTTGCCTTGGGGGAGAGGGAAAAGGTTATGACGTTGCAACATCCACAGCAATCAGATGAATCTTAGTATCTCATCCTCTGGCTGCTGAAAGCAGCATTTAATGCGGAAAGGGGGCGTATCGCTAGCATTTTATGATAGACGCATTAAAATGCTAGACTAGGCAGGATTTGTTATTTCTAACGCGTGTGGGTTACTTCTGGCAGGCATTAAAACAAGCCTACAGCGCTTATAGTCAACTGTGACTTCGATTATTGACAGGGTTAAAAGCTGCGGGAAGCTAGCTTAAATGAAGGTTAAAACGTAGGTAGAAAAGATGTTCTTTTTATTTTAGATTATATATCAGCAGGATAAGTAAGTTATTGGCGGAGAGAGAGGGATTCGAACCCTCGATAAGCTTTTTGAGCCTATACTCCCTTAGCAGGGGAGCGCCTTCGACCACTCGGCCATCTCTCCAACAAAGCCGCATTAGGATAGCGGTTTAGAACTTCCGGGTCAAACAAAGGTTATAAAAGGAACGCAGTAAGCGGAATATCATGATATCTGGTCGAGTTCGAATATCTTGTGCAATACGCGCACAGCCAGTTCCATGTATTTTTCATCCACAACCACGGAAATCTTTATTTCGGAGGTGGAGATCATCTGGATGTTGATGCCTTCTTCCGCCAGGGTACGGAACATTCTGCTGGCAATGCCCACGTGAGAGCGCATGCCGACACCCACTACCGAGACTTTCGCGATTCTGTCGCCCCCGATCACTCCGCGTGCACCGATATGGGGCTGCACCTGGTTTTTCAAAATATCCATGGTTCTCGCAAATTCATTGCGATTTACGGTAAATGAAAAATCGGTCATGTCATCGTGGCCGACATTCTGGATGATCATGTCCACATCAATGTTTGCATCCCCCACGGGACCGAGAATCTGATAAGCGATACCGGGACGGTCCGGCACACCCAGCACGGTAATCTTGGCCTCGTCACGATTGAATGCGATGCCTGAAATAATCGCCCGCTCCATGTCTTTTTCTTCCTCGAAAGTGATAAGGGTGCCCTCCCCTTCTTCTTCGAAGCTGGAGAGCACCCGCAATTTAACCTTGTATTTACCCGCGAACTCTACTGAGCGGATTTGCAGCACCTTGGAACCGAGGCTTGCCATTTCAAGCATTTCTTCAAAGGTGATAGTCTTGAGTCTGCGCGCTTCGGGCACAATTCGAGGATCGGTCGTGTAAACCCCGTCTACATCCGTATAAATCTGGCATTCATCCGCCTTGAGCGCTGCCGCGAGGGCAACAGCCGTGGTGTCGGAACCGCCTCGGCCCAATGTGGTGATACTGCCCGTCTCGTCCACTCCCTGAAAGCCTGCTACTGCCACTACATATCCCGCATCGAGGTCGGCACGTATTTTGTCCTCATCGATTTTGAGTATGCGCGCCTTGGTATAAGCGCTATCGGTGTGAATGCGCACCTGGGGGCCGGTGTAGCTCTTCGCCTTGATGCCCAGATCCATCAGCGCCATTGATAGCAGAGCGACAGAAACCTGCTCCCCGGTGGAAACCATGACATCCAGTTCCCGGGGATCTGGATGAGCCTGGAATTCCCTGGCCAGCGCAATAAGACGATTTGTCTCTCCGCTCATGGCGGACACCACGACCACCACCTGATCGCCCCGAGCTTGGAATCTCGCCACCCGACGGGCGACATTCTTGATGCGCTCCGTGCTGCCCACCGATGTGCCGCCGTATTTTTGAACGATAAATGTCACGATAACCTGCTTAACTGAGAATGGCAAAGCCGCGAGCAAAATGCCATATGTCGGATCAATTCAGGGCCTTAAAGTCCCGGCATGGATATTGTGTTCGAATTTTACCTTATTACCGGAAAGAAAACCCGAGAACCTCTTTGCAGAAGCTTTTTCCAGGTTCCGTGATATGCAAAATGATAAACGGGAAAACCTCCAGGATATTGACTTAGGTCAAATTCAGGGCTGGGAGCTGCTCCATTCAGGGAAAACCTGATTGATTCAGGGGTTTCTTAATACTTGCATAGAATAAAAAAACAAATTAAATTTATGTATGTGCAATACTCCTATAACATAAAAACGCGCCTATTCTAACTACATAACCTGTCGGGATACCCCAATGAAACTCTTCGAAGAAATATCCAATCCTCGTGAAATTCGACGCAAGCTGGGTCTCAATCAGCATGATTTCTGGAGCAAGGTCGGTGTCACCCAAAGCGGTGGCTCCCGTTATGAGAGTGGACGAAATATGCCCAGACCGGTAAGGGAACTGGTACGGCTGGTGCATATCGAGCACATCGATCTTTCCAAGATCAAGAAAGACGATCTGGCCGTTGCAGCCTTACTGAAAAGCAAGGATCCTGAACTGTACAAGAGCCTGAAGAAAGCCTCCAAGGCCAAGCAGTAGGACAATACCGGAAACCTGTCCGGATCACTGCTCAAGCTTTCATCGGAGAATCAGGAAGGAGAAAAATTCAAGCTATGGATTCAGCTTTACAGCGAGTCCCCGGCGTCTTATTTGTTCCGAAAATGCCTCCATCCACTCCTCCCGGATCTTGGTGAGCCGCGGTCCCTCCGGCTGCAAGGATGGCCGCGCAAGACCGTACAGAAGCACACCTTCGAGTACTCCCCCCTCGCTCAGGAATTCCTCGATAAATCTCAAGTATGCTTCAGATTCATTTCTGGAAGGTGGCATCCCGTCGATCTGAAATACGCAGGTCTGCAACCATGTAGGGCACAGGAATGCAGACAGTTGCAGATTCCTGCGCATCTTTTTCAAACTCATGCGCGTGTTATTGATCAGTTGCCTCCCCTCGCGGGTGACACTGTCCAGCTTGAACCATACTTCGCCATTGAACGTTGCCATCCGGCTCAACCCGCGCTGAACACTATCGCGATCTATCAGACTGCCATTTGTGATCAATACCAGCTTAAGCGCTCCGGGCAGATCGTAATCGGCTTTTACCCGTCCGAGCAGTTCGATGACCTGCTCGAATTCTCCAGCGCTGGTCGACTCGCCATTGCCGGATAAAGCGATATCATGGAGACACCTTGCCTCGGCAGGCACCTGCCTTTGCATGAAATCGCCATATACGATTTCGTGCAACAAAGCCCGCAACTCGACTTCAAGTTTTGCCAGGTCAATCGCAGGAGCGGCACCTCGCGAGAGATTCGGCACCTGACAGTAGATGCAACGCCAGTTACATGCATTGTTCGGATTAAGATTGATTCCGATCGACACACCCCCGGCACGGCGCGAAATAACGGGGTAAACATATGTCATCCCGGTTATATCGCGGCTATGATCTGCTACATCCAATCGTTTGGAAATTTGCTGCAATGTTACAATCCCGATAATGTTAATTACACGCAGGCTGGAATTCGATGCCGGCCACCGTATACCTTCCCACAAGAGTCAGTGCCGGCATCTGCACGGCCATCGTTACGCCATAGAAATCACCCTGTCAGGCGAAATTATCACTGAGCCCGGCATCTCCGAGCAAGGCATGGTCATGGATTATTCCGAGGTCAAACGCATCGCGAAAAAGGTGTTGGTGGATAAATGGGACCATGCGTTCCTTGCATATGCGGAAGACCACAAGTTGCTGGAATTCCTCCAATCTCTGGAAGACCATAAAACCGTGGTGCTGGATACGCCACCCACGGCGGAAAATCTGGCTCTCATCGCTTTCCATATACTCGATGAGGCCTATCAGGACCGCTATGGCAATCATCTCAGGCTGGAGCAAGTACGCTTGTTCGAAACTCCCAACTGCTGGGCCGATGCAGTGCGAGGGCACTTTGATTGTCCATCTCACCCTATATCCACTGTTTGATGATCGATCACAACATAGCAATAACCGGAACAGGCATTCATGAAATCAAGAGGATTGAGACCGCCTGTTTTGAAGGTGAGGAGTCTTCCTTTCGTTGCAACCGCACATGCTTTTTTTGCTAACATGACATCGCGAGTAACCACTGAGGATTGAAATGCTGAATCAGCCCGTTCCCGATTTTGAACTTCCTTCGACCAGTAATAAGACATTTCGTTTATCGGCAGCTCATGGAAAAAACCTGATCATCTATTTTTACCCCAAGGACGACACCCCGGGATGCACCACCGAAGGTCAGGAATTCCGGGATGCTTACACCGAATTTACCGACGTCGATTGTGACATAGTGGGTATTTCGCGTGACAACATCAAGTCCCACGAGAAATTCAAGGCAAAAATGAATTTTCCGTTCGAGTTGCTGAGCGACACGGACGAGACGGTTTGCAATCTGTTCGGGGTGATGAAGATGAAAAACATGTACGGCAAGCAGGTCCGCGGCATCGACCGGAGCACATTCGTGGTCGATACGAAGGGGATACTCCAGCGCGAATGGCGAAGTGTCAAAGTGCCCGGACATGTCCAGGAAGTCCTGGAGTTTGTGAAAACTCTGCCCCGCGAGAATCATGAGTCCTAGAAAGCCCGGTTCTTCCACTGCTTCCAAGTCATCTGCTTCCATCGCTCCGGTCACCCGCCTGATGCCCAAGCTGTTCGTGCTCGACAGCAATGTACTGATGCATGACCCCACCAGCCTGTTCCGCTTCCAGGAGCATGACATCTACATCACGATGACGACGCTCGAGGAACTCGACAACAACAAGAAAGGGATGTCGGAAGTTGCCCGCAATGCCCGCCAGACCAGCCGTTTTCTGGATGAAATCGTCAGCAGTGCGATAACGGATATTGACGAAGGCATTCCCTTGCAACCACATGGCACCAAGAATGCAACCGGCAGGCTGTTCCTCCAGACGCAAGCGATCACAAACGTTCTGCCGGTATATCTGGCAAGCGGCAGCGCGGACAACCAGATTATCGGGGCAGTCAAGTTTTTGCACGATACCCACCAGAACCGCGTTGTCACACTGGTTTCCAAAGACATCAACATGCGCATCAAGGCGCGGGCTCTGGGGCTGGCGGCGGAGGATTATTTCAATGACAAGGTTCTGGAAGACACCGATGTCCTCTTTTCAGGCATTCAGGAACTGCCCGAGGATTTCTGGGATGAACACGGCAAGGACATGGAGTCCTGGCAGCAGTCGGGGCAGACATTTTATCGGGTGACCGGCCCCCTTGCGGGCGGCTTTGTAATCAATCAGTTCGTTTATCTGGAGCATGACAAACCGTTTTACGCGCAGGTCAAGGAGACCGGCGGGAGAACAGCCGTTCTGCAGACACTGAAGGATTTTACTCATCAAAAGAACAATATCTGGGGCATCACGGCGCGGAATCGCGAGCAGAATTTCGCGTTCAATCTGCTGATGAACCCGGAAGTAGATTTTGTCACCCTGCTGGGACAGGCAGGTACCGGCAAGACGTTGCTTACACTGGCAGCGGGCCTGATGCAGACGCTGGAGCACAAGGTGTACTCCGAAATCATCATGACGCGCGTGACGGTCCCGGTGGGTGAGGATATCGGGTTTCTGCCTGGGACCGAAGAAGAAAAGATGACCCCCTGGATGGGCGCACTGGAAGACAATCTGGACGTGCTCAACAAGACGGATAACAGCGCTGGAGAATGGGGAAGAGCAGCAACGCTCGATCTGATTCGCTCCCGCATCAAGATAAAATCGCTCAATTTCATGCGCGGGCGCACTTTCATCAACAAATTCCTGATAATCGACGAAGCGCAGAACCTGACACCCAAGCAGATGAAAACCCTTATTACCCGTGCCGGCCCTGCCACAAAAGTCGTGTGCCTGGGTAACATCGCACAGATAGATACGCCCTATTTATCGGAGGGAAGCTCAGGGTTGACCTACGTGGTGGACCGGTTCAAGGGGTGGAATCACAGCGGCCACGTCACGCTGCAACGCGGCGAACGCTCGAGACTGGCGGATTACGCTGCGGAGATACTGTAAGGCTATCGCCGGCAATGCCTCGCCACCTTCTTAAGTCTTGGTGGCAGTCGGCTTACGCCTGACAAGTTTTGGCCGTCAGGCAGAGCCTGACTGCACTTTCGAAAGTTTACTCGGACAATAGCGAAAGATAGTCGAACTGCCAGTCTTAATAATGCCCTGATTTGGCATAGCTTTCGAATCGGGTATATTCACCCAGAAAAGTCAGATCGACCTTGCCGATCGGTCCATTCCGCTGCTTTCCTATAATGATTTCGGCGATTCCCTTGTCCTGTGTCTCCGGGTTATAGACTTCGTCCCGGTAGATGAAAAGAATCAGATCGGCATCCTGTTCGATTGCGCCGGACTCGCGCAGATCGGACATGACTGGACGCTTGTTCGGACGCTGCTCAAGACTTCGATTCAACTGGGACAATGCGACAACGGGCACATGCAGTTCTTTTGCCAGCGCCTTGAGGGAGCGGGATATTTCGGAAATCTCCGTAGCGCGGTTCTCACCCTGGCTGGCGGCTGACATCAACTGAAGATAATCCACCACGATCAATCCCAGATCCCCATGCTGGCGATGCAACCGGCGGGCGCGCGCTCTTAATTCCAGGGCATTCAAAGCGGCACTTTCGTCAATAAAAAGCGGAGCGTCGTTCAGCTTTCCAAGCGCATGCGTCAGCTTGGACCAATCCTCATCCAGGAGGCGGCCGGTACGCACCTTGTGCTGATCCAGCTTTCCGACGGAACCCAGCATGCGCATCGCCAGTTGCGCGCCTCCCATTTCCATACTGAATACCGCTACCGGCTTTTGGAGCGTGAGTGCAACATGCTCGGCAATATTGAGCGAAAAGGCAGTCTTGCCCATCGATGGCCGGCCCGCGACAATGACAAGATCGCCAGGCTGAAAACCCGAAGTCTTTTCATCCAGATCATGGAAGCCGGTTGCAATTCCGGTAACATCGCTTTGATTATCCTGGTTGTAGAGCGTCTCTATACGCTCCACGACCTCCTTCAGCAGCGGCTGGATATCGATAAAACCCTGCTTGCCTCGGGCACCTGCCTCGGCAATTTCAAAAACCCTGGCCTCGGCTTCATCCAGCAGCGTGGCGGCTGAACGCCCAGCCGGATTGTATGCCGAATCGGTAATGCCGGTGCCCACCTGGGCAAGCTTGCGCATGATCGACCGTTCGCGTACGATTTCCGCATAGCGTCGGATATTTGCAGCCGAGGGTGTGTTCTGTACAATGACCCCGACGTAAGCGAGCCCGCCGACTCCCTGCAGTTCTGCGGATATCTCAAGTGATTCCGCTACTGTGATGACATCGGCCGGTTTGCTATGCTCGACCAGTTTGCAGATATGCCGATAGATGAGCTTGTGATCCTGCCGGTAGAAGTCATCTTCCGTGATTACGTCCGCTACCTTATCCCATGCGTGATTGTCCAGCATCAATCCGCCCAGTACCGACTGCTCCGCTTCAACCGAATGCGGTGGCAATTTGTATGATTCGAGTGATTGGTCGTTTGAAGCTGTCGTGAGAAATTGGGCCATGGAGTTGCGTGACGTTACGGGTGTACCCGGATTTTAACACTGCTTGCAGTGTGCCAAAAATGAAAAAGGGCTGTTGCCAGCCCCTTTTGAAGATGAAAAACAGAAACCTTTTCAGGATGTCGATTCGCCCAGAACGGATACGACGATATGCGCAGCCACATCTGTGTGCAGCATGACCGTCACTGGATGGTCGCCCACCTGCTTCAATGAACCCTGCGGCATGCGTATCATGGACCTTTCAACTTCAAAACCCTGGACTTTCAGCGCATCCTCGATATCTGCATTGGTAACTGACCCGAACAGCTTGCCATCCACGCCTGCCTTTTGAGTGATCTGCAGCATCAATCCTTCCAGTTTGACAGCACGAGCCTGGGCGGCGGCCAGGATATCCGCCTGGGTTTTCTCCAGTTCTGCGCGCTTTGCCTCGAACTCGGCAATAGCCACCTGGGTGGCGCGCTTTGCCTTGCCCTGCGGGATAAGGAAATTGCGCGCGTAACCATTTTTAACCTTTACAACGTCACCCAGTTGGCCCAGGTTGACAACTTTCTCCATCAGTATGATCTGCATATCAGCTCTCCTCAGTGCAAATCAGTATAAGGAAGCAATGCCAGAAAGCGGGCGCGCTCCACGGCAGTACTCAGTTGACGCTGATACCTGGACTTCGTTCCCGTTATGCGGGCCGGAATGATCTTGCCGTTCTCGTTGATGAAATCCTTCAATAATTCGATGTCCTTGTAATCGACTGTCTTGATGCCTTCGGCGGTAAAGCGGCAGAATTTCCTGCGTTTGAATAGAGGGCGATTGGCCTTCTTGTCCTTATCCTTGTCCTTGCCATCCTTACGTTTAGAAAAAAAACGAGCCATAATTTTTCCTGTCTATCCCTGTCTATAAATGAGATCCATTAGATAGGATCGATCCGGTTTACATGCAGTGCCAGCTGCAAACTCATGCGGCTTTTTCTTGCAAGAAACCCGGCGAGCTTTACTGTCGCTCCTGGAACCAGGCCTGCAACAGTTTCGGCCATCTGCGCCAAGGCTACGGCAGAAACTTCACACTCCACCTGCCTGGGCTTCCCCGCCTCGATTTGACGGGAAACGTGTCTGATCTTGAGTTCGACTACTGCCACTCCAGCCGGGCTATAACGCAAGCTGCCGATTTCCGTGATCGTTCCGCAAATTTCAGTCCGATTGCAATCCAACGGCTTAGCAGCCTAGGTCGCAAGCGTCGTTTCCTTGGCTTCCTCTGCGGGCTGCGGAGCGGATTTGGCCTTCTCTTCGCGCATCATGGGTGACGGTGCGGTAATCGACCCATCCATTTTGATGGTGAGGTGGCGCAATATGGCGTCATTGAATTTGAACGCATGCTCCAGCTCGTCCAGCGTTTCCTGATCACATTCAATGTTCATGAGCACATAATGTGCCTTGTGAACCTTCTGGATCAGGTACGCGAGCTGGCGCCGCCCCCAGTCTTCCAGGCGATGCACCTGCCCGTTTCTGGCGGTTACGATGCTGCGATACCGCTCGATCATTGCGGATACCTGCTCACTTTGATCGGGATGAACAATGAATACAATTTCGTAATGTCGCATGCAGTCTCCTTATGGGTAAAGCCTCCCGTGATGCGGGCACGGTGAGGCAAGGTCGAATGTTTCAAAGAGGCCGGTACTATACTCAACCCGCTGGAAAATATCAATTTTATCGAGGGTTATATTAGGATTAGGCCCTAGGGGCATATCTCTGGCGGTGCGTTTCAAACAGGCAGATGCCCGCGCTCACGGAAACGTTGAGACTTTCCACACTGCCCAGCATGGGAATCGAAACGAGCTGATCGCAGTTTTCCCGCGTCAGCCGACGCATTCCTTTCTCTTCCGAACCCAGTACCCATGCGACGGGCCCATCAAGCTTGAGGGCGCCAAGCTCCATATCGGCATCGGCAGCCGTTCCCAGGATCGTTATCCCCCGCTGCTTCAACCCCCGCAGGGTACGGGCGAGATTTGTCACGGAAATATAGGGTACGTTATCCGCCGCCCCGCTTGCCACCTTGTGCACCGCAGCGGTGAGGCCCACAGCGCGGTCTTTGGGTGCAACCACAGCATGAACCCCGAAAGCATCTGCGACACGCAAGCAGGCACCGAGGTTATGAGGATCCTGGATTCCATCCAGCACCAGAAGCAGCGCGGGCTCAGTGAGGGTGTCGAGCACATCGTCGATATCCACATATGTACGGGCGGAGTCGATACGCGCAACTACGCCCTGGTGCTGGGCACCGCCCGCCAAAGCCATAAGCCTTGTGGTGTCGCATGCAATCAACCGTACGCCCTGGGTTTCTGCCAGCGTCGCCAGATCGCGGGCACGCTGATCCCTTCGCTCCGCATCGAGAAAAATCTCCCGGACGCTGGCCGCATTCTGGCGCAATCGACTGGTAATCGCATGAAAACCGAATATAAAACGCGAGCCGGACATCTATAGTAATGAGTAACTGCAAAAAAGGATAAACGGGGGGCGGACACTCATCGCGGAAATCAACTCGCTGCCCCGGTTTTTATTTTCTCCGCATCCGGGGCGTTTTCGGCGAGCACAAAATCTATCTTGCTGGATTCCAGATCGACTCGAACCAGCCTGACTCTGAGCCGGTCACCCAGTCGATAGCGCTTCCCGGTGCGCTCCCCCAGCAACATGTGCCTGACTGCGTCAAAATGGAAATAATCGCTGGGCAGCTCTGAAACATGCACGAGTCCCTCGACATAGATTCCGTCCAGTGCAACAAAAAGACCAAAACTTGCGACACCGCTGACAACTCCCTCAAAGCATTCTCCGATTCTATCCTGCATGTAATAGCATTTGAGCCATGTTTCGACATCGCGCGTGGCCTCGTCCGCCCGCCGCTCCGTCTGTGAACAATGCTCGCCCAGTTCGTACCAGTTACCGGGAGAGTACGCTGCCTTGTTCAGCACAGCCTTGATGGCTCGATGTACCAGCAGATCGGGATAACGCCTGATGGGGGATGTAAAGTGCGTGTAGGATTCATATGCCAGGCCGAAATGGCCGACATTGTCGGGACTGTACACTGCCTGGCGCAAGGAGCGAAGCATGACGGTCTGCAACAGTTGCGCATCGGGCCTATCCTTTATTGTAGATAACGTACGCGCATAATCTTTCGCCTTGGGGTTATCCCCTCCACCTAACTGAACACCGAATTCCTTGAGAAAATCACGCAGAGCGGCCAGTTTTTCTGGCGTCGGACCTTCATGGACTCGATAGAGAGTCGCCTGCTTGTGTTTCTGCAGAAAATCGGAGGCACATACATTGGCGGCGAGCATGCATTCTTCGATGATGCGATGCGCGTCGTTGCGTTGTATCGGCAGGATGCGCTCGATTTTGCCCTCATCGTTGAAGATCATGTGCGTTTCGATCGTTTCAAAATCAATCGCCCCACGCAGGTTTCGCGCGTTCAGCAATACCTTGAATAATTTGTAGAGCAACTGGATGTGCGGCAGAAGATCCTTGTATTGTTTCGCTTCCTCTCCCTTGGGATTCTCCAGCATGGCCGCCACTTTTGTATAGGTAAGCCGGGCGTGCGAAAACATGACCGCGGGATAAAAACGATAGTCCTTGAAGTCGCCTGCAAAATCCAGGCTTATTTCGCATACCATAGATAAACGATCCACTTCCGGGTTGAGCGAACAGAGCCCGTTCGATAGCGCTTCCGGCAGCATGGGGATGACGCGGCGTGGAAAATAGACAGAATTCCCACGATTGTATGCTTCCTGATCGAGCGCGTCGCCCGGCTTTACATAATGGCTGACGTCGGCGATGGCAACATAAAGCTTGTAATCCTTTCCGTCACGCTCGCAATATACGGCGTCATCGAAATCCCGGGCGGTTTCGCCATCTATGGTCACCAATGGGAGATGACGCAGGTCTTCCCTCTTGACCAGGTCTTTTTTTAACACCTTGGATGGAAGACGTTCCGAAAGCTTTTCCACTTCCTGTGGAAACTGGTAAGGCAAGTCGTGCTTGCGAAGCGCAATTTCGATTTCCATTCCGGGAGCCGTATACTCGCCCAGAATCTCCTTGATGCGACCGATAGGCTGCGCATGTTTGCTTGGCTGCCGGAGGATTTCCACCATGACCACCTGGCCTGCCCTTGCGTTCATCGATTCTTCTATGGGGATCAGAATATCCTGGCTGATACGTCTGTTCTCCGCCTCCACGTAAAGAATTCCGTGATCCGCATGTAATCGTCCCACCAACTGCGTTACCGCACGTTCCAGCACTTCCACAATAACCCCTTCCCTGCGGCCTCGCCGGTCAACCCCGATTTCACGCACCATTACGCGATCACCATGCAGCGCCTTGCGCATTTCCTTAGCGCTCAAAAACAAATCGGGACTGCCATCGTCGGGTACCAGAAAACCAAATTCATCCGGGTGACCCTGAACCTTGCCTTTGATAAGATCAAGCTTCTCCACCATGCAGATATCGCCCTTCCGGTTGCGCATGATCTGGCCTTCGCGCAACATGGCAGAAAGACGACGGCTGAAGATTTCGTCTTCTTCTTCGGTGATTCCCAGCAGGTTCTGCAATGCTTCCTCGGGCACTGGAACGCCCTGCTCTTCGAGTATCTGGAGTATGAATTCACGGCTGGGCAATGCCTGCCCATAACGCTCTTTTTCCCGTTCAAGATAAGGGTCCAGCTTGCGGAGCTTTTGTTTCTTCTTGATTGTCAAAGCTGATTTCCTATAGAATTGCGCCTCTGTCCCATCGTCGGACAGATTCGCTCATTGCCCAGATGGCGGAATTGGTAGACGCACTAGGTTCAGGTCCTAGCGGTGGCAACACTGTGGAGGTTCGAGTCCTCTTCTGGGCACCAATCAAAACATTCCCGCTGATCCCACCTGTACTGACTGTACCGGCCCAAATAGCACAGAGAGTGCTGCTTTTCTCAGTATAGCAGGACAGCGCATCGCACTCTGGAATTACCCCTACCCACCCATTTTTTTCTTTTGTTACGCTCAGGCTCTGCAGTGATTTCAGCCAGGAGATTCCAGGGAATATCTAGCTGTAAAATTTTACAGCTATTCGCACCCCGCGATCTGTTGTCTCATAACGTGCTCCCGGCCCAAAACAAACCGCGGCTCGACTACCGCAACAGGTTGTCTTGCTGTGCATGGACTACGTTTGGTGTATCCAGAAGGCGATGCATTCCATCCGCCATCGGAAGGTGCAGGAAAGCATTCTTGATAAGCTGGCTGGTAAAGTGAATCCGGTTCTCGCCGTTAAAGACTCGTGTTCAAGAAAATCCAGCTTGCATCTCTATCATGATCAGTAAATATATTCCAGCTACGCTGTTATTGTTGGTTACGAACTCTGGCAAGAGTTCCGACAAGGCGAAAACAACGATATTCTCTCAAGAAAACAAAGACATTCCAACGAGAATACCTGTTCGCACCCCGCCTGAACCATCCCCTCAGGGGGCGATTTTAAATTCTTCCGACTTGAATTACAGTTACCTGAGCTCATCCAGATGAACGACATCGTGACCGCCTTTAACGAATATTTCGAAGTTATCGATGTCGATACCCCGGAATTGTTGCGGGAGGCATTCCGGGTTCGCTATCAAGTGTTATGTGTCGAGCAACGTGCTCCAGGTTTTCCAGCATCGCGCTATCCAGAGAAAATGGAAAGCGATGACTATGACCGCCACTCGTCCCATATACTTCTGCGTCACTGTCCTTCTGGCACCATTGTCGGAACGGCTCGCCTGATCCTGCCAGATCCGCTCGACCCCAAAAAGCCGTTTCCGACTGAGCGATACATGACGCTCAATTCCGATCCTGTCGACATCGGTAAAATCCCTCGGCAGAACATAGGGGAAATATCACGCCTTCATATTGCCCGAAAGTTTCGCCGTCGCAAGGACGACCACGAGGGAAGCGAAACAGGAGTGGCTGTTGAAGAAAACGGAATAAAAATACGGCGACGTTTCCCTCACCCGATTCTGGCTCTTGCCGTTGGTCTCATACGGATATCCGCCGCCCATGACATTATGCACTGGATTTCGATCATGGATCCCGCGCTGAACAGATTGCTAAGTCTCTACGGGTTACAGCACGACCCCATTGGTCCGCTAACCGAGTACTACGGTCAACGAGGGCCTTATTATGCCAACCTCACCCACATGCTGGATGGGATGAATAAAAAACATAAAGATATCTGGGAGCTGGTTACTGATTACGGCAGGGTCATCCCAAAGCGCCAGAGAGATGCGATTGCTCCGACACCTCATCCCGCTGCTCTTGTCAATATTTAAAGCGGTTGGCGCCCAAGTCACGCTCGCGATAAAGCGTGGTTTCCTCGCAATTATAATATCACCATTTTTCATTCGAACGTCCCAACGACTCAAGCCGTCCTGAGCACTCCCCGTGACGTAATGCAAGGTAATGTCTACGGGGCAGATAAAAAATTGTGACAATTAAAATAAAAATCAGTCATCTGATTTCGTCTATATGCCTGCTACTCGGCCTTTTATTCATGGCGGGTAAAACGTGGGCAGTCGAGCCCTACGAGATCGTGACTAACTCCGGCGTCAGCGAAAAAACCCTCTCCAAAAGCTCCTTGCGCGCCATTTTCGGCATGCGCCTGCATACTTGGCCGGACGGCAGCCCCATTCATGTGTTTGTGCTTCCGGATGATGCCCCTCTGCACATTGCGTTCTCCAAGGAAAAACTGAATGTTTTTCCCTATCAGCTCCGCGCAGCATGGGACCGGCTGGTGTTCTCGGGCACGGGACAGGCGCCGGAAACAGTCGCTTCGCCAGAGGAGATGCTTGCAAAAGTCGGTAGCACACCCGGAGCAATTGGCTATTTAACCCGATCCAGAATGGATGGCAGTGTCAATGTTCTGCACGTCAAGTAACCGCATTCGCCGCTGTTTGATGCGAGATGCTGTCCGGCTCGTCGTGGTGTCTGCCGTCCTTTCGAATTGTGTTGCTTACGCGCAGAAACTGCCGATTCCTCAGAACCTCCCAAACAACCTGCAAATACATGGATTTGCCAGCCAGAGTTGGCTCAAGAGCACGGACAACAATAACGTTTTCGGGAAAAGCAGTTCCGATAGCGGAAGTTTTGACTTCAGGGAACTGGGACTGAATGCTTCCATGAGGCCCAAGCCCAACCTCCAGTTTTCAGCTCAGATGCTTTCCCGCACTGCGGGAAAAGGGAGCCCAGGCAACATCCGGCTCGATTACGGATTCATTGACTATGCGTTTCTGTCGGGAGAAAACAGCAAGATGGGAATACGCCTGGGCAGGATGAAGAATCCGCTCGGCTTTTACAATGACACGCGCGATGTTCCCTTCACGCGGCCCAGCATACTTTTACCTCAATCAATCTATTTCGATCGCGTACGCAAGGTTGCAATTGCTGCGGACGGAGTACATTTATACGGTGAATATCGTTTCGATCATGGTGTCCTATCTTTCCAGGGTGGACCGGTACGTCCATTAGTCAGAGGTGCTGAAGCAGAAGTAGCGCTGTTAGGCCGGGGGATGCCAGGCCATCTTGCTCCAGACATCTCCTATATTGGCCGTATAAGCTACGAACTCGACGAGGGCCGACTTCGTTTTGCATTCAGCGGAACGGATTTGAACATAAATTATGATCCCGCGAGCGGCGACCCGCTTCGCCCGGGCTCAATCCGCTTTACACCTCTCATTTTCTCCGCGCAATATAACGCAGAACGCTGGAGTTTCACTTCGGAATACGCAATCCGCCATTTTGAATATAAAAATTTTGGCATGGCGGCCCTCAATCAGGATTTCTTTGGCGAAAGCTATTACCTTCAGGGAGTTTATCGAATCACGCCGGAATGGGAAGCGATCGCTCGTTACGATGTACTGTATGCGGACAGCAATGACCGCAGTGGAAAAAAATGGGCGGCGGCTACAGGCGGCGATCCGCATCGGCGATTTGCTAAAGACATTACCGTAGGGCTGCGCTGGAACGTCACGCCTGAATTCATGTTGCGCGCTGAGTATCACCGCGTGAATGGGACAGGTTGGCTTTCGACTCTTGATAATCCCAACCCAGGTGACTTGTCGCCGCATTGGAATCTGTTTTCCATCCTCGGCTCCTACCGGTTCTAGACATGCCGCAGGATAAGTATTTTCATAATCAGGCTATGCAGAGAAATGGAGCGATAGCACCTGAAAAGCCACAGAAATTTCTGGGACTGAAGTGGAAAGTTCTGCTGCTGAGCAGCCTCATACTGATTGCCATCGTGGCTTCATTCACGGGAATTACCTATCTGAGCCTGATGGATGACTTCGAGAGCCAGAGAAACGTCCAGCATCAGCGCTATGCAAGGGAAGTTGAAGGACTGATTGATCAGGTTTCGGCAAATTTGCATCAACTCGCCGGATTGATCCCCTCCCTGGAAGGAATGGGCAAAAGCCTGCTTTCGGGGAGCACAAGGAATGTCATGCGAGCATTCGATCCACATTGGATTCCCCTGCAGCTCAATAAAGGTATTGAGCTTCTACGTTTTTACGACGGTTCAAATCAGTTGCTGGCAAGCTGGGGAATTTCCGAGTTTCATACGCCCGAGGCTCTGATGCTGAATTGGGTGCATGAGGTGAACACGCAGGAAAAGCCGATGAGTCACCTGAGTTGTCAAAGCACCTGCATGCAATTCGCCGTGGCGCCCCTGCTCGTGGAAGGTAACAACGTGGGGGTGATCGTCATCGGGACACCCCTGGTCGATGTGATCCTGGGTTTCAAGGATATCTCGGGCGCTGATATCGCATTGCTGGTGAGCGAAAAAGGTGATTCATCCGAAAGCAACAAGGTAAAAATTGCAAATTGGAATGTCACGATTGCTGCACACAGCAGGGAAATGAACATTACTGTCCTGGATGACGTTGCAACGAATTATCCGGACCTGGATAGCCTCGAGGAGGGCATCCTGGTTTCGTGGCACGATAGACACTTGCAGATAAAGCCGCTGTTTCTGGAGAGAATGGCCGTATCGGAAGATGATGCTCACTTCATGGTTGTAACTGACATCACCTCCACGATCCGTACCATTCACAGCTCGACACAGCAAAACATGATAATTGGCCTGGTCGGGCTCATACTCTCTGAAATACTGTTGTTCATCATTCTCACCAGGCCGCTGTCGCGGCTCAAGCACATCGTTTTTACTCTTCCTCTTCTGGCCCGCAGCAGTTTCAAGAATTTTCGCCTGGAGCTTCGCTCTGCCGGCCAGAAACGATGGATGAAAGATGAAATTGACCTGTTGGATGAAACAGCGGTGGCCCTGTCGCATCAACTGGAGAAGCTCGAGGATCAGGTGGCGGACAGGACCCGGATACTGGCGAGCAAGATGGACGAGCTAAGCAAGGAAAGGGATTTCATCAACAATCTGCTGGATATTGCGCAGGTAATCGTAATCACGCAAAAGGCAGATGGGGAAATTCTCACACTCAATGCCTATGGTGAGACGCTTATTCAATATACTGAAAAAGAGCTGCAGGGAACGCCCTTCCTCCATCTTCTGGCGCTCGACGGGAATCTGCACGATCTTCCCGTTCACCTGGAAGAGGTGCGATGCCAGCGAAGGGACCAGCTTCGGCACGAAGCGAATATCGTATGCAAGGATGCTTCCATTCGCAATATTCTGTGGCTGCATTCACGCCTGACCCGGCACACCGAGGATGACCCCGCAATGTTATCGGTGGGCCTCGACATGACGGAACACAAGCGGGCTGAAGGGCGTCTTGCCTGGCTGGCGGATCATGATCCGCTCACGGATCTTTTCAATCGCCGCCGCTTCCAGGAAGAGCTGGAACAGATGCTGAATCTTGCCGCGCGCTACGGGTATTCCGGAGCCTTACTCTTTTTCGACCTTGACCAGTTCAAGTACATCAACGATACCAGCGGGCATCAGGCGGGGGATGCCTTACTTAAAATGGTGGCGCGCTTGCTGCTTGGCAACATTCGCAGCGTCGACATACTCGGACGCCTGGGAGGCGATGAATTCGCAGTGATTTTGCCCCAAACCACGGCCGAAGGGGCGATAGAAGTGGCAAAAAATACGCTTGCGAGCCTGAATCAGGGAAAGATTACGATAAATGGTCGCACTCATAAAGCATCAGCCAGCGTCGGTATTGCGCTTTTTCCGGAGCATGGCAGCAATGTCCACGACCTCCTGGCCGCGGCCGATCTCGCCATGTATCAGGCAAAGGAAGCCGGACGAGGAGGATGGCATTTGTTTTCTGACGAAGAGAAAACACGTGAACGCATGCATACACTCGTCTATTGGAAGGAGAAGATTGAGTATGCTCTTTCACACGAACGCTTCCTATTCTATTTCCAGCCCATCATGCATATTCGGCGCAGGACCATCGATCATTACGAGGTGCTGCTGCGCATGCTCGACAATGATGGAACCATTCTCGCGCCCCAGTTTTTCATCCCCGCCGCAGAACAGACCGGACTTATCCATGCCATTGACCACATGGTTTTACGTAAATCGATTGCGCAATCGGCTGAAATACAGCGTGCCGGTCAGTCCATCCGTTTTTCCATAAACTTGTCGGCCCATGCATTTCACGATCCGGAACTGCTGCCGATACTGAAAGATGCATTTGTCGAGTATGGCGCGGATCCATCGAATTTCATGTTTGAAATAACCGAGACAGCGGCACTCGAGGATTTGCCCGCGGCACGGGAACTCATGGAGATGATCAAGAAGCTGGGTTGCAGTTTCACGCTGGATGATTTCGGAGTCGGTTTTTCCTCCTTCTATTACATCCGACAACTGCCGATCGATGTTGTAAAGATCGATGGCTCATTCATACGAAATCTGGCGGACAGCCCGGATGACCAAATACTGGTGCAGGCTTTGTGTGATGTGGCAAGAGGATTCGGAAAGAAGACAACAGCGGAGTTCGTGGAAAATGCAGCGACTTTTTCAATCCTTGAGAAAATGCAGATCGACTATGCCCAGGGATTCTTGATTGGAACACCCTCTCCCGTTTATGACACATCGTTCAGTAATTTCGTAAAGATGTGACGGAAGCCATGCTCTGGCATGCCGGGAAATGTGTTGAAGAAAGCAGCTCGTTGATCCCCCATCCACCGGCGCCCTGACCTATTGGAAGCATTGCTATTGGAAGCATTGTATCTTTCACGCTTCGTCTGGCTCGGGATCCTCCGCAAACTCCGCTTTTGTGTCGCTATCGGCTGAGTCTTCTTTCTGGCTTTGCTTGCGGCTAACTTTGCCGGGAATTCTTGGAGTTGTGCACGCAACATCCGCGTTTTGTGCCCTATGACGCAGCGCATGGTCCATCAATATCAGTGCGAGCATTGCTTC
>Ga0134128_10003424_pt1 | contig 19389 bp, 18 predicted proteins | sample KB31754_FD_96462 | JGI IMG/M metagenome (GOLD analysis project Ga0134128, IMG submission 96462) | Terrestrial soil microbial communities with excess Nitrogen fertilizer from Kellogg Biological Station, Michigan, USA - KB3-175-4 | ecosystem: Environmental > Terrestrial > Soil > Unclassified ...
CACCTACCCGTCTTAGAGTTGACACCTGCGCCTTGGCCTTACGGACTTCCGGACGCGCCTAAAGAAGAAAGCGACGAAGGGGGTCACCCTGCGCCGCTTTTTCCCGCTTTTTTTCTCGCGGGGTCAGGGGGAATATAGGCAGACAAACCTTTCATGCAAGAAAATTTTTCCCCCTACGTACTTTTTTTGCCTCGGCGTCTCGGATGCCCACGAGCGGCGAACACGCCTCCGAGGCGCGGTAGACACGCGCAAAAGCGCGCCGTATAGGGCGCGCTCGCGCCACAAGACTTAAGGAATGGTTATGGCCAAGCTCAGCTCGATCAGAGAGCGTCTCCACAAAGGCTACGCCCAGACGATGGACGTCACCCGTGTCCTGGCGGACGAAAAGAGCCGCTATCAGCACATCCGGATCTTTGATTCGGTGGCCAATGGCCGGGTGATGACCTTGGACGACATCGTCCAGATCACCAGCCGTGACGAGAGCGCCTATGCCGACATGCTCACCCATCTGCCCATGCTCGAGCATGGCAAGGTCGAACGGGTGATGATCGTGGGCGGCGGCGATCTTTCCATCGCCGACGAGGCCCTGAAGCACCCCGTGAAGGAAGTGGTGCTGGTGGACATAGACGGGCGGGTGATCGAGCTTTGCCGGAAGCATTTCGGGGCCATCAACGCCAGGGCGTTCAAGGACAGAAGGCTGACGATCGAAGTGGCCGACGCATTCGAATTTCTGGGCCGCCAAGCGTCCCGGAACCGCTTCGATCTGATCATCGCCGACCGGCCCGACCCCGTGGGCCCCGGCAAGGCGCTGTTCGGCGATACCTTCTACGACCGCATCAGAGGCGCACTGAGAGCCGGCGGCTATGCCACCTTCCAGACGGGCGTGCCCTTTTATCAGCCCTGGGAAATCACCGAGGCGTTGACCGAGCTCAGGCGCTTCTTCCCCCGCTCCGGCCTCTATCTCAGCGTGGTGCCCACTTATATAGGTGGCTTCATGGCGCTCTCCTGGGCCACCAAGGGCGGCCAGAAGCTGGGCACCCTGGCCGGCATCAGGAAAGCCAAGGCGGCCTATAAGCGCCTGAAGCTCAGGACGGACTTTTACAATCCCGAGATTCACGCGGCGGCGTTCGCGCTCCCCAACTGGATCAAGGCGCTTGTTCCGTGACCCCCTCCCTTCGGCCCCGCAGGAAGGTGCTCGACGCTCCTGCCGCAGGTGCCCAACACAATACGGTGAGCGCCTTCGAACAGTTCAAAGATGATCATTCCAAAGTGTCTAGGCACCTTGGGGCAATGAGCAGCTTCGGCCCCGGATGGGACCCTCGCGGAGTTAAGGCCTAGCTGGGGAGGGCTTTCCTTTCACCCGGCGAGTGCCCATCTTTAAGTCAGGAACTTCGGAAACACGCATCATGGCCCTGATCGGACCCGGCGGGCGGCCCGTCACCTCTTCTCCCGCACAAAATGAAGCCGGCAGCAATCCAGCCAGCCCCCACATCAAGGATTCCGGTTTGGCCACGTTCGCCGCCGACGTGCTGGAGGCCAGCCGCGAAGTTCCGGTGATCGTGGATTTCTGGGCGCCCTGGTGCGGCCCCTGCAAGCAGTTGGGCCCGATCCTGGAAAAGACCGTGAAGGATGCGCAAGGCGCGGTGAAACTGGTCAAGGTGAACATTGACGAAAATCCGGAGATTGCCCAGCAGCTCCGCATCCAATCCATCCCCACCGTCTATGCCTTCAAGAACGGCCAACCGGTCGATGGCTTCATGGGCGCCCTGCCCGAAAGCCAGGTCAAAGCCTTTGTCGGCGGTCTGATGGGCGAGGCGCATGGCGGGCACGACCATGGGGGCCATGAGCATGGCGGACCGGGCCATGCGGAGGAGGTGCTGGCGATGGCGGCGGAAGCCTTCGCGGCGGGCGACATCGGCGCCGCCGCTCAGGCCTACGGCCATGTGCTGCAGGACGATCCCGGCAACCCCAAGGCGGTGGCGGGCCTGGCATCCTGTTATCTCAAGAGCGGCGACGTCGAGCGCGCCCGCACCACCTTGCAGCTTGTCCGCCCCGACGGCGTGGGCGACGAAGCGGTCCGCGCCGTGGAGGCCGAGCTCAAATTGCGCGAAAGCGCCCAGGCCGCGCCCCGCGGCGAAGCCGAGGTCCTGCGCGCCAAGCTCGCCCAGGATGCCAACGACCATCAGGCGCGCTACGATCTGGCGCTGGCGCTGGATGCGGGCGCAGACCGCGAGGGCGCCTTGAACGAGTTGTTGGAGATTGTGCGCCGCGACCGCAAGTGGAATGATGAGGCGGCGAGAAAGCAGGTCGTCACGCTGTTCGAGGCCATGGGACCAACCGATCCAAGAACCCTCGACGCCAGGCGCAAACTCTCCGCGATTCTATTTTCGTGAGGCCTTGTTTTTGCGGGATTTGGCCATGAAGCGAGGCTTTCACTCCCTCTCGGATCTGCCGCCGACATTGCCGATCTTCCCACTGACCGGAGTGGTGCTGCTTCCCCATTCGGCGTTGCCGCTGAACGTGTTCGAGCCGCGCTATCTGGCGCTGGTGGACGATGCGCTGTCGGGCAACCGCCTGATCGGGATGATCCAGCCCACCGAAAGCGAAGAGGAAGTGCTCAAGCCCCGGCTGTCGGATGTGGGTTGCGCCGGGCGGATCGTTTCCTATCGCGAGACCGAGGATAACCGCTACCTGATCACAATGGCGGGGGTATGCCGCTTCAAGGTGAAGGAAGAAATCCCGGTGCTGTCGCCCTATCGGCAGGTGGCTTGCGATTTTGCCCCGTTCGCCTCGGACCTCGCGCAGAGCGAGACCGCCGATTTTCCCCGCGAGCGGCTGCTTGCCGCCCTCAAACATTATCTCTCCCGCCGCGACATGAAAGCCGACTGGAAGAGCGTGATGACCGCACCGCCGGAATCCCTGGTCAATGCGCTTTCGATGATGTGCCCGTTCGAGCCGGCGGAGAAACAGGCCCTGCTGGAAGCGCCCAGTTGGGTGGAGCGGGTCGCCACCCTGGTCACCCTGCTCGAAATCTCCACCGCGCCCGGACCCGGCACACTCAATTGACCATGGCGGCAGCAGACCCAAAATTGCTGGAGATCCTGATCTGTCCGGTGACTCGCACCATGCTGCGCTATGATTCCGGCCGCCAGGAGTTGATCAGCCGCGCTGCGGGCCTGGCCTATCCCATCCGCGATGGCGTGCCTATCATGCTGGCAGGCGAAGCGCGCGAACTCACGGACGAAGAACGTGACCATCTCAGGTAACGGCTGGCCCACCGAACTCAGGGTCAATCCGGGCAAGGACACGTTGCGCATCGCCTTCAACAATGGGCTGGCCATCGTGCTGTCGGCGGAAAAACTCAGGGTGGAGTCGCCCAGCGCCGAAGTGCGCGGCCATGGCGGCGAGAAGCCGCCACCCGTGCGGGGCAAGGAGAATGTGAAAATCCAGCGCCTGGAGCCGGTGGGCAATTATGCCGTGCGCATCGTCTTCGACGACGGCCATGACAGCGGCCTTTACAGTTGGGACTATTTGAGACAATTGGCGGACGCATGAGCGAAGGGGGGGCTCGTCCTGTCAGTCTGATCAAAAGCCGGCCCGGCGCGCGGGCCATCATCAAAGGCCAGGATGCGGGGCGCTTCCTCGATTTCTATCACGGCATCCTGACCGCTTCCTGGCCGGGCTTCGTGCTGCGGCTGGCGGCTTTGTTCCTGGTCGTCAATCTGGTCTTCGCCATGCTTTACGTCACCGACCAGGACGGTGTCAGCAACGCCCGGCCCGGCAATTTCACGGACGATTTCTTCTTCAGTGTCCAGACCATCAGCGGCTATGGCGTGATGGAGCCCAAGACCCTCTACACCAACCTTTTGGTCACGGCAGAAAGCTTTGTCGGCATCCTGATCATCGCCTTGTTCGCGGGCATCATTTTCGCCCGCTTCTCGCGGCCCTTCGCCCGGGTGGTGTTCTCGAAGAATGCCGTGGTCACCACCTTCGACGGCCTGCCCATGCTGATGTTCCGCGCCGCCAACCAGCGGGGCAACTCCATCCTGGATGCAACGGCCACCGTCTCGCTGGCCAGCAACTACACCACCCGCGAAGGCGACAGGATCCGGCGCTTCCAGGAATTGAAACTGGTGCGCTCCGCCAATCCCCTCTTTGCCTTGTCCTGGACGGTGATGCACCCGATCGATGAGACCAGTCCGCTCTACAATCTGGGCCTGGCCGAGATGATCGAGCGCGACATGCAGATCGTGGTGATGCTGGGCGGCATGGACGAGACCATCGCCGACCGCATCTATGCCCGCTATTCGTATCTGCCGGAGGAAATTCTCTGGCGCCACCGGTTTGTTGACGTCATATCCGTCACGCCCGGCGGCCAGCGCCTGGTGGACCTGGTGCATTTCCACGACACTGAGGAAATCATCATCGAGGCGGCCGAGCCGGACGGCGGGATCGTTTAGGCGCGCGCGCCGACCGCCTCGGCAAGCGAGGAAAAACCGTCACGCGCCAGCAAATCGAGAAGCTCGCGCTTGATGCGGGCGACCAGGCCGGGGCCTCGATAGATCAGGGCGGTGTAAAGTTGCACCAGGCTGGCTCCTGCCAGGACCTTCTCGTAAGCCTCGCGTCCGCACGAAATCCCCCCCACCCCGATCAGCAGGATGTCCTTGGAGAGGCGCGCGCGCATCTGGCGCAGGATTTCGGTGGAAGGCTGAAACAATGGCTTGCCGGAAAGACCCCCGGCCTCACCGGCATGCGATCCCTTGAGCGAAGGCCGTGCGATGGTGGTGTTGGAGACGATCACGCCCTCGATGCTCGCGTCCATCACCGCCCGGGCGATGTCGTCGAGTGCGTGATTGTCGAGATCCGGCGCGATCTTGAGCAGAAGCGGCCGCTGCGCGCCTGTGGCGCGCGCCGCCGTCAGGGTGGTCAACAGCCTCGCCAGTTCATCCTTGTTCTGGAGCCCGCGCAGGCCCGGCGTGTTGGGCGATGAGACATTCACCGCCACATAATCGGCCAGCGGCGCCAGCCGGATGAAGCTCTGCGCATAGTCGGCGATGCGGTCGGCCGAATCCTTGTTGGCGCCGATATTGATGCCCACGATTCCGTTCCCGCGCCGCCCGCCCAGATGGCGCGCCGCTTCGTCCATCCCGCGATTGTTGAAGCCCATGCGGTTGATGACGGCGCGATCTTCGCGGAGCCGGAACAGGCGCGGCTGGGGATTGCCTCCTTGCGGGCGCGGCGTGACCGTGCCGCATTCGACAAAGCCGAACCCCAGTTTCAGCATCGCATCCGGCACGCGCGCATCCTTGTCGAAACCGGCTGCCAGTCCGATGGGATTGGGAAAGGAAAGGCCCAGCGCTTTGACTTCCAGCCTGGGGTCGTCGGCTTGAGGTTTGGGCAGCAAAGGCGCGAAGGCGCGCGTCAGCCCCAGCGTGGTGTCATGGGCGGTTTCCGCGGGCAAGACGGCCAGCAGCCGTGCGGCCAAATCCAATATCATCTAGGGTCTAATCTCTCGACCGGGGCGCGCCTTCCGGGATATAGGAATAATTACCGCAACCTGCGAATGCCGTCTTATATCCGATGCTGACTCATTTCCAAATCTGGCGCGGCATCGACACTTTGGCCTCACGGCACGGCCTTTCGCCGTCGGGTCTCGCCAGGCTGGCGGGTCTTGATCCCACCACTTTCAACAAGAGCAAGCGCGGCACGGAGGACGGCAAGCTGCGCTGGCCTTCGACCGAAAGCCTGGCCAAGGTTCTCACCGCCACTGGCGCCAGCCTGGATGATTTCGTCGCTCTGGTCTGCGATGGCGCGCGCCCGCCCCTGCGGCCGGTGCCGCTGATCGGCTGGGCGCAGGCGGGCGAGGCCGGTTATTTCGACGATTCCGGTTTTCCCAAGGGGCATGGCTGGGAGGAAATCGCCTTTCCCGATCTCTCCGACGCCCATGCCTATGTGCTGGAGATCGCAGGCGATTCCATGCTGCCGGTCTATCGCGATGGCGACCGCATTCTGGTCTCGCCCTCCGCCAATCTCAGGCGCGGCGACCGCGTGGTGGTGAAGACGCTTTCCGGCGAAGTGATGGCCAAGCAATTGGGCCGGCTCACCGTCCAGCGCATCGAACTCAAGAGTTTCAATCCGTCTTACGAAGACCGCGTTTTTGCGATGAGCGATATCGGTTTCGTGCATCGGATCATCTGGGCCAGCCAATAAGAGCCACAGGCTCAACTGTTTGCAATTGATGCTCTGGAGAGGCCTGGTCGAGGCCCCGTAGCAGCGATTAAGTGCGCCTCCCTCGCTGCGCTCGAAGAGGGGCAAGCTTTTCCAGGTTCGCTTTTGCTCGCCAGGAAAAGCTAAGCCAGGGGCGGAGGGGGCAACAATCAAGGATACCCCTGGAAAATCCTGAGCTTGGCTTCGAATGTTTCTCGGTCGCCGCGCTTTAACAGATTCAACAATTCCTGCGCACGGGCGACGACGAATTTCTCATAAGCGGTTTGCGGCGGGCCTTCGATCGCCGTCTCGAGCTCGCTTTCGATGCGGGCGCGAAAGCGCTCGGTATCCACGTCGGCCAGCGACAACGCGATCTGATAATGCACCGCGACATTGTGGGGCGCAGCGCGACCCGCGCGGTCGAACAGCGCCAGGCATTGCTCCAGGCTGGCGTCATAGATTTTGCCCGCCAGGAAAGCGCCGCCCACCCGCACCACTTCGGCATTCCAGCCGCCCAGCGCCGCCAACGCATAAGGATTGCCGGAATCGATCGCCAGGGCGGCATCGAGTTGCGCCTTGGCCTGGGTGGGACTGTTGTTCCAGCTCGCACGCATCACGCCTTGGAGTCGCGCCTCGTAACCCAGGGAGGTGGCCAGCCAGACATGGGCATCGGCCTCCCGCGTATCCAGCGCGATGGCGCCGCGTGCGTCCTCTTCCCCGCGCCGGAGGCAGGAAAGGCAGGGCTCGGGCCGTGTCATGGCATCGGCCAGCGCCGCCCGCGCGGCGATCGCCAGGCCTTCGGCGGTGTGGCTGTCCTCGCCGCGGCGCATCGCCTCCTGGTAGTGACCCTGGGCATAGAGCGCGAAGATCACGCTGGAATCCGCGGGCGCAGCCGCCAGCGCCAGCGCGAACAGCGCCGCCTTCATGCCAGGAATTCGCCGTTCAGCGCCTGGCGGATCAGCCGCGCCGTAGCGGCAGTGCCGAACAAGGCGGCGAAGGAGCCGAAACGGGGCCCGGCCGTCTGCCCGAACAACACTTCATAGAGCGCGCCGAACCAGGCGCGTAGCGGCTCGAAGCCGTGGCTCTTGCCCACCTCGTACACCATGTTCTGCACGATGGCGCCGTCGCGTTCACCGCCCATTGCTTCCAGCCGCGTGGCCAGATCGGCAAGCGCCGCGCGCTCCTTGTCGTCCGCCGCGCGATAGCGCTTGGCCGGCTTCACGAAATCCTCGTAATAGCGCAGCGCATAGCCCACCAGCCGCTCCAGGCCGGGATTCTTCTCGGGCGAGGCCTCTGGCGCATAGGCGCGGATGAAGCCCCACAGCACGTCATGGTTGTGCGCGCCCGAGGCGCTCACCAGGTTCAACAGCAGCGCGAAGCTCACCGGATATTGCTCGGCCGGCACCTTGCCGCCATGGATGAACCAGACCGGATTTTCCAGCCGCTCGGCCTCGCTCGGACTGGCGTGATAAGCATCCAGCAGCGCAATGTAATCGTCCACCATCTTGGGGATGACGTCGAAATAAAGCCGCTTGGCCGCGCGCGGCTTCTGGAACATGAACAGCGCCAGACTCTCGGTCGGGCCATAGGCCAGCCACTGGTCGATGGTGATGCCGTTGCCCTTGGATTTTGAGATTTTCTGGCCCTGCTCGTCCAGGAACAATTCATAGACGAAATGCTCGGGCGGCGGCGCCCCGGCGATCTTGCAGATCGCGTCATAGAGCGGCGTCTGGGCCAGATGATCCTTGCCGTACATCTCGTAATCCACACCCAGGGCCGCCCAGCGCATGCCGAAATCAGGCTTCCATTGCAGCTTGCAATGGCCGCCTGTGACGGGAACGGTTTCCAGGCTCCCATCTTCCTCGACATAGGTGATGGTGCCCTTGGTCACGTCGCGTTCCACAACTTTTGCGAGCAATACCTTGCCCGAGCGCGGACTGACAGGAAGAAAGGGTGAATAGGTCTGCTGCCGCTCCTCACCCAGGGTGGGCAGCATCACATCCATCACTTCGTCGTAATGGGCCAGCACCCGCAGCAGCGCCTGGTCGAACCGTCCCGATTTGTAGGTCTCGGTCGCGCTCATGAATTCGTAATCGAAGCCATAATGGTCCAGAAAGGCGCGCAACCGCGCATTCATGTGCGCGCCGAAACTGGCATGGCTGCCGAACGGATCGGGGATGGAGGTGAGCGGCTTGCCCAGATTGGCGGCGATCATCTCCGGCTGGGGCAGATTGTCGGGCACTTTGCGCAAGCCATCCATGTCGTCGGAAAAGGCGATCAGGCGGGTGGGAATGTCCGACATGGCCGCGAAGGCCTGGCGCACCCAGGAGGTGCGCGCCACTTCGCCGAAGGTGCCGATATGGGGAAGGCCTGAGGGGCCGTAGCCGGTCTCGAGTATGATCTCGGTGACGCTCTTTCCGGCGCGCTCGGAGCGCTCGGCGCGCGCCAAAAGCTTGCGCGCCTCCTCGAACGGCCACGCCTTGGCGGCAAGCGCCTGTTCCCGCAGATGTTTCACCGCAACATTCACCTTTTATTAGGGCTATTCTTAAGCGTTTCGAAAGGGCGCGAAGCTAGGCTTTGGCAGGGGATAGCGTCAATGACTGCCGATGCCTTGGCTGAGCGCGACGATGCGCGGCAAATTTTTGCCGGGCGCATTGACGTGCTCTATTCGCTGGGCCGGCACTATCTCTCGCTTCCCTTTGCCGTTCTTTGCGTCCCCGCCACCATCCTGGCCGGTCATGGCTTGGGCTTTTTGTCGATCACGCCCCTCATTTTGCAGATGGCGGTGGTGATCGCGGCCGAGCGTCTCACCACGGCCTATCGCCACCGCCCGGCGGATAGCGATCCGCATTACTGGGCCCGCCGCTATACCTGGATTTCCGGAATCGCCGGCGCGGTGTGGGGCGTGGGCGCCTGGTTCTGGTTCGCCTGGGGGTCTTTCCCCGCGGAAGCCTATCTGGCGCTGTCCTATCTGGGCATGACCGCGACCGAGTTCATCGCCCGCGCAGCGTATCGTCCCGCCTATGCGGTGCACACCACGCTGGCCTTGGGGCCGCTGGTGTTGTTGCTGCTGATCCAGGGCGGGCTTTTCCCCGTCATGACCGCCGTGCTGGTGGCGTTCTTCGGCGCTGTCCTGGTCAGCTACGCCCCCGGCGTGAGCAAGCTGATCGACGAAGGCATCGCGCTTCGCAGCGAGAATGCCGAATTGGTGTTCAAACTCCAGAACGAAAAGAACGAAGCCATCCTGGCGCGCGACAGCGCCCAGGCCTCGGCCCTGGCCAAGGCGGCGTTCGTCGCCAATATCAGCCACGAATTGCGCACGCCCATGAACGCGCTTCTGGGCATGGCGCAATTGCTGGAGCGGGCCGACCTCCCCAGGCAACAGGCCGACCACGTCAAGGTGATGCTGGAAGCCGGACGCGGGCTGCAGACGCTGCTCGACGATGTGATCGCGCTCACCCGTGACGACGAAGACGCGCTGGAGGACGAGGATTGCGATCCCATCCAGACCGCACGCGCCGTTACCAGGCTGCTGCAACCGCGCGCCTGGGAGAAGGGCCTGAAGCTGGTGTTCACTTCCGCGTCCGATCTTCCCCGTGTCGCCGCCGATCCCCGCCGCGTGCGCCAGGCCCTGCTCAAGATGGCCGACAACGCCCTCAAATTCACCGAGCATGGCCTGGTGGACATCCGGCTCGATCTCGACCGCGACGAGTTCAACCAGGCAGTGGTGCGTTTTTCGGTCTCCGATACCGGCATGGGTGTTGCGCCCGAAGTGGCGCCTCATCTGTTCAAGCCCTTTTCCCTGGGCGATTCCTCCTACGCCCGCAAGGAACAGGGCGCGGGCCTGGGCCTGGCCGTGGCCAAACGGATCGTGGAGCAGGCGGGCGGCGATGTGGGCTTCGAAAGCACGCGCGGCGATGGCGCCTTGTTCTGGTTCACGCTTCCGGTCTCCGGCCACACCAATGCCTCCGCCCAGCAAGATCCCGCCGCCGACACGCCCGCGGTGCCGCCACACGGCCTCTCTATTCTGATCTCGATCCCCGCCTTCGCCGAGGTGGCGACTTCGCTGGCCGGAATCCTGGAACCGTTCGGCAATCGGGTGGCCATCGCGGCCGGCGCCGCCGAAGCCGCCGCGCGCGCCAGCCAGGAGAAATTCGACGCCATCATCGCCGGCTCGGACGAATCCGATCTTCTGGCCGCGGCGCCGGGGGTCAAGGCGCCCATCGTGGCGATGCTGTTGCGCGGCGACCGGGTCCCCTCGGCCACCGATTGCGTGCTGCGCTGGCCGGTGGTGGGCGACGAATTGTTCCGCGCCCTGAATTCGGTTTCGGTGGAAACGCCTGAAAACCGGGAAAGCGACAATTCAAGTCCCGCCGCCATCGATGCGGTGGCCTTTGCCGCGCTGGAGAAATCTCTGGGCGTGAAAACCCTGATCGAGATTCTGCAATGTTATGTCGTCAATGCCGAGCAGCTCACCGGCGCGCTGTCGCAAGCCTGCGCCGGAGAGAAATGGGACGAAGCGGCACGCCTGGCGCATGACATTGTGGGCGCGGCCGGGGGCATCGGGCTCTCGGCAATGAGCCAGGCGGCGCGGCACTTCGCCCAGGCCAGCCGCGACGGCGAAAGCACGAATGTATTGCGCAATGCCGTGGAGCAGGTCATGGGCGAGCATGCGCGCGCGCGCCAGGCGCTGATCAATCTTTATCCCCAATTGGCGGGCTGATTTTTCCTCCAACTTGGTCCGCGGCTCGCTATAACGACCGCGATGTTTCCCGCCACGCTCTCGGATTTGACCGCGCTTGTCCCGGCGCCACCCGGCGCGGCGGCCTGCGACGGCGAAGGCCATTGCCGCCGCGTGGCGCTCAAGGGCGCGCGCGAGATTTTCCAATCAGGCCGCGCCTTGGTGGCGCACGCCGCCTTTGTGGCGGGGCGGCTGAAATCGCCCGCGGCCAAGCCACTTTACGACGTGCTGGAGTTGTTCGCCTTCATGCGGCCGGGCCGGCCGCTGGTCCCCAGCGCCTTGGGCCTGGCGCGCGCGCTGGGCTTGGAGCTTCCGCGAACGCCGGAAGCCTCGGCGCGCGCCTTGTTCGAGGTGACGCAGCGGCTGTTGGAGGAAGCGCTCAGTCTTTCTTCCGAAGCGAAAGCGCGGCTGGCGCCGCTGGCGGGCACCTTGGCGCGCGCGGGTTGGCGTTGGGGCTCCTTGCTGGAACGCGCGCTGGGCGAAGTGCCGCATGGCTCGCCCATCGCCGGCCTTGAAGCCTGGCGCGGCTTGCCCCAATGGGAAGACGAAGCCTTGCCTGGCACGCCGGGCTCGATGCCCGTCACCACCGATGAAGCGCGCCTTCGGTTGGCCAGATTGGTGGAACGCCCCCGTTCCGAGCAGGAAGCCTATAGCGATGCGGCGACCTACGCGTTCGGGCCGCGCGAGGAATCCGGCGCACCCAGGATCGCGTTGGTGGAGGCGGGCACCGGCACGGGCAAGACATTGGGCTACCTCGCCCCCGCGAGCATCTGGGCCGAGAAGAACGGACCCGGCCTCTGGATCTCCACCTATACCCGCAATCTTCAGCGCCAGATCGTGCAGGAGATCGCCCATCTCTATCCCGATCCCACAGAGCGGGCGGAGAAAGCGGTGGTGCGCAAGGGCCGGGAGAATTATCTCTGCCTGCTCAATTTCGAGGAAGCCGCCAAGCGCACCGCATTAGCGCCCGGCCAGCGCAGCGTGGCGCTGGGCCTGATCGCGCGTTGGATCGGCTCGAACACCGATGGCGATATTTCCGGCGCGGGCTTTCCCGCCTTCCTGGCGGCGTCGCTGCCCTTGAGCGAGATCACCGACCGGCGCGGCGAATGCATCTATGCCGCCTGCCCGCATTACCGCATCTGTTTTATCGAGCGCGCCATCCGCCGCGCCCGGCACGCCCCCATCGTGATCGCCAATCACGCGCTGGTGATCGCCCAGGCCGCGGGCGATTGGCTCGCCACCGACCAGACCAATGACGCGCCCCAGGAGCGGCGGCTGCGTTATGTCTTCGACGAAGGGCATCATCTGTTCGATGCCGCCGATTCCGGTTTCGCCGCGTTGCTTTCGGGCCGGGAGATGGCCGATTTGCGCCGCTGGATTCGTGGGCCAGAGGCGCGCGCCCGCACCCGCATGCGGGGACTGGAAGAACGGCTGAAAGATCTGATCGCCGACCATGAAGAGGCCCAACATGCCTTGGAAGACGCGGTCCAGGCGGCAGGCGCGCTGGCTGGCGAAGGCTGGATGGCGCGGGTAACGGGCGGTGCACCGCGCGGTCCGGGAGAAATCTTCCTGTCGGAAATCTACACCCATGTCCGCGCCCGCAGCGACGACCGCGATGCCTTTTACACGCTGGAAGCGGAGCCGCAGCCCTTGGGCGCCGAGACGTTGCGTGCGGTGACCGAGTTAACGCGAGCGCTGAAGCGGATCGCCGAACCCTTGGCCCGGCTGGCGAAATTGCTGCGCCAGGCGATGGACGAAAAAAGCGCGACACTCGAGCCCTCTACCCGCGCCCGATTGGAAGCGGCGGCGCGCGGCCTCGACCGGCGTGCCCGTCTGGTGCTGCCCGCCTGGACGCAAATGCTGGAGACGCTGGAGACGGGCGAAATCAGCGATGACTTCACCGACTGGTTCGAGATCAGCCGCGAGGAAGGCCGTGATGCCGATATCGGCTTCGAACGCCACTGGATCGATCCCACCATTCCGCTCGCCGCGGAAATACTGGAGCCTGCCCATGGCGCGCTGATCACCTCGGCCACCTTGCGCGACGCCAGCGCCGAAGACCAGGACTGGAAAAGCGCCGAAGTCCGCACCGGCGCGCTGCATCTGCCGCAACCGCCACGCCGCGCCAGTTTCGGTTCACCCTTCCGCTATGACCGGCAAGCCCGCATCTTCATCGTCAAAGATGTGGCGCGCCGGGATCGCGATCACCTGGCGGCGGCGATGCGCGAATTGTTTCTTGCTGCGGGCGGCGGCGCGCTGGGCCTTTTCACCGCCGTCAAAGCCTTGCGTGATACCGAAGCGCGCATCGCCCAGCCTTTGGCCGATGCGGGGATTTCGCTTTACGCCCAGCACGTGGACCGGCTGGACACGGGCGCGCTGGTCGATCTCTTCCGCGCCGAGGAGAATGCCTGCCTCTTGGGCACCGATGCGTTGCGTGATGGCGTGGATGTGCCAGGCCGCTCGCTTCGGCTGGTGGTGTTCGACAAAGTGCCCTGGCCCAAGCCCACCATCCTGCACAAGGCGCGGCGCGCCCGCTTCGGCCGCTCTTATGACGATCTCCTCACTCGGTTCCGCCTCAAACAGGCCTTCGGCCGGCTGATCCGGGGACCGGAAGATAAGGGTTGTTTCGTGATCCTGGAGGGGGCCACGCCCTCCCGCCTTTTGGCGGCCTTTCCCGAAGCCGCTCCCATCAAACGTTGCGGATTGGCTGAGGCGATTGGGGATATCCGCGGTTTCCTGGCCTGATGGCGCTCCGCGACCCACCGATTATTTTGGCCAAGGCTTGAAGTGCTTGGCGAGCGCAACGCCCTGGCCCTGGTAATTTGATGCAATGCCGCTTCCGTAAACCTTGTCAGTTGGCCCGCTCGCCAGCCTACTGTAATTCAGCCAACCAACGGTTTGTCCATGCTCCAGCATGAACGAGACGCCATATGAGCGGACCTCCAACACGGCCCGGCTGCCGCCGGCGCCGCCGTCCCACCCGAAGCCAGGATCAAAGAAACCCGCGTAGTGCACTCTGAATTCGCCAGATGCGGCGTCATACGGCACCATCTCCGCTGCGAGATTTGGCGGCACTCCGACTTCTTCGCGGGTCGCCAGGATGTAAAATTCCCCGCGATCGAGGTAGAGCCGATCGTTGTCTGGATCTATCTTTTCCCAAAACTCGCGAGGGTCGTAGAAAGCAACTTTATCTACATTGATCGTGTTTGTTGTTTTCTTTGCTTTATAGCCGACGATGCCATTGTCGCCCCGCAAATCAACCGTCACGGGCACCAGATTGCTGCGTAGCGACGGCAGCTTGCCAACGGGAGGCAGCTTAATAAGTTGCCCCTTCTCGTAGAGGTCTTGAAGACCGCCAGTTGCACTCCTGATCGGTACGCCGGGCGATTCTCCACGGTGGAAACGCAGTTGATTGAGCCGCGAGCCTTGCTTGACCACGATGCTGAACGCTTGTGGCGCCACTTCAAGATAGAGCGGCCCTTCGTATTTTCGATCAACCTGGTCAAATGCAGTGCCTCTGTCGGTTATGAGGCGCACCAAAACATCAAGCCTGCCAGTTGAACTCTTCGGGTTAGCTTTCCCGACCAGTCCGTTGGTAAGTTTGACCCGCTCCAACAGCTCAACAACATAGACGATGCCCTTCTCGAACACCGCGCCCTCAGTAAGGTCGATCTCCGGTAAATCATCCGAATTCTTAACGCGATCCATGACCGTGGCGTCCACGCCCGGAAGAAAACTGGCACGCACGCGCCAAGCGCGACGTCCGAGGCGCAGGTCGATGCTGGCTGGCTGAAATTGATCTGGCGTGATCTCAACATGCGAAACAATCTGGCCCTCGCGGACCATTTGGCGCAGCCCCTGAAACGAGAGCACGCCATTCTTGTCGGGGTATTCGACGACGGTCCCAGAAGGGGTTTTTTCGTCCATGGCAAACAGTTCTGACGCTCTGTCGATCTCGTTCATGTTAAACCACCAGTGCCGTACATCGGATGCCGGCCGGCGCCAACTTTTGTTGGGTTTTCCAGGGTCTGCAAGCCAAATTGACCCCACAAATGGCTCACCGGCTTGCTGGACTGGCGACCTTCCAACACCATGGAATCCACGCCGTAACTGATGTCATGCACATTCCCACAGGCTTGTGGACAAAGGCGTTGTGGGGCGATTCGGCGGCGACCCTCCAGAGCAATGGCAAGGAAACGACGTGCTGGTCTTCAAAACCGATGAGTTCCCGGGACGCCGTACTGGACGCGCACTTGCGCGAAGCCCCCTCATTCTGGAACATGGCCAGATCGTGGGGAGACTGGTGTTCGAGCGCCTCACCAATCCTCCGCCCGAGGCGTATGGCGCCGGCCTAGGCTCCAATTACCAGGGACAAGATTTGAAGCTTTCCAAACATTTCCGCACGCCTTGAGGCGCCGGTGAAATTCGTCTGTGGACGGAGGGGCGGATTTGTTGCCGAAAATCCACATAGCTTTGGCAAAAGCGCGACGGGGCCTCGCTACCCCGTTGCGTCGCGCCTCTCATCCGGCACAGTAGCGTCACTCACGGATGGACGGTTTGGGGAAACCCCGTGGGGAATTGATCTCGATAAGTATGGGGAATCGAGTCAAGGGTCCGACTTGAAGGGGGCAGAGTGAGGCGGCTACGGCGCGAAAGCAGCCGGCCGCCTCACGGTTTTTTGGGCCTTCAGGTTTTTTGGGTTGTTGGGGCGGCTCGGGCATTATCGCCTCATGATCCTTCAGACCGAAAGGCTGCGCCTCGCGCCCCTCCAATTGAGCGATGCGCCTGCCTTGCTTGCGATCCTGCGCGATGAAGAGGCCATGGCGTTCTGGCACCGGCCGGCGATCGCCCGCGCCGCCACCGGATCGGAGATCATTGCCGCCCAACTCGCCGCCATGGCGGACGGTCAATTCCTCTATTGGACGGTATGGCGAGATGGCGACGCCATCGGCAGCGTGGATTTGAGCGCGCTGGATTTCGGCCATTTGCGGGGCGAAGTGGGCTTCCTGTTTCGCCGCGACCAGTGGGGGCTTGGGCTCGCCCGTGAGGCGATGGCGGCGCTGATCGCCCATGCCTTCGGCTGCCTCAAGCTGGAGCGGCTTGAAGCGCGCATCCATGCCGGCAACCGGCGCGCCAAGAAGCTGGTGATGGCGTCAGGCTTTCAGCCGGAAGGCCGTCTGCGCGGGTATCTGTTGCGCGACAGCGCCCGTCACGATGTCGATGTCTTCGGCCTTCTGAACAAATCTATTGCGAAGAATGGCGCGTAATAGATCGCGATCGACAGAAAGCCGATCAAGACCAATTCGCCGATATACCAGGGCCAGGGCGCGAGCAAGGTCAGCAGGCTCACATGGCCGCCCTTGTCATGCAGATAGCCGTAATTGGCGGACAGCATGTAATCGGCGGCGCCCGCCACCACGGGATAGGCGAGACTCGCCCCGATCACGCGCGGCAGCGACGCCGGCACCGGCCGCATCGCGGTGCCCAAAGTGAGATAAAGCAGTGAGGCGATGATGCCCGCATGATTGGCCATGAAGAGAAGAAACCGCACGTCGGGAAAGCCATAAGCCAGGTCGGGCGTGAGCAATCCCTGCAACGTGCCGCTCAGGCCCCAGAAATAGCCCAGCTCATAGGCGAACTGGTTCTCTGACAAGAGCGCGATGATCAACGCGGCCTCAGCCCAGTCGCAAAGGCTGAGCGGGAGCGCATTGCTCCAGTCGAACCAGCCTCGCGCCCAGAACACCAGATAGAAGGTGATCCATTCGCCCAAAAGCAACGCCGCCAGAAGCCAGCGCACCATGCGGTCGCGCGTGGGCCGGCCCCGCGTGACGGCGCCCGCGCCCAGCGGGAACAGAAAGGCCAGCGCCAATGCGCCCAGATGCGCCGGCCCGAACAGGACGAAGGGTGGGCCCAAACCTATTGCGGCAGGTGCAGGGTCATCAACACCAGTGCCGGCGCCTCGACCGCCGTGATCTGGTGCGGCGTGCCGTGGGGGACGATGAGAAAATCGCCTTTGGCAACTTTCTGGTCGGTACCGCCGCTGATCTTGTCGGCGGCCTGGTTGGTGGGGTTGGTGCGGGTGCCGTTCACCAACTGCCCGCCCAGCGTGATGGTGCCCGCGCCCTCGATCACATACATCATTTCGTCTTCGGTATCGTGGACAGCGGCGGGCCCGGGTATCGGCCGGTATTCCAGATTGGCGCGATAGGGTGCGAGGGAGAGGATGGGTTCGCTCGTGGTGGGGGCGTTGCCTTTGCGGTCCGCCTTGGCCTTGGCGATCAGTTGCTGGACTTCCGCCGACGAGGTGAATGTCTTCATCATCGGCATGGTGTTTTGTGCGGCGGCAGGCAGCACAAGAGCGGCGGTGACGAGCAGCGATAAAATGGTGCGCATGAAAATCCCCCTTTTCCGGTGAATGTCGTGGCATCCTATCACGAAGCAGCGCCGATCAGGCCCAGATGATCAGGCGATGTGCGCGCCCAGGAGCCCAGCCAGGATCACGCTGGAGCCCGCCACCCCCAGGCCGATCAATGTCCATGCGGCGCGGGTTGCCCCCCGCTCGGCCACGCCATGTTCCAGCATCACCATCCTGAGGCCGCAGGCGACATGGGTGACGATGGCAATGGGACCTACCCAGTAATGGCCGACCAGCGAAAAGCTCGAAAGGTGGAACAAGAGTCCCTTGTCGTCACTGGTAAGCCAATTCCAGTTGGTGTCGGTGCCGGCGCCCCGCGCCGAGAACACCGCCGTCATATGTCCCAGGAAATAGCAGCCCACATAAATGCCGGTCATGGTCTGCAAAGTGCCGAAGAAGTCGCCGGCGCGGTTGAGCCTGCGCCGCACCAGGATGAAGCCGCTCATGATCTGGAAGGCGATCAGTGTGATGAGCAGCGGCTCGATCACGGCGTTGCGATAGACTAGCCGGACCAGCTTCATCACCCCGATATGATCGGCGCCGCTGACGAAGCCGGTAAGGTGATTGCCCAGATGCGGCACGATGAACAGGACCAGGATTGCCAGCGCCGAAATGCCATGGGCCACCGCCAACCTGCGGCTGGAGACAATCAACGCAGGCTGCGGCCCTTCCTGCGCCAGCCAGGTGACGGCCATCAGGGCCAGCCAGAACAGGGGCCAACCATAGGCGAGCACGCCCCGGGCGTGAAAAAGACCCACGACATTGCCGAACGCGACCAGAAGGGTGGGAACGGCAAAGGCCAGATGGGCAAGAAGGCGGGCGGCGATTTGGCCGGGGCCGGCACGCCCCAATGACAGGGCGCGGGCGAACGCGATCCCCATCACCGCCAAGGCACACGCCAGAATAGCCAGGACCGTGACCGTAATGGCGAATGGACTGGGGGGAATGCTCACTTGGAAAACGCGCAGCAACCCCGAGATGGCAGACAACAGGAAAGGATAGGCGATCGCCGCAAGCCCCGGAAGAACAAAGCTAAAGACGCGCGATCCGCTTGCCAGGGCCGAGTCCTTTGCTCCGTCATCCAGCACAATTGTGCTCATGAGCGTCTCCCGAACGGTTTGGCCCGAGCCTAAGGGCCTGTCGCACGAGCGCGCAAGCGAGCCGGCATACCCTTCGCACCAAGGTTAAAGTGCACTGCAACATGAGCCAAAATGGCTCGGTTTCCTCAAGGAACCGGGCCGTTATATTTCACACCGAGGGCAAGGTTTTATTGACTTCCAGCCTGCCCGGACGGAAGCTCCCGCCCGCACTTTAAAGAGTCATCTGGGGGATACTGAAGGAGCGTGATTTCCTTCTCATCCTCCGTGCGCGGCCAACAACTGGGAGGGCTTACTTTGGAAAGGGAAACAAAAATGGGACACGACCGCAGGTCGTTTCTGAGAAATGCGGGTTTGGGAGGCGGCGTGCTGGCTCTTGGACCTTTGGCGGCTTCGCTTTCGTCGAGCGGTGCCGCGGCGGCAACCGCGGGCGGGAATGATTTCGACAACATCGCCAACCGCGTCGGCCATGACAGCGTGAAGTGGGATGGCGGACTGCGCAGCGAGAAGCTTGATCATCTCGTCGCCGGCATGGGCATCGCCGACATGGACTTCAAATGCGCGCCCGCGATCAGCGCGGCCCTGCGCAAGGCGACCCAATATGACAATTGGGGCTATATCGACATGGGGCAACCCGGCCGCAAAGCGTGGCTGCAGAGCATCGTCGACTGGAACCACAAGCGTTACGGCATCACCGCCATGAATGTCGGCAACATGGGCATCCTCACGGGCGTTCATGCCGGCATCCTGGCCACCATGCGCGCCTACACCAAGCCCGGTGACAAGGTCTTGCTGGCGACGCCGATCTACAATGGTTTCTATGGGGACATCCGCGCCACCAAGACGGTCGCGAATGAAAGCCTGATGAACTATGTGAACGGGCGTTGGGAGATCAACTGGGACGATCTGGAGAAGAAAGCCTCCGATCC
>Ga0134128_10003425_pt1 | contig 19389 bp, 15 predicted proteins | sample KB31754_FD_96462 | JGI IMG/M metagenome (GOLD analysis project Ga0134128, IMG submission 96462) | Terrestrial soil microbial communities with excess Nitrogen fertilizer from Kellogg Biological Station, Michigan, USA - KB3-175-4 | ecosystem: Environmental > Terrestrial > Soil > Unclassified ...
CTGGGCCAGCACTGCGCGGGGGTTCCAGGGGGTCGCCCCCCTGGGCCAGCACTGCGCGGGGGTTCCAGGGGGTCGCCCCCCTGGGCCAGCACTGCGCGGGGGTTCCAGGGGGTCGCCCCCCCTGGGCTAGCACCGCGTGGCGCGGGATCGCGCGGGTTTCGGCGAACCTAACCCGCCCGGCCGGCCTAGCCCGCCTCGACGAAGGCATCCCTGAGGTACTGGTTCACCGCGCGCTCAGGAACCCGGAACGAGCGGCCTACCCGGATTGCCTCCAGGTCACCAGAGTGAACGAGACGGTAGACGGTCATCTTGGACACGCGCATGATCGTCGCCACCTCAGCGACCGTCAGGAATCGCACGGCACTGAGCGGAGTGGCCTCTGCTGCCATCGGTAACCCTCTCCGGCGCTCAGTTGCGCCAAGCGATATTCAGCGCACCAGTCACGCCCGTATCCAGCGTAATTGGTAGACGCGAAAGGGCAACCCCCGAGGAGGTGCATGATTCGCTGGCCCGCAGGCTAGTTGACCGGCCTCTGGTACCGACGTACGGCGAGTTCGCAGTCAGCCGGCGCCGAGTTCGCGGCCTCGATCCCTGGCCGCCTCGATCGCGGCGATGAACGCCGCCCGCACCCCGTGCCGTTCGAGCTCCCTGATCGCGTTGATCGTCGTTCCGCCTGGTGAGGTGACTGCCTCACGCAGAATGACCGGGTGCTCACCCGATTCGGAGAGCATCGTCGCGGCGCCGTAGACCGCTTGCTTGACCATCTCCAGCGCGGTACTCCTCGGCATTCCGAGCAGAATGCCGGCGTCCACCATTGACTCGACCAGAAAGTAGACATAAGCCGGGCCGCTGCCAGACAACGCCGTGGCCGCGTCCTGCTGCGATTCCGGGATCCGCAGCACCTTGCCGACCGGCCTCAGCAGTTCCTCGGTGCGGCGCAGGTGCTGCTCGCTGGCGAACCTCCCGGCCGAGATCACGCTCATCGCCTCATCGACGAGCACCGGCGTGTTCGACATGACCCTGACCACGGCGGCGTCCACCGGGAGCATCGACTCGATGTATTTCGTCGTGATTCCGGCCGCGACGGAGATCACCAGCTGGTCGGACTTCACCGAAGGCGCGATCTCATGCAGCAGCGCGGCCATGTCCTGCGGCTTCACGGTGATGACGAGCGTGTCGGCCCGTTCCGCCGCCGCCTGGGCGCCGGTCACCTCGATGCCGTACGCCTCGTTCAGGGCCTTGGCCCGGTCGTCGCGGCGAACGGCGGCCACCACACTCGACGGGACGATCCCGGCTCTGAGCATGCCGGACAGCAGAGCCTCGCCCATTTTTCCCGCGCCGAGAATCGCGATCATGCCAATGAGCCTATCGGCCGACCGCGACCACTACCTTCGCGAACGCGACCACTACCTTCGCGAACGCGGCGTCTACCTTCGCGAACGCAGGGCCCGCAGGAAGAACATCAGGTTGGCCGGCCGCTCGGCCAGACGCCTGACCAGGTAGCCGTACCAGTCGTTGCCGTACGGCACGTACACCCGGACCTGGGCGCCCTCGTCGGCCAGTCGACGCTGTTCGTCGGGCCTGATCCCGTACAGCATCTGGTACTCAAAGCTCGACGGGTCGCGTCCCAGCGTGGCGGTGCGCGAATGGGTGATCGCGATCAGTCTCGGGTCGTGCGTCGCCAGCATCGGGTAGCCGTCGCCGTCGAGCAGGATCCGCAGGCAGCGCGCGTAGTTCCGGTCCACCTCCGAGCGCGCGGCCAGCGCCACGCCGTCGGGCGCGGAGTAGGCGCCCTTGCAGAGGCGGACTCTGGAGCCTGGGCTGGCCAGCGCCTCGCAGTCGCCCGGCGTGCGCCGCAAGTAAGTCTGGAGGACGCAGCCGAGGTTGGGGAATTCGGCCCTGACTTCGGTTACCAGTCGCAGCGTCGACTCGACCCTGGTGTGATCTTCCATGTCCACGGTGACGGTCGTTCCTGCCGCCTGCGCTGCGGAGCAGACCCGCGCAATATTTTCTGCTGCCGTCTTTTCTCCGTTTTCTACCAGGCCAAGTCCAACGGCAGTCGGCTTCACCGATACCTCAGCTCGGCCGCCTGAGGTCAGTCCGTTCGCGGCGAGCAGTTCGACCAGCGCGATGTACTCGTTCGTGACCGCGGTCGCGTGCTCGGGCTCGGTCGTGTATTCGCCCAGGTAATCGAGGGTGACGAGGAGTCCCTCGGCGAGCAGGCGCTGGACAACGGCCAGCGCGTCCGCTGCGGTGTCGCCGGCCACGAATCGCTTCACGACGCTTCGGGTGATCGGAGTAGTTGTGATGAGGTGATGGACCCGTGAACTGGCCGAGGCGGCCAGCAGAACTCGGCGCAGCACCGGAGCGCACCTCCATGGAGCAATGGCTGAGTTCCCAGCGCGCGTTGAGCAGGGGGAATCGAGCAATCGGCGCTGAATACCCAGATGAGCCTGCCGGCTTAGAGTACTGCGCTAGCCCCGGGGGTCGACCCCCAGGAACCCCAACGGCCTGGCCTAGAGCAGACCGCGCCGGCGGTTGAGCGTGATCTTGACGTTAGCTCCGGCGTCGGGCGAGACGATGACTTCCTGGGCCGCGCTCACGCCGGCGGCCGCCAGGGTCGCGTCGACCGGGACGGTGCGCTTGATCAGCGCCAGCGCGATCGGGCCCAGTTCGTAGTGCCGGGCCGAGGATCCGATGAAGCCCACGGCCTTGTCGTCAAGGAGGACCTGTTCGCCGTGCGGGGGGAGCCGGTCTTCGCTGCCGTCCAGGTGCAGCATGACCAGGCGGCGCGGGGGGTGTCCGAGGTTGTGAACCCGGGCGACCGTCTCCTGGCCCCGGTAGCAGCCCTTGGTCAGGTGCACCGCCGATTCGATCCAGCCGACCTCGTGCGGGATCGTCCGGTGGTCGGTGTCGGTGCCGAACCTGGCCCGGTGACCGGCGATCCGCAGCGCTTCGTGCGCCCACATTCCGGCCAGGCGGATGCCCTGGCCGGTCGCCTCTTCCGCCGCCTTGGCCAGGTTGGGCCGCTCGACCAGCAGGTCGGTGGCGTAGCCGAAGTCCATCGTGGCGGCCGCCCCGCTGGCGACCGATGGCCGGTCAGGACCCATCGTGGTCAGCACGGCGTAGTCGGCGGTCAGATCGGCGGTCTCGACTCTCATCATGAACTTCATCGAGGTCAGGAACTCGATCAGCGAGGTGGCCTCACCCGGTTCGGTGTGAACCCAGGTCGCCTCGCCGTCGTCGACCAGGCTCAGCTGGTGCTCGACGTGGCCGTGCGGGCTGAGGATCAGCGTCTGCGCGGCGGAACCCGGCGCGAGCTGGTCGACCTTCTGGGTGCTCAGGTTGTTCAGCCAGGTCAGCCGGTCGGCCCCGGTGATCTTGATCACATCGCGATCCGAACGGTCCACCACGCCGGCCGAGGTGACCAGAGCGCGTTGCTCGGCGAACGGGTCGCCGTAGTGGGCCGGGATGCCGACGTCGGGGAATTCCGCGGCAACGGCATCTGGGGTCGCAAGCAGCGGGCTGTCCATGCTGCCAAGATTATTCGGCTGTCCGGCCGTTCTCGACGGTCAGGGTGCGGGTGACCGAAACCTGCTCGGCCAGGCGGCGGTCGTGGGTGACCAGCAGGAGCGTCCCGTCGTACTGCTCGAGCGCCTGCTCAAGCTGCTCGATGGCGGGCAGGTCCAGATGGTTCGTCGGCTCGTCGAGCACCAGCAGGTTCGCCCCCGAGTGCATCAGCAGCGCCAGGTCGGCCCGCGTCCGCTCGCCCGGCGAGAGCCGCTCGACGGGCCGGCCGATGTCATCCGCGCCCAGGCCGAACTTGGCGAGCAGCGTTCTCGCCTCCCCCTCAAGCAAACTACTTTCTAGGCAGAAAGCATCGATCAGCTTGGATGTTGGGGCAAAGGTGAGACGGGCTTGATCGATCTCGCCGACGACGACCGACGCGCCGATCGAACTGTGACCTCCGGCCAGCGGGATCCGGCCCAGGAGCGCGTTGATGAGAGTCGTCTTGCCTGAGCCGTTGTCGCCGCGTACGAGCAACCGCTCGCCCCAGTTCACCTGCAGGCTCACCGGCCCGAGCGTGAACTGGCCGCGCTTGACGACGGCGTCGGAGAGGACGGCCACGACGTCGCCGCTGCGGGAGGCGGCACCGAACCGCAGCCGCAGCTCCCACTCCTTGCGCGGCTCGGTTACCTGTTCGAGCCGGCCGGCGGCTCGCAGCGTCGCGGCGGCCTTGGCTCCGACCTGCTGGGCGCCCTGGGCGCGGCCACGCCTGATGTTCTTGTCCGGCTCCTTGCGCCGGGCGGCGGCGCTGTTGGCCGACTGTTCACCCGACCTTGCCCACTCCTTCTGGCGCCTGGCCCGTTCAATCAGGTCGTCCCGCTTGGCGGCGTAGTCCTCGTACGCCTGCGCCGCTCTCGCCTTGTCGCGCGCTAGCTCCTCGATGTAGGCCTGGTAGCCGCCGCCGTACAGTTTGACCTCGCGGGTATGCGGGTCGATCTGGAGCACCTGCCGGGCGGTGCGGTCCAGGAATTCGCGGTCGTGGGAGACCACGACGAGCCCGCCTTTGAAGCTGGTCAGGTGGCCCTCAAGCAGTTCAAGGCCGGTCAGGTCCAGGTCGTTGGTGGGCTCGTCGAGCAGCAGCACGTCGAACCTGGCCAGCAGGACGGCGGCGAGGGCAAGCCTGGCGAGCTGGCCGCCGGACAGGCCTCCGGCTGAGCGGTCCAGGTCGTCGGGGAGGCCTAGCTGAGCGGCCAGTTCGACCGCTCTTACGTCGAGGTCCGGGCCGCCTAGGGCCAGGTAGCGGTCAAGGGCTTGCGCGTAGTCCTGGTCGGCCCCGTGTTGGCTAGCACTGCTCTCGCCGCTGGCCAGCGCGTCTGAGGCTTCGAGCATGGCTCGCTCGGCGGCGGCGACGCCGGTGCGACGGGAGAGGTAGGCCATCGCGGTCTCCTCGCCCTGGCGGTCGCGCTCCTGCGGGAGGTAGCCGACGTTGCCCGCTGCGGTGATCGTTCCCGCGTCCGGCGTGAGCTCGCCTGCGAGTGCCCGGAGCAGGGTTGACTTGCCGACGCCGTTGGGGCCGACCACCGCTGTTCGGTCACCGGCCGCGACGGAGAGGGTGGCGTCGTGGAGCACGAGGAGGGCGCCGTAGGAGACGCTGACGCCTCGCGCGGTGAGCAAGGACACCTGGCTCACGATAGACGGCCAGGCCGCGGCCTAGCGCGTCAATATTTGCTGGCGTTGCTTCGCGGCGCCAACGGAGGCACCTACCTCTGGACCCCACCCTCAAGCCAGCAACCCGGCCCAGCCCAGCAACCCGGCCCAGCCAGCAACCCGGCCCAACCCCAAGCGACCCCGGCCCAGCCCAGCAACCCCGGCTCCGATCAGACCTTCGCGCCGAAGCGGCTTAGGCAATGTCCGCCCAGAGTTTCGTCAATTCCTGCTAGGCGTTGCCTCCCGCGTCGAGGTCGCCGTCTAGGTGGCGCATCTCGTGGCCGATGTAGATCTGGCGGGGCCGGGCGATCTTCTGCTCGGGATCGGCGGCGTTCTCCTGCCACTGCGCGAGCCAGCCCGGCATCCGGCCGATCGCGAACAGCACAGGGAACATCGTCATGGGGAAGCCCATGGCCTGGTAGATGATGCCCGAGTAGAAGTCCACGTTCGGATACAGCTTGTGGCTGATGAAGTAGTCGTCGGCCAGCGCGATCCGCTCCAGTTCCAGGGCGATGTCGAGCAGCGGGTTACGCCCGGTCACAGTGAACACCTGGTCGGCGACTTCCTTGATGATCGAGGCACGCGGGTCGAAGTTCTTGTAGATCCGGTGGCCGAAGCCCATCAGCCGGATCTCGCCGCGCTTGACCCGCTCGATATAGGCGGGCACGTTGTCCACCGAGCCGATCTCCTGCAGCATCCGCAGCACCTGCTCGTTGGCGCCGCCGTGCAGCGGCCCCCACAGGGCGGCGGACGCGGCCGCGGCCGCCGAGTACGGGTCGACGTGGGAGCTTCCGACGACGCGCATCGCGCTGGTCGAGCAGTTCTGCTCGTGGTCGGCGTGCAGGATCAGCAAGATGTCGAGCGCGCGCTCGAGCACCGGGTTCGGCCGGTACCGCGGCTCGCTCATCCTCCACATCATGTTGAGGAAGTTGCCCGCGTAGGACAACTCGGCGTCCGGGTAGGCGTACGGCAGGCCCTTCGCGTGACGGTAGGCGAACGCCGCCAGCGTCGGCATCTTGGCGATGAGCCTGACGATTTGCTCGCGCTGACTGGCCGGATCGGCGACGAACTTGGCCTCGGGGTAGAAGGTGGAAAGACCGGCCACGGTGCTGACCAGCATGCCCATCGGGTGGGCGTCGTGGTGGAACCCGTCGATGAACTTCTTGACGTTCTCATGCACGTAGGTGTGCATCCCGATCTCCTGCGACCAGGCCGCCGACTCATCCTTCGTCGGCAGTTCGCCCTGCAGGAGCAGATAGGCCACGTCGAGGAAGGATGACCGGCGGGCCAGTTCCTCGATCGGATAGCCACGGTAGCGGAGTATCCCCGCGTCGCCGTCGATGTAGGTGATGGCGCTGCGACAGCTAGCAGTGTTGAGGAATGCCGGGTCGTAGGAGAGCAGCCCGAAATCGTCGTCAGAGGCCTTGATCTTGCGCAATTCAATCGCGCAGATCGCACCGTCCTTGATCGGAATCTCGTAGCTGCGCCCTGTGCGGCTATCGGTGACGTGCAGCACCCCGCCGGGCTGCTCGTTCTCATTGGTCATGTATGTCTGCTCCTCCGGCGTGGTGCCACGGACGGCGGACAGGATCCACGCCTGTCATACCCGACCGTATGTCTTTCAGCCGGGCCAGGGGAACGGTCATTCGGCCGGGTCGACCAGGTTTGCGTCCTAGCCGCCGGAAGTATTGGCCTTTGTGCCACGGCACTGTGAACAAGTGCCAAACACCGTCAGATGCCCGACGTCGGTCTCGAACCCGTACTCGGCTTCCAGCGCGCTCACGAAGGAACTCACGGCGCTCGGCTCAAGCTGGGTAATGTCGCCGCAGTCACGGCAGACCAGATGGAGGTGCTGGGCGTCGGAGGCCAGGTGGTACCGGTGAGCGCCATGGCCAAGATGGGTGTGCGTGACCAGGCCGATCTGCTCGAGCAGTTCGAGGGTCCGGTACACGGTGGAGACGTTGACGCCGACCGCTGTCTGCTTGACCTCGGCGTAGATCTCCTCGGGAGTCGCGTGCTCCAGCTTCGTCACCGCTTCGAGCACGAGCTGGCGCTGCGGCGTCACTCGATAGCCACTGGCCCGCAGCGTGTCATCCCACGTCTGCGCCATGCCCAGATTCTAGTGGCCGGAGGCGAATCAGCCGGGGGTCAAACTGGGCCGCCAAAAACCCACTTGCCCACTCGACGGCGCTTCACGTAACGTCAGGGTTAACACGGGAAAGGAGGTGGTCCAACAGTATGCATAGTTGTCGGACTCGTGAGGTGGCTGTCAGCTAGCCGCCGTCCCGTGTGCAGCGCTTGAGGCTCGCCTCTATCGCGAATCACCGGCCAGCACTGTGCCGCAAACCTGTGTTGCGAACACCGTGCTCTTGTGTCGCCAAGGCGGCGGTCGGCGAATACACGGCAGACACCGGACCCCCGGGTGATCGGCCTCGTCCAGCCGGTCCCCGCTCGAATACGCTAAGTGTGCGAACACTCAGTGGCTTGCTAAGTGTGCGAACACTCAGTGGCTTATCGAGCGGGAGCGACCCGGGGGCTTCTCTTTTCCCGCCTCAGTTGATCACTCGCTTGAGCTGGGCCGATGCGTGCGGCTGGAGCGGCTGACCCACCGCCGCCATGTCGTAGGCGTAACCGAGATCGCTGCCGATCAACCCGTACAGCCGCTTGCCCGCCGTGACTTCCTTCGCGGTCGCCGTGCGAGCCACCGCGTCGGTGACGATCTCCACCTTGGTGCCGTCGATAGTCCCGACGTAGATCTCCGTGATCCCGGTCGCGTGCGTCAGCAGCACCTCGACCTGGTTGTCCGGTTGCGGCCGCCAGAACCCGACCTCGACGTGAGACGGCCGCAGGAAGGTGCCGTCTTCGGCCAGCAGCCAGGTCCTGGTCGAATAGATCAGGTACGGCTTGCCGTTGTGGCTGAAGGAAGTCTCCTGGCCGAAGTTGAAGCTCTCGATCGTCGGGTAGCCGATTACCCCGGCGCCTTTCCAGCTGCCAAGCAACCAGCTAAGCGGTGCGATAGCCGGATGCGGCTCGAACTCCTGCTCAAGCGGATTGGTGTGCGCCTCGTCGCCAGCGCCGGGTGCGTCCATCCTGGCAGCCTACGACCAGCGCGCGACGCCCGAGACCCGCCCCGGAGCTAAGCCCGGAACCCAGTCCGCCAAAGCGCTGCGGCCGTGACTAGCCCGTCCACCGCGACTGGCCCGTCCACCGCGACGGCCGAGCCCCGCCAGCCCACGCGCTACGGCCGAAACCCAGCCTGCCCGAGCGTTATGACCTTGACCCGGCGCGCCACAGCCTGAGCACGACCAACGCGCAGCAACCAGCGCAGACCGCGCAAATAACGGTCAGAACAATCGCGCTAAGGTCGGCCACCACACCGGCAGTCTAAGCCGCGATCCCCCGAACCCCCGCCTCCCGCACCACAACTCCCTCTGTGTCGCCCGTCAACTCCCCGTGTCGCCCGTCAACTCCCCTGTGTCGCCCGTCGCTCGGTGAGCAAGATCATCTTTCAGTTCCGGGTGAATATGTAAATTCACCGGATTTTTTCCAGGTGAATATGCAGATACACCGGGTCAGCTCGGATGCACGGCAATCCCCAGGAGCACCTCACACAACATTCGCCTCAGCAGCCGCACTTCGGCCGCAGCCCGTTGCGCCGGAGCGGCAACTGGCACGAGCACGCCGATCATTGCAACCTGGGCGGCGATCATCGACGCCGGGGAAACGTCGATCGCTCGGCGTGGACTGCCCCGGCCGGGTTTACGACCGGACGACACGCCCCGCTTATGAAGCCACGCGGCACCCATGGGGTCGCCGATGCGGTAGACAGATGCGATCAGTGGTGGGCGAGAGATGGTAAGGATGGACAACATGACATCCAGCTCACTCGTTATCAAGGTGACCGTCGGCAAGGACGACGCGGAGCGCTGCAATCAGGCGTTCAACATCGCCGCCACCGCTGTGGCGAGCGGCGTGCCGGTTTCGCTGTGGCTTGCTGGCGAGGGAGCCTGGCTCGGCCTTCCCGACCAAGCCGAGCAGATCAGGCTCGCCTACGCGACCCCGCTCGCGGAGCTGCTCGCCGCGATCTTGCAGGGCGGGACCGTGACCGTCTGCGCCCAGTGCGCCGCCCGGCGCGAGATCACAGAAGACGACCTCATCAAGGGCGTCAGGATCGCCGGCGCCGCCACGTTCGTCGCCGAGGTCATGGCCGAAGGCGCCAAGTCCCTCGTCTACTGACCTCGAGTCATCCGCCTCAATAGCAACGCAGGGTCATCGTCGCCGTCGATCGGCCAGCGACAATAACCTGACTTGACCATGATGCTGGAGTTCCGCGATCGCGATGCCCTGACCTGCGTGCTTCTTCTTGCGTGAGGCAAGATGCGCGTACAGGAGATGAGCCCATCACTCGGGGAGCAGCGACGGACGCGCCTGTTCCCGCTGATGCGAGATCGCCTCGGTGACGCGAACTTAGCCCGGGTTGCGGACGCCTTAGCCCGGGGGCTACGTCGCGTGCAACCTGCGCCTCGGCAACGGCAGCGGGCCGGCCAGAGCGCACCGCCCCCGCTCGGCGGCTTGCAGCAACGGAGGCCCACGTAACGACGCCCGGCAGCAACTCAGGGCCAGCGCCGCCGACGTGCGCCGGAGTTCGGACGGCAACGCGGGGAGCGTTGCGCTTGGGAGAGGGCGGGCGCGTTAGGGCTAGGCGGGGACGGCGGCTAGGCGTTCTGAGCGGAGGCGGCTGGTCCAGATCTCGGCGGACTCCGGGAGCGGGGCCAACTGGCGGCCGGTCGCCCAGGTCAGCAGCAGGTCGGCTAGGCCCGGGTTGCGGACCAGGGCCGGGCCGTGCAGGTAGGTGCCGAGCACGCGTCCGTCGTAGGCGCCCTCGGTGCAGTCGCCGTTGCCGACTCCGACGCGAACGGTCGCTAGCGGCTTGACGCCCGGGCCGCGCCGGGTGACGCCTTGATGATTCTCGAAGCCGGTCAGCCGGTCGACTCCCAGCGCCGGGTCGACGTCGGCGACGATCTCGCCGACGCCCCGGCGCTCGCCGCGGCCGCTATGGAGGTCGATCAGGCCGAGGCCCTGCACCGGCTCGCCCTGGGCTCCGCCGAACACCTCGCCGATGAGCTGGTAGCCGGCGCAGACCGCGAAGACGACCGCGTCGCGCGCCGCGGCGGCGGCCAGTCCGCCGTCGGCCTGCAGTCGCCGGGCGGCGAGAACCTGCGGCAGGTCTTCGCCGCCGCCCAGCAGGTAAATGTCGCCCTGGCGGGGAACGGCCTGGTCGGAGTTCACCCCGATCGGCTCGACCTCGATCCCGCGCAGCGCGGCCCGGCGGCTCAGCATCAGCAGGTTGCCGCGGTCCCCGTAGGTGCTCAGCAGGTCCGGGTAGATCCACACCAGCCGGAGCGCGGAGGGTCCAGGCGCCGAGCGCCGGGCCGAGGTGGCGGTCTCGCGGACCGGCCTTCTGGCAGAGTGGCTGGGGTTGTAGACCGAGGGGGGCAAGGGCTCGGCCGGGCGCATCGGCTGGTCGAAAGCCACGGTGGCTGGTTCGGCCGCCCGAGGGTCAAGGGCCGAGTAGTCGGCTGAGGCCCGGTCGAGCGGGGGCTTGGGAAGCGGGTTGTCCGGCCGGTCGCTCGGGTCAATCGGCGGCAGGTAGCTCCCGGAAGGCGACGACGGGTAGTTCCCGGCGGGCGACGAAGGGTAGTCCCCCCGAGGTGACGGCGCGGCGTGCTTTGCCCTGTGGGTTGGATATTCGTCATCTCGCCCGTTCAAGCCCCAGCTCCATCCTGCCCGCTCTGCTCACACCATCCCAAGTACCCATCCTGGCGTCTCAAACGTCTCTATGCGGAGCAAACCCTTGACCGCGCGGTGTTTCGAACACGGGGCCCGGGCGGCAGGCAACCGCGCAGGAGCCAAGGGCAGGCGAAGCGCCAGCTCACACGGTGCGACCGACGACACCCCTGATGTGCTGGAACGCGGTGTAGTTGGCGATCACGTCGAGCTGGCCTGGAGGCACGGCGTCGATCGCCGCCTCGATGTCGTCCACGAGGTCGAACGGAATGCCGTCGGCTTCGAGCCGGACCGCCAGGTCGATCCTGCGCTCGCCGGTCACCAGCACCGGCCGCCCGGCGAGTACCCGGTAATCGACATCCCAGAGCCACGAGGTGTCCCGGCCGTCGGGTCCCTGGGCGTTGACCGCGAGCAGCACCGGCGGCTTGGCTGGATCGAGTACGTCGAACGCTTCCAGCCAGCCGGCCGGGTTCTTGGCCAGCAGCAGCTTGACCGTCCGGCCGCGCCGCTGGACCGTCGTGTAGCGGCCCGCGACCGACGTCACCTTGCGCAACTCGGGCAGGGCCTGGTCGACGTCCGCACCGAACAGGCTCGCGACGGCCAGCGCCATCACCGCGTTCGACCGGTTGGCGCGGCCGGGCAGGGCCAGGTTGAGCTCACGCACCGTGCCGGCCGCATCGATGACGTTCGGGCCGTCCAGCACCCAGCGGGCCGATGGCCTGGACAGCGCGCACTCGCCGCAGCGCCAGCCAAGCTCGTCCCGGCGCAGGTGCGAGCCGCAGTCCGGGCAGCACCACGAGTCCTCGAACCAGCGCTGGCCGGCGGCGACCCAGGTCACGTTGCTGGGTGGCTCGGCTCCGACGGCGCCGGGCCCGGGAAAGCCGTTCGCGCCGGAGAAGGACCTCTCGGGCCTGGCCCCGACCCCCAGATCCGGCCCTCCCGACCCGCCCAGCCCTACCGACCCGCCCGGCCCTCCGGACCCGCCCAGGCCTCCCGGCCCGCCCGGCCCGCCGGATCCTCCCAGCCCGGTCGCGCCGGCCGCCCAGGCGATCAGCGGATCGTCGGCGTTGGCGATGATGCGAACGTCCGGCGAGGCCGCGAACGCCTCGCGCCAGCGCCGCGCGATCAGCCAGATCTCGGCCGCGCGGTCCATCTGATCCCGGCTGAGATTCAGCAGAAGGACAACCCTCGGATGGGTCGCCTTGATCATCGCGGGCAGGTGCCGCTCGTCCACCTCGAGGACGGCGTAGGGCGCGTCCGGCTGGCCGGAAAGAGCCGATACCAGGCCGCTTTCCATATTGGCGCCGAAGGCATTGGTGGCCACCTCCTGGCCGAGCGATCCGATCGCCGCGGTCACCAGCCTGGTCGTCGTGGTCTTGCCGTTCGTGCCAGTGACCATCACGATCTGGCGGCCCGCAGCCAGTTGCTTGAGCAGGTCGGGCGCCACCTTCAGGCCGACGACGCCGCCGATGACCGAGCCGTCACCACGCCCGGCGAGCCGCGAGACCTTGCTCGCCGCCCCGCCGATGGTTGTCGCTACCCGCGCCCTGATCGGAAGCTTGCTCATAGCCACGGATGCTATCCAGCAACCGGGCCTGAATGCGCCTGCGCCACCTGCACTAGCTCGTCGTCGTTTCCCACGATGAACCTCCTTGGCCAGCTGAGAACGGGTTCAAGCCATCCCGCAACGCCCATTTCACCGGCCGCCTGCAACAGCTGGCCGCGATGGCTGGATCCGACGGCTAGCGTTGCCAGGTCGTCGGCGAACCCGCGCTGATCGTCGGTTCCGAGAAGCGCGGTCCAGGCGGGCATTCGGTTGCGATCGAGCTCCATCGACAGCGGATGCCGCCGCAGCGCGCTGATCCGCTGGCCAACCTTGATGTCCGGATCATCGGCGATCCCGGCCAGCTCGAATTCGAGGGGCAGCGCGAGCTCGAACGGGTCAGGAGAAGGGCCGATCAATGGCAGCGCCCGCTCGAGTTCACGCAGCCACTGCAGCTGCGGGATCACCCAGCGCGGACCCGGCTGGGTCCCGGCACCCTTGCCGCCGTTCAAGATCACCCGAGCCGTCCCGCCCACGGTCGCGACCAGATCAGCGGGATCGAAGAACTCCCTCACGGCCGCCGAACGAGCCGCCACGCTGCTTTCTACCACCATGGCGAGCACGCACTCGCGCAGTCGCTCATCCATCTGCGACCACCGGTGCCGCAGCGCCGAAGGCACTACCGGCAGCGCCGAGTTGGTCAGGTACGCGAGCACCAGCGCCTCGGTCCATACCCGCAGCCACGCGAAGTCCGGCGAATCCGAGAGCAGGTCGGCCGACCGCAGTTCGAGCAGGGTGCAGGCGCGCTGGCCCGTGCAGGCCGAGCCGCACGCCGAGGACCGGCGCCTGGCCATCGGCGGCTTGGCGAGCTGACCCGGCTCGGGGGCGTGGTCTGCGTGCCCTCCGTAGGGCACGTGGATCCGTAGCGGACGATCCATTCCGTCTGCGAAGGCGGCTGCAATCCCCGGGGAGAAAGCTACGACCTGCCTTGATTGTTCGGCATCAAGGTTCATCGTGGCGCCGACCAACTCGCGATCGTCGTGGGCCGGAAGCCGGTGCACGATCTTGAGCGCGGTGTTCTTCACTACGTCGGGGACCAGCTTGGCCGGGATCTGCTCGGCGATCACCAGCCCCTCCCCGTAGGCGCGGATCTCGGCGAGCAACCCGGCGAACAGCTCGACCGCGTGGGCGCCGGCGCCTTCGCGGTCGGCCCGCAGCAGGCGGTGGGCCTCTTCGATGACCAGGACGTGCTGGAGGCGTTCGGCCTGGGGCTGGGCCGCGTTTCTCGCCCGGAGCCTCAGGTGCTCGACGATCCTGATGATCAGCGTGCCGATCAGGAACGCCTTGTCCTCGTCGTTGGCCACGTCCTCGATCGCGAGCACGGCATTCCGTCGCAGCAGTTCGCTGATGTCGGCCGGATGACCGCCTTCGAAGAAGCGGCCGGCCGACCCGGTGCGGAGCGAGCGCAACCGCACGTCGACGAAGCCACGGACGTCGGCCTGCAGTTCAGGCCCGTAGCCGACATCGGTGATGACTTCGACGGCGGCGGCCTGGAGCTGGGCCAGCGTCGGGATCGCTGGCGGCACGGCGGCGCCGGGCTGGCCGGCGCCGCTGACCGGGTCCCAGCCGCACGACTCGTAGACCCGCTGCAGCGCCTGCGACATGATCTGCGGGAACGGCTCCCTGGCGTCGAACGCGGCCAGGAACAGCGCTCTGACCATGTCGATGTGGGCCTGGACCGGATAGCCAGGCTCGGGTGCGAGCGGGTTGACGGCGAGCGGCACGGCGCCAGGATCGGCGGGATTGATGATCGTCAGCTCGCTGCCCGAGGCGGCGATCCGGCCGGCGATCGACGCGTACTCGGACTTCACCGGCTCGATCACCAGCCACGGGATCTTGGCCCTGGCCAGCTGGTCGAGCAGGTGCCGGACAGTCTGGGACTTGCCGGAACCGGTCGCTCCGGTGACCAGGGCGTGCCGGTTGAGCGTGCTGAGCGGGACGCCGAACTCGCCGACGCTTCGATCCTTGCCGTCCAGGATCGTGCCCAGGGTGATCCAGTCCTCGCCTGGCTGTTCGGCCGTGACGTCGAAGTAACCGACGTCGAGGACCCGCATCCCGGGGACCTCGCGGCGCGGCAGCCCGGCCAGCGCGGCCAGCACTCCGGCCGTGGCGGAGAACGGCACCGCCGCTCCGTCGGCCGGGTGGCTGGCTGTGGCCGCCAGGGCGTCGGCCAGGTCCATGACCCGGTCAGGGCCGCGCAGCCGGTACGGGTGGCTGGTGAGGTCGGCCGCGCCGACCAGCATCGGCGCGATGACGTTCAGCTGCTCAAGGTCGGCGGCTCCGACCAGGACGCGGACGTTCCACAGGCCCGCCTCGCGGAACGTGTCAAGCTCGGCGAGCCGTCTGGCCATCCGGTCGGCGTCGAATCTTGAGCGCTCCTCGTCGAACCGGCGTACGACGTTGAGCTGGCTGCGCAGTTCGGCGGTCTCGATGTCGAGCTGGTCGGTTGGCTCGGCCACCACCAGCCAGCCGAACGGCCTGGCCATCAGCGTGGTCAGCGCCGACTCGAACAAGGTGGGGGTGACTCCGCCTCCGGCGAAGCCGCCGCCCAGGCCTTGGGTAAGCCAGGAGTCCGCTCCGGCCCCACCCAGGCCTAGCTGGGTACCGGCGCCTTGCGGGTCGGTGGCTAGCGGAGTTGCCTGGCGGCCGGGGCAGGGGGCCCAGACGAGTCGCCTGAGCGCGCTCATCAGGCCGTCGCTGAAGGGAACTCCGCGGGCGCCCCACGGGAACGTCAGCTCGCTTTGGCGGTCGCCTGCCGGTTTGGGCTCGGGGTACGGAGGCTGCGGCGCCGTGGCTTGGGCCGGCGTGCTGGCGTCTAGCGGCCTGGTCGGCGGCGGTGGCAATGGACCGGCGTTGGTGAACAGCTCAAGGGGCGCGCCGCCGCCTCGGGAGAACCAGCCGACGACGAACGGCCGGAGGTTCTTCGCGGCATCGAGCACAGCCGGAAGGACCGATGCGTAGTCCCGCTCGGCGGTGCCGCCATAAGGGGTATCGGGGATGGCGACGACCCGGTACCAGGGCGCCGCCGGCGCACCGATCTCCGAGTCGCTGCTCATAAGCCGTGACCAACCTGTCGCTAGGTAATGCTGGTCAGCACCTGAAAAAGGTAGCAAAGGTCCGGGTCGGGTTTGGGGTGGTTGGCCGGGCTCGGCCAGCTAGAGGTCGACGGTGCCCGTGATCCGGGTGACCGTAGCGCCGCTCACCCAGATGTCGCCGCTCTCGTCTTCTGACACATGGATCCGGCCGCTGCGGCCGATCGCCGTGCCCTGGCTGGCGGTGTAGGGCAGCTTCGCGCGGCCGGTGTCGCGCAGCCAGCCGGCCAGGGCGGCGTTGAGGCTTCCGGTCACCGGGTCCTCGCCGACCCGGCCGTCCGCGGGCACGAACGCCCGCACCTCGAACGCCTGCGGCGAGCCGGCGGGGTACGGGCCGACCACGCCGACGTCCATTGGCCGGCCCGCCGGTCGCAGGTTGAGCACCGCTTCGGCGCTGTCCAGGAGCACGGCAACCCAGCCGGGGCCGTTGTCGGCCCAGGCAAGATCGACGATGTCGGACCGGTCGATCCCCAGCAGGGCGGTGATCTCGGCGATCAGCGACTCCTCCACGGGGCCGGACCGGATCAGCGGCGGGGCGGCAAAGCCGAGGAAACCGTCCTGACGCCCGTCCTGCCGCCCGTCCCGTCTCCTGAGGCGGATCAGGCCGGCCTTGCACTGCTGGATGATCTGGTCGCCGCCGGCCGGGACGCCGCCGGCCTCGAGCCAGGCGTGGCAGGTGCCCAGCGTCGGGTGGCCGGCGAACGGGAGCTCGGCCGAACCGGTGAAGATGCGGACCTGGTAGTCGGCGCTTTCCTGGTCCGGTGGCTGCGGCGGGTCGGGCGGCAGCAAAAAGGTCGTCTCCGACAGGTTCGTCCAGCGAGCGAAGAGCTGCATCTCCTCGGTGGTCAGCCCCTCGGCGTCGAGGACAACCGCGACCGGGTTGCCGCCGAGCGGGTCGGGGCTGAAGACATCGACCTGGCGAAATGGACGCTGCACGAATTGAGTCTGTCATGGGCGGACGCGCCCGCCGCGCCGGGCAACGATCGGCAGCGTGGCCAGCGCCGGGTTGGTGTCGGCGAGGATCACGCTGCGGCCCGCCGCGGCCGGGTAGCTGATGATCGCGGCGCTCGGCGGCAGCCGTTGCAGTTCGTCGGGCTCCACGAGCAGTTCTCTCGATCGCTGCGCCGTCCGGCCGAGCGACTCGTTCTCCCCCAGTGCCCGCGACAGGCTGATGCCCCAGGACGTGCCGGAGTTGATGCCCTTGGTCAGCGAGACCGAGCCCTGCGTGCCGTAGGAGTAGTTCTGCTCGCCGCTGGCCGATCTGGACGCACCGCCGAACGGCGCGAAACCGCCCTGGTAACTGCGACCGCTGCCGCTGCCGCCGCCCCTGTTCGAGCTGACCGAGTACGAGTCGGCGGTCGAATCGGCGGTGCCGACGGTGCTGGTGTAGGAGTCACCCCAGGTGTCGGTGTACGAGGTACCGACGCTGTCGGTGAGCTGGCCGATCACGAATCTGTGCTCGGAACCGATCAGGTCGCTGGCCGCCTTGGCATCGTCTCCGTTGCCGAGGCGCATGAAGGCGATAGCCGCGTTGCCGCGCCCAAGCCGCTCGCGGACCTGAGCCGAGATCGACCGGTAGGCGATCACGAGGCCGGTGTTCGAGGTCTCGCACGCGTCGGTGAGCCGGTCGACCAGGTCGCCGCCGAGTCGTTCGGCGCCGAACAGGCAGATGGTGTGCTGCCAGGGCTCGGCCGCGCGCCCCTGCCGGAGCAGTTGAGTGAGCGCCGCGACCAGGTAGGCGCCCACCGTCCGGTTGCCGATGACGCCGGAGCGCTGGTCGAGAGCGGCGATCCGCAGCGGGCTGGGCGGCAACTCGACCGGCTCGGTGCCGAGTGCGTTCAGGCTGCGCAGCTTCGACTCCAGCGTCCAGGCCCGCTCGATCACTATCCGCTCGCTGCCGCTGCGGCCGAACAACGTGCCGACCCGGTCAAGCTCGTCGGCCGTGATCAGGCCGCCGCGCAGATCGGCCCTCGGGTCGCCGACGTCGGCGAGAACCCGCAGCGCGGCGGTGAGCCGGGCCACCCCCGCGTCGGGGCCGAGCACGCTGAGCACGCGTTCGAGCAGCGCGCAATCGGCGGCGTGATCCGAGCTGGCCCGGTCGGTCGCCTGTGGTCGGTGTGCTTCGGATCCGGCGGCCAGGGCGAGCACGTCGGCCAGGGCCGTGCGGCTGAAGCCGGTACCCAGGTCGAACCTGGGCAGGTCGGCCGGGAGCACCCAGACGAGCGGCTTCAGGTCAGAACGCGGCGTCAGCCGTGCCAGCTCGCCCGCCACGGCGCCTTCGGTGAGGTCGACCACTGTCAGCTCACCCTGGGTGCTCAGCTGCGTCGCGGCGATGGTGGTGAGCAGAGCTGACCAGCCGGCGAGCGTCCCGCCAGCCACGTCGAGCCGGTCGATCCCCTGCGGCAGCGCGACCGAGAACCAGGACGGCTGGCGATCGTAGATGCTCTTGCGCCGCTGCCAGGCCCGGTAGTCGCTGGCATGATCGCGATGACCGGTTGCCAGCCTCCTGGCCTGCTCGGCGGCGATCGCATCGACCCGCCGGCTCTCGCTCGTGACCAGCCGGCTGAACCGGAGTTCGCTGCGCCGGATCGACCGGGCGCACCTCGCGGCACCGACGGCTGTCAGCGCGACGCAGCTGACAGCCAGTGGCGCGCTGGCCAGACCGGTCAGCCAGGCGGTGGTGAAGATGACGGTGACCAGGCCGCAGGTGGTGCCGCCGAGCCTGGCCGGGCGGCTGAGCCGGCGGGCGATCATCCGCTGGGCCGTCACCCAACCCTGGTCGAGCGTGGCCGGCGGTAGCGCTGGCGGCCGGGCCGGGGCTGGTCCCGGGTCACCGCTTGCGGGCGCGAACTGCCAGCCCAGCACGACCGGCAGCGATCCGGAAGTCATCGCACCACCCGGCAGCTGGTGACCGGCGGCACCTGCTGGCCACCGGAACCCGCGGTCCAGGACAGTCGGTCGGGGCCGTCGCCCGGCGGCAGCCGGTCGTCCGGCAGCTGATTCTTGAGTCCGGGCGGGGCCGAGCCGCGTACCGCGATCACGTGGACCTCTGGCGCTAGCGCGGTCGCCGCACTGGCGACCGTCGTGCCGAGCACGATGGAGGTGCCTGTCCTCGCGCCGAGCGAGGTTAGCGCGGCGAGCTGCCGGGGATCGACCGACTCGCAGCCGTCGACCCACACCAGGGCATCGCAGCCGATGCCGAGGTCGCAGCGTTCGGCGAGCGCGTCAGTCAGGCTGGCGATCACCAGCCGGGCCATCATCTCGGCCGGACGGCCATGCACGGGCCGGTCCAGTGAGAAATACGCCACCTCGCGGCGGGCCAGCGCGCGGATGATCGTGATCGGCTCGCCAGACGAGTCTGGGTCGGCGGGCCGGGGCGCGAGGTCACGAGCCAGTTCGGCCAGCTGTCCGGCGACCGGTGCGAGCACGGAGTAGTCGCCGCCTAGCTGCCCGGCCAACTCGGCCACCTTGGCGGCCAGCTCACCGCGCGCCGGCGTTTGCCTGCTCAGGTCCGCCAGCCTTAACTGGAGCGCACCCGGTGCCAGCAAGCCGGTCAGTTCATCGATGAGCGGCACGGACCTGGCTGTCGATCTCGGGCTGGTCGATCTCGGGCTGGTCGATCTCGGGCTGGTCGATCTCGGGCTGGTCGATCTCGGGCTGGTCGATCTCGGGCTGGTCGATCTCGGGCTGGTC
>Ga0134128_10003428_pt1 | contig 19383 bp, 23 predicted proteins | sample KB31754_FD_96462 | JGI IMG/M metagenome (GOLD analysis project Ga0134128, IMG submission 96462) | Terrestrial soil microbial communities with excess Nitrogen fertilizer from Kellogg Biological Station, Michigan, USA - KB3-175-4 | ecosystem: Environmental > Terrestrial > Soil > Unclassified ...
CGGCGGTGGTCAAAGGGGTGCTTGCGACCGCGCTCGGGCAGGGCATCTTGGCAGGAGGCGCCTATGTGGTCCTCGGTGTACCATTTGCCTTGGTGCTGGCGGCGATCACCGCGCTGTTGTCTCTCTTGCCGATTGGCGGGACCGCCTTGGTCTGGGTGCCGGTCGCCGGGTACCTCTTTGTGTCCGGACCGATCTGGAAGGGAATCGCGATGGTCGCGTGGGGCGTCCTCGTGGTTGCAGGCTTGGTCGACAACGTTCTCAAACCGCTATTCATCGGACACGGGACGCAGCTGCCGACGCTCTTTCTCTTTTTCAGCATCCTCGGAGGGCTTGCGGCCTATGGGTTTATTGGTATGTTTCTCGGTCCCATCTTATTGGCCATCCTGCTCACGGCGATTCACATCTATGAGGAAGAATATCAAACGAAAGGGCCTGTCAACCCCACCAAGGAAACGGGTACATGACAGCAAGGCAGATCAGGCGAATGCCCATCCCTCCGTCATGCTGCTCACACGCGCGAGGAGGCAACTCTGTGAGGAGAGGTATACGCGAGCCGTACTCATGAGCATACACGCAGGGTCAATTCGTCGCCCAAAAAGAAAATCAAGGCGGAATAGTACACCCACGCCAAAATAATCATGAGTGAGGAGGCGGCTCCGTACATTGAGACCATCGCCGTTGAGCCGAGATAGAAGCCGATGACCCACTTCCCGATCATAAAGAGCGTACCAGTTGCCAACGCATCGATCCAGACATCCATCCAGGCGATATACCCGTCCGGGAGTACCTTGAACATCAGGGCGAAGAGTAATGTGATCACCGGCAAGGAGACGGCCACGTCCATGAATGTCAGGATCACCTGAGGTCCGGGCACCGCCTGAAGAACAAATTTGCTCAAGGCAGACAGAAAGGCACTCATGATGAGTGAGACCAGAAGAAGAAAGCCGGTGCCGATTACGAGCATGAAGGGCAAGAACCGACTCTTGATTGCGCCCCACAGTGCGGTATTCTTCTTCGGCGTAATCCGCCAAATGAGATTTAATGCATCCTGAAGTTCACTAAACATTCCCATCGAAACGATGACCAGGGTGACCAGGCTGACGACCGTGGCTATGGTGCCCTGCAATTGTCGTCCCACCATTTCATGACGGTCTTCTTAGCCAATCTCACGAGCCAGCGAAACTTCATGCCTCATTCTAGTTTGGTTCATCCTCAGAGGGAAGCTCACGGTAGCTGTCTACGAGCAAGGAAGGGGATGCATCTTCCGGACGGTGTTCTTGTGCAAAGTCACACAAGCCCGCGCGGTCCTTTTCAGTATATGGGTTGTATGCCCACAGAAATGAAAGGGTGCAGTCGCAACGTACTGCGTATCATAATCTCAAACGAGAAATACATCCATTGTGATCGAACCCTTGGTGAGAGCTGGGGGCCATCAGACCTAAGCCCTGTCTTTTCTGCTATGTGAATCTCTTCTTCACTGAGCAATTGTGACCAGACAGGCATGGACATCTTGGCATAGTGTTGCACGTATATGCAGTCGTCGTCTGTCCGAGCCAAGGAGGTGGCATCATGACCTGCCGAGTCGCTCGGTCGTACCAGCATTTCGCCCAGATGGAGCCAGTCTGCTGTTCAAAATGTGGCTCGGCATATATGAGCGTGCCTGTGGCTTCAGGGACCCGAGGGCCGCATCTGTGTCCGACTTGCGCTCAGTCTATGAGCCTGCGTCTCGTGTCTTCCGTCCACGCGTCGCGCGAGCCGATCAGACATCGGCAGGTCGCCTGAACCAGGGTCGCCGAGATCCAGGCATCATCAGAGAGATGGGGAGCCAGAATCCTGCCGTTTTCCAAAGGCTAGAGTCGTGATGCCCTATTGAGCGTCACGCCAGTGAGACCACAAAGGTAGAAGGAGGATGTATGCGTTGCCAACGCTGTCGAGGGCTCCTTGTACACGAAACCTTCGGTGACCTGAACGTTGAAATAAACCCTCTATGCACGGCCACACGCTGCATCAATTGCGGGTGTATCGAGGATGCCGTGGTGCGAGCCAATCACTTCCGCCGTTCGGTGAGAACGCGGATGATACCGCGCAGGAGGGTCAGGAAGGGGGACGTTGAGTTCATCAAGATTCACTCGGAAGAGTATGCATCGATCATTTGAATCGCTGAACTGTGGAACTGATAGGCCATCTCGATCAGGCTGAGATTGGGCCAGTCTGCGAGATCCACTCGGCCCCGCCATTCATTCAAAGGCTTACGCCTCGTGATCGTGTTGGAAGAGAGAGAGTCGCACGTCATGGTTCGTCGGTGCGTTTGGTCAGCGAGGGTGAAATGACCGCTCGATCTCCGATCCAGTATAGATTTGGATTATGGTGCGCGCTGCTGTGCCTGGCGGCGAGTGCAGTCTTTCCCTCGTGTATTCTGGCCGGGGCGTTGGACCAACTTTCTGATTTGACCGACAAAGCGGCTCAGGCCGTGACACTACGCGGGCACGTATAATGCGAAAGTAACGCCCCATGCTACCCAACATTCATTTCTTGCCACATGATCAATTCTGACCAGACCGCCGCCGATCTTCTAGTCATAATGGCTTGTTATGGAGGGAGGTTTGGATGGGCCAGGACAGAGTGATACGGACAGGGAGATAACGATGCATAATACAGGAGGAAGACATTATGAATGCAGAGCAACTCAAGGGAAAATGGAAGCAGTTTAAGGGGGAACTCAAAGAGAAATATGGCAAGTTTACTGACGACGACTTGAAGCAAATCGAAGGCAATTACGAAAAGTTTGTCGGCAAAGCCCAGGAACGGTATGGCGACAAAAAGGATGCCCTCATGAAATGGGCGGACCAGTGGCATGAGAAGCCGGCGCCGAAACCCGTAGGGAAAGGACAAAAGCCTCACTGAATGGATGCAATTCACGAAAGACCTCTGACGACACACGTTAGATTGTGCTTAAGGAGAACCTGATGCACACACGCTATGTACTGACACTTTGCACGGCTCTGGCATTCGGTGGGGCACTTATCGCTGGATCGGTGCATGCGCTTGGCAATGCCAATGAAAAGACTCCGATCAACGACACGTGGCTGACGGCGAAAACCAAAATCGCTCTGGCAGCTGATGGTCGGGTCAAAGGAAGGCAGATCGATGTCGAGACCACGCAGGGTGTTGTGCTGCTTCGCGGCAAGGTGGACTCAGACGCGGCCAAGCAGGCGTCGGCGGACATTGCCAAAATGCTTGATGGCATCAAAAGTGTGAAGAACGACCTTGAGGTCGTCGCTCCAGCGGCACGCGAAGCGGTGGAGGACAAAGATGACGCCATTACGACGAACGTGAAGGAACAGATTACTAAAGATGCAAATTTGAAGAATGCCGATATTGCAGTTCAGACCAATGCAGGGATCGTCTCGCTGACGGGCCAAGTTCGGGACCTTATAACGAGCGCCAAGGTGTCCTGGACCGCCTGGCAGGTTGCCGGCGTACAGTCTGTCAAGAATGATCTCACGATGAAGGAGTAGGCCTGAAGGAGCTCTGGAAATCGATTTGCTCGTTTTGGTTCGAATGCGCAAATCAGCTTAATTACATTCACAATTAATTACAACGAGGTTCGTCATGAAAAAGCTCATCGGTTCGTTCGTGTTTGCGCTGGCCCTCGGTTTTGGGATGGCATCATTCTCTTTCGCGGCTGGTGACATGGCCGCGCCAAGCACCCAGACGATCAAAGGGGATTTGCTGAAGATCGATGGAGAGTTTTACGTGGTGAAGGATATGGCCGGCAAGGAAATCCGTTTACATGTCGACAAAACCTCTCAGCTGGACGGCACCTTCAAGGCGGGAGACAAGATCGAGGCCCAGGCCACGGATAAGGGCCATGTCTCGTCCATTAAGCAAGCCAAGCCGAAGATGTAGGTTTGGAGATACGGACGGAGAAGTTCAGGCAGAGAGATTGGGCCAGTCCTCAAGGCTGGCCCAATCCATCTATACCTACTATACCTAGAAGCTAGAAGGATGTGGAAAACCATTTCGGCATAGTGGAATTCGATGCCTACAAGTCTGGAACGAGAGGAGAGACCCCAAGCAGGATGCTCAACGTGCGTAAACCTGGTGAGTCTCCGGGTGAACGGGATAGTGAAGAGGCTTTTCAGCCTCAGTCAGATGGAGGTCATCATGAAGGTCCTAAAGTCGTCCAGTCTTGTCTTGGCCATCGTCACTGTCGGTCTCTTAGCCGTTATGGGAACCCGGGCGGAAGCCCAGTCGCCTTCCAAATCATCACCTTCCAAGATTGTGAGAGGCGAAGTGTCTCAGGTCGAAGGGGAATTTCATATGACCAAGGATCCACAAGGCCAAGACACGCTCGATATTGTGGACAAATCTTATGTCATTACAGATCGAGCGGGCAAAGAATTGCGTCTTGAACTCCGCGATGACACCAAAGTCCTGAACAGGGTCAACCCAGGGGATAAGATCGAAGCCCAGATCTCATCCGAAGGCCATACGCTCTCGGTCACACGGCTTAAGCCATAAGTCACTGTCCCTTTTTTCAAAAGGGAGGTAGCCATGTTGATGTTCAAATTGTTCATCGTGTGTGGAGTGATCGCCGTCGGAGCCCTGTCTGTCGAGGCAGCGGATGCGGATATGGAAATCAAGATGGTCGATAAGAATTGTTGGATCGAGATTTTCGAAGACGATAACCATGATGCGGATGATCCTCATGTCAAAATCCAAGGTCCGAAGGAGTTTTCGACCATGAAGAATCTTGAGGGTAAGGATTGGGCCAATGACATCGAGAGTGTCATCGTCGGTTCCAACGCCGCAGTCCATGCCTATGAAGACAAGGATTTCAAAGGCACAGAGATCACGTTCGCGCCAGGCCAGCGCGTACCGAATCTTGGCAAGCTCGACATGGCGAACGACATCGAATCCATGAAAATCAGCTGCCAGAAGTAATCAGTTGTCGGAAAATCCTGGGGATGGGCATTGCCTGTGCTCACTCCATTGTTCACTCACGGTCAACCTGGCCGGCAAGGCGGCAGGGTTCAGAGCCACGACGGGTGTCGTCAAGACACATATTCACCGAGAAGGAGGGATGGTCAATGGAAAAGGAGGAATACTCAATGGCAGATAACAGAGGGTGTTCATTAGGGGCGGCGGGATTGGCTTTTGTGACCGGAGGGTTGCTAGGAGCTGCTACGGCGTTGTTGCTGGTACTGCAGTCTGGTCGTAAGTTGCGTGAACAGTTGCGAAGGTATGCGCGACGAGCAGAAGAGAGTGTGCATGAGCTGGCCGACAAAGCCGCCGAGGGTGTGGACCAGGCGTGGGACAAGGGACGCGAATTCATCAAAGACAAGCAGGCGGTCCTGACCGAGGCGGTCGAGGCCGGTCGTACGACTATACATAGGGAGCGTGAGCGACTGTCGAGCGAGAAGAAGGCGTGACAGCAGAGTGCATGGTCGCAGAATAATCGAGTGTGCGGTGAATGTGCGAACAAAGGGAGAATTAAGATGAATACTATTCTTATCGTCATATTGGGGGTGCTGTTTCTTGGCGTACTTCCGATCTGGCCCTACAGCAGTAGCTGGGGATATCTCCCCAGCGGTGGGCTGGGCTTCCTCTTCGTGATTCTGGTTATTCTGACCCTGATGGGTCGGACGGAACGAACGGCAACTGAAAAGTTGTAATGGGAGCGAGCGATCGTAGCTGAGTACGCCTCTGTTGGCGGATCTACTTTCCTACCGATGACAAGTTCCGTCAGGGCCTCACCCCGTTTTGAACGGTGGTGCTTGCGCAAGTTCTCAGGGATGTGCTCGACAGTGCGTTGGTGGACATGCAGAAGAATGTCGACGACCTTCAAAAGAATATGGAAACGGTCAAACAGGTCAAGGATCAATTGAGCAGTCTGTCCTCACAAGGTGGGGGCGCTCCAGGAGGAGACCTACTGAAAAAAAGTAGCGATTCATTGAAAGACATGAAGCTAAAACTCTGAGTTGCATGACGCAAGCACTTGGGTGATAGAGTCATGTGTCACTGTGGAGAGGGAACCCATGAACCAGATATCCAACAGTGCCACTAGTATGGGATTAATCAGTTCCGAAACGCGTCTCGGCACGATCTGGGTGGTGATGGCCAGCATGGTTGCGCTGTTGATCGGGACTTCCGTGGCTTCAGCTGAGCAAACCGCCACAGAATCAGTGAGAAGCACCATCGATGAGGTGATCTATATTCTGAACAGTGAAGAGCTGAAGCAGCCGGGCCGCTCGGTGGAACGACGTCAGAAGATTGAGCAAGTCATCAGGCAGCGTGTCAGCTATAAAGATATGGCCAAACGGGCCCTGGGGTGGTTCTGGACAGAACTGACTGACACCGAGCGGCAGGAATTTGTTGCCCTCTTTGTTCAGTTACTCCGAGACACCTTTGCCGGTCGAATTGACAACTATGCCGACGAGCAGGTGCTCTACCTATCTGAACAGCGCGAGGAGAACTGTGCCGAGGTAAGAACGAAGCTGTCGGGCCGCAAGGTGGACACCACCCTAGATTTTCGCTTAGCCGACAAGGTCGGCCATTGGTATGTGTACGATGTGGTCATCGACGGCGCGGGCATCGTGAGCAATTACCATGCGCAGTTCGCCAACATTATCCGCGACCATTCCTACGGAGGTTTGGTGAACAAGATGAAAGAGAAGACCCTCGTGATGAAAGCGTTTGAAACGACCACGTCTCCATAGTTCTGTAGACAGAGGCCACGCAGGGTAGGCTGATGATTAACCGGAATATCATAATTGAAAATCCCAGGATGAGAAAAGACCCGGCTCAAGGGCCTGTCAGATGACCGCCCGGAGGCTGTCGCTGGACAACGATCCCAAGCTCTGTCGTCTCATCCGGATGGATTCCACTGAAATGGCTTCATGTCCGGATTGCAAACTTTACACTCACAATCCGGATCGGGCCGGATCGGAATCGATGGCCCTGGATGACTGATTAGCTGCCCTCTCGTTACCACACTCGATGATCTCATGTGCGGTATGTTGGGTGCGCTTCAGCAACTGAGTCAGTCTGGCGACTCTGAAGTTGGCCGAAAAGCGCATGAATACGATGTTTTCACCTGTTGCGAAGAGCGCCGAGCTGGAGGAACCGATTCGAGCCGAGCTTTTCGGAGTCGAACGGCTCGAGCAGCATGCGGAAAGTCTCGCGGCTGCACAGGCCGTCACCGGAAATGCGCGGGTGGGCCGGTTACTCATGCCTCGGGTTCTCAAAAATGGACGGGTCTTGGTGGAGTCGTATCGTAGCATCGCCCATGCGATTCGCGATGAGAAAGCGATTACCCCGGCGGCTGAATGGTTCGTCGATAATTTCCATATTGTCGACGAACAGCTTCGCGAGATCATCGACGATTTACCGCCTGGGTATTACAGGCAATTGCCAAAACTTGGGGCGGGCCACTTGCAGAATTACCCACGGGTATTTGGAGTTGCCTGGGCATTCGTTGCTCACACCGACAGTCGTTTCGATCCCGACATGCTCCGTCGCTTTGTGATGGCGTATCAACGCGTGCAACCGCTGACGATCGGTGAATTGTGGGCGGTGGCCATCTCGCTACGTATTGTGCTGGTGGAGAATCTTCGGAGGCTGACCGAGCGGATCGTTCAGAGCCGTGCTGACAGACTCGAAGCCGATGAACTGGCGGATAGCCTGTTCGGGAGCGGAGCCTTGGCCACAGAGCCTCCGGCCAATGCGCTCCGTCGTTTTGAGGGCAGACCATTAGCCACTGCGTTCGCTGTGCAGCTGGTTCAGCGACTCCGTGATCTGGACCCCAAGGTGCGTCCGGTGCTGCGGTGGCTCGACGAACGCCTGGCAGCGCAGGGCGCGACCGCCGACGACATGGTGCATGCGGAACATCAGCAGCAGGCGGCCATGAGCGTCACGGTCCGCCATATCATAACGAGCATGCGGTTGACGTCTGAATTCAATTGGGCGGAATTTTTCGAAGCGGTCAGTCCAGTCGATAAGATTCTGAGATGCGATTCTCGCTACGCCGAGATGGACTTTGTCACCCGAGACACGTACCGCCATGCAATCGAGGATCTTTCGCGCGGCACGGGCTTCTCAGAAATCGACGTGACCACCCGGGTCATAGACCGTGCCAGGCTGGCTGGAGTTGAGCTGCATGCGAGTGAGCAGCCGGAGCGAGATCGGCACACAGATCCCGGCTATTACCTTATCTCTCAGGGTCGCCGGGCATTTGAACGTGAACTCGGCTACCGAGTGTCTTGGAAGCGACGGCTGCTGCGTTGGTATGTCCGGGCATCCGTACCTGGCTATCTAGGATCGCTGACGGTCGGAACCGCCATAGTCCTCGCCATCCCGCTCTGGTATGCCTGCAAAAATGGCGTGAACCTCGCAGGCCTTATGCTCCTTGGCCTCGTGGCACTCGTACCGGCCTCGGATCTTTCCATGGCGCTTATCAATCGTATGGTGATGACTATCCTCGGGCCGCGGTCATTGCCCCGGATGGCATTGCGGAACGGCATTCCCAAAGAATTGCGTACGATTGTGGTGGTCCCCACGTTGCTGACGAGCCGAGAGGGCATCGATGAACTGGTTGAGCGATTGGAGGTGCATTATCTGGCGAATGCGGATGATGACCTGCGTTTCGCTCTGCTCTCAGACTGGAGAGATGCCCCGAGCGAAAGCATTTCGGGGGATGCTGAACTGCTGGCAAGGGCTGTGGAGGGGATCGCGCATCTGAACAAGCGGTACGGTCCCTCGACCGGGGGCGGATCGCGGTTTGTCCTGTTTCATCGCAGGCGTGTCTGGAACGAGTCCGAGCAGGTGTGGATGGGATGGGAACGGAAGCGAGGCAAACTGCATGAGTTGAATCAATTGCTGCGCGGCTCGACGAGCACGACATTCATGTCCGTCGGCGGTCAGCTCCCCGAGGCGATTCCGTCGGTCCGGTTCGTCATCACGCTGGATACGGATACGCGGTTGCCCCGTGGAGCCGCGCATCGGTTAATCGGCACCATGGCTCACCCTCTGAACCAGCCTCGATTCGATCCGCGCGCCGGGCGTGTGCTTGAAGGGTATGGGGTCGTGCAGCCGCGGATTACACCGTCGCTCCCCGGCAGCGGCGAGGGTTCGTATTTTCAACAGACGTTTTCCGGGCCCAGCGGGATCGATCCCTACGCGTCGGCCGTATCTGATGTGTACCAGGATTTGTTTCGGGAAGGGTCCTACACAGGCAAAGGCATTTACGAGATCGACGCGTTCGAGGCGGCGCTGGCCGGCAAGGTGCCGGACAATGCGATGCTCAGTCACGATCTTTTTGAAGGATTGTTCGCGCGCGCGGCGTTGGCGACCGATATCGAGTTGTTCGAAGCGTTTCCTGCCAGCTATGAAGCAGCGGCAGCCAGACAGCATCGATGGGCGCGCGGCGATTGGCAGCTGTTGCCCTGGCTGTTCGGGCGAGGGCATACCGAGTCTAAGCCGCATCGCGCGGTGGTGATTCCCGCCATCGGCCGTTGGAAGATCCTCGACAACCTCCGCCGTACCCTGTCGGCTCCAGCGGCGTTTCTGACACTGATCGTCGGATGGATGCTGCCGGAACGATCTGCATGGATCTGGTCTGGGTTCATTCTGGCCACCATCGCGATTCCTTCGCTATTGGCCTTCGTGCTCGGGCTCTATCCGCGTCGATCCGGAATTGCCTTACGGACCCATTTTCGTGGAGCAGGCACCGACCTGAAGTTAGCCGCGAGACAGATCGTGTTGACGGTCACGTTCCTCGTGCATCAGGCATGGCTCATGACGGATGCGATTCTTCGTACGCTCGGTCGGCTCGTCTTCACGCGAATGCGGATGTTGGAGTGGGTGACTGCGGCTCAAGCCGAGGATGCCTACACGAGCAACTTGACGAAGATGTATGGGCGCATGGCGGGTAGTGTGGCGCTCGCCGTCGTGGCGGCCAGCGGGATGGCGGTGTTTGGGAGCTATGAGTCTTGGTCTGCCGCTGCTCCGTTCATTCTGCTTTGGATATCGGCTCCTGCTGTGGCCCGATGGGTCAGTCTGCCGCCTCGACTCACGGGAGCCGAGCCGATTTCTCCAGCCGATGCGCGGACGCTCCGATTGATTGCGCGCCGGACTTGGCGGTTCTTCGAAACGTTCGTGTGTCCCGAGGACCATGCGCTGCCACCTGATAACTTTCAAGAAGATCCGAAACCGGTTGTAGCCCACCGCACATCGCCGACCAATATCGGACTCTATCTGCTCTCAACCCTGGCCGCCCGTGACTTAGGATGGCTGGGAACTCTCGATGTCACCGAACGGCTGGAAGCCACACTGGCGACCATGAACCGTCTCGAGCTGTTTCGTGGGCATTTCTACAATTGGTACGACACACGCACCCTTCATCCGCTGGATCCGAAGTATGTGTCCTCCGTCGATAGTGGGAATCTCGCGGGACATTTGTTGGTCGTGGGGAACGGATGCCGCGAGTTGATTCAGCAATCTTCCATCAACGGCGATTTGTTTGCCGGGATCGATGATGCCATTCAACTGTTACGCGATGCGCTGGAGGAGATTCCAGACCAGCGACAGACCCACACGGTGACCAGGAAGCAGCTGAGCCAAGCCGTCGATGCCATGGCCATGGCGCTCTTGTCGAGGCCGGTCGATGCCGCCGGCTGGACCGCCAGATTTGGCAGGCTAACCGCCTTGTCTCATACGGTCTTGGATATCGCTCAGGCACTGGGACAGGAGCGCGATGATGAGCCCGATGGGGAGTTGCGCGCCTGGGCCGACGCAGTTCGGACGTGCGTGGAAAGCCACCTGCGGGACGCAGAACTGTTGCTGCCATGGGTCCGCTTCAGTGCGAAAGACCGGGCGGCCATGTTCGATCATCCGTCGGGACCATCGCCGGAGTGGGCGGTTATCGAGCCGTTCTTTCATCCCATTCCTACGCTGGCTGCCGCGCCTGTGCGGTTCGCGGCCGCGCTCCGCGCAATCGAGAGTTTACGTGAACAATTACTCAGTCAGCCCTCCCAGGATCGGGCCACCTTGACAAGAATCACCTTGCTGGCTGATGCCATCCGGCAATCGGTCGCGGATATCACGGCCTTGGCCCGTCGTCTCTCGGAGGTCACACAGAGCGTGGAGCGCATGGTTCACGCCATGGATTTCACGTTTCTCTTCGATCCGACACGCAAACTGTTGTCCATCGGCTATCGCGTGCCGGAAAACAACCTGGACCCCAGTTGCTACGACTTGCTGGCGTCGGAGGCCAGACTGGCGAGCTTTATCGCCATCGCCAAGGGCGACGTCCCGTCATCGCATTGGTTTCACTTGGGCCGTGCCCTGACGCCCGTGAGAGACGGTTCGGCGCTCGTGTCCTGGTCGGGCTCCATTTTCGAATACCTCATGCCGGCGTTGGTGATGCGTTTCCCGGCAGGCAGCTTGCTGTGCCGGACCTATGAGCTGATCGTCCGTCGGCAGATTCAATATGGTAGAGAGCGAGGCGTGCCTTGGGGTGTTTCGGAGTCGGCCTATAATGCGCGCGACCTCGACCTGACGTACCAGTATTCCAGCTTTGGCGTGCCGGGTCTGGGACTCAAGCGAGGTCTCAGTGAGGATGTGGTTGTCGCGCCCTATGCCACAGCACTCGCGGCGATGATTGATCCCATGGAGGCCACGCAAAGCTTCGGGCATCTCGCCGAGGCCGGAGGGAGAGGAACGTACGGGTTCTATGAAGCACTGGATTACACGAGGACACGGGTGCCCGAAGGAGAAGTCGTGGCGATCGTGCGGGCCTATATGTCGCATCATCAGGGTATGTCGTTGGTCTCGATCGCGAATGTCTTGAACGATGGAGCAATGAGAAGCCGGTTTCATGCCGAGCCGATCATTCGGGCCACCGAACTCCTGCTCCAGGAACGGACTCCGCGCGACGTGCCGGTGACGCGCCCGCGCGCGGAAGAAGTCGCTGCGGCGGTGCAAGTCCGCGACCTTCTACCGCCGGTCGTGCGGCGATTTACTTCACCCCATGAGGCAACTCCGCGGACGCATCTGCTGTCCAACGGGCGGTATGCGGTCATGCTGACCACATCCGGATCTGGATACAGCCGGTGGCGAGATATAGCGGTGACGCGTTGGCGCGAGGATGCGACGCTGGACTGCTGGGGCTCTTATATTTTTCTGCGCGACATGCAGACGGGGGTGGTATGGTCGGCCGGTTATCAGCCCAGTGGCGTCGATGCCGACGACTATGAGGCGTCTTTTACCGAAGAACGGGCCGAAATTTCCCGGCGGGACGGTGACTGGAACACGACGCTCGATCTTGTGGTGTCGTCCGAGGATGATGCTGAAATGCGGCGTATCTCCGTGACCAATATGGGAACCAGCGCGCGCGATCTGCAGGTCACTTCCTATGCTGAGCTATCCTTGGTTCCACAGGCCGCCGATGTGGCACATCCAGCGTTTGCAAAGCTCTTCGTGCAAACGGAATTCGTGCCGGAGGTCGGCGCGGTACTCGCCACGCGTCGCAGGCGATCGGATGAAGAAGCGACGGTGTGGGTGGCCCAGGTGGTTGTGGTCGAAGGAGACACTGTGGGTCCCCTGCAATATGAAACGGATCGCGCCAGGTTTCTTGGACGCGGACACCATGTCCGCACGGCGGTCTCGATGATCGACGGTCGGCCGCTTTCGAATACCGTCGGATCCGTGCTTGATCCGGTGATGAGCTTGCGTCGTACGGTGCGGGTCCCTCCCGGTGGGACCGTGCGCGTGGTGTTTTCAACCATTATCGGCTCAGCCCGCGATCACGTGTTGGAGTTGGCCGACAAGTACAGCGATCCGAGAGTATTTGAGCGTGCCCTGTCGCTGGCCTGGACGCAAGCGCGAGTGCAACTGCATCACCTCGGTATCGAGAACGACGAGGCGCAACTGTTCCAGCAACTGGCCAACGCGGTGCTGTATTCCGATGTCTCGCTGCGGCCGTCTCCCGAAACACTTGGCCAGAGCACGGTGGACCGTGCGGCGCTGTGGGCGCATGGCATCTCCGGGGATTTGCCCATCGTGTTAGTGTGCATCGACAAAGCGGAGGATGTCGACATCGTCCGGCAATTGCTTCGAGCGCATGAATACTGGCGAATGAGACAATTATCGACTGATGTGATCATCCTGAATGAGAAGGCCTCATCGTATGAGCAGGGGTTGCAAGGCTCGTTGGAAGGGCTTGTGCGCGGCAGTCGTCTGCGTCTCTACCCGGATGCCGGCGGGGCGCGAGGCGGTATTTATCTCCTGCGAACTGACCTGCTCTCCGCACAGGATCGGATGGTGCTGCAGCAGGTTGCTCGGGTCGTCCTACTTGGCCGACGCGGCACGTTGGTAGAGCAGGTTACTCGCTTACAGCGCAGGAGCCGTGTTGCGTCGATGAACCTGTCTTCACCGCGCGTGGGCAGACGGCTGGATGTGCCGGTGCCTGAACGTGAGCTCGAATTCTTTAACGGCTTGGGCGGCTTCGCAGACGATGGGCGCGAATATGTCACGATTCTCGGTGAGGGTCTGCGGACGCCACGGCCTTGGATTAATGTCGTTGCGAATCCGTCGTTTGGATTCCTCGTGTCGGAATCCGGCTCCGGGTTTACCTGGTCGTTGAACAGCCACGAGAATCAACTGACCCCCTGGTCAAACGATCCTGTGTCTGATCCGTCGGGAGAGGTGCTCTATATCCGTGATGACGATTCCGGAGAAGTTTGGAGTCCGACAGCGCTGCCGATTCGTGACGATCCGGCACCCTATGTTGCTTGTCACGGACAGGGCTATAGCCGCTTTCATCATGGTTCGCACGGTGTCTTGGCCGAATTGCTGCAGTTTGTGCCGCCGGAAGATCCGATCAAGATCTCTCGACTGACGCTACAGAATAAATCCGGCCGCGCGCGGCGCCTTTCAATCACGGCCTATGTTGAGTGGGTGCTAGGGAACGCCCGTAGTGAGTCCGCACCGTATATCATCACGGAGATCGATCCGGAAACCGGGGCGTTTTTTGCTCGTAGTATGCTGGGCGGCGAATTCGCTGGACGCATCGCCTTTATCGATCTTGCCGGAGCACACACATCGTGGACCGGTGATCGCACGGAATTCCTCGGCCGTAACGGGGCCTTCGATTGTCCCCTGGCGCTGGGAAAAGGAGGTGAATTATCCGGGAAGGTCGGAGCCGGTCTCGACCCTTGCGCGGCCCTTCAACTGTCGATTGAGTTGGAAGCAGGCGAACGCGCCGAGATTAACTGGTTTCTTGGCCAGACAGCGCAGAAAGAACAGGCTCGGCTCCTGATTAATCGTTACCGTAAGGCGGATGTGGATGCGATTTTGCGCGAGGTGACTTGCGGATGGGACGACCTATTGGGTGGCATACAGGTTCATACGCCGGAGCGCGCCATGGATGTTTTGTTGAATCGCTGGGCGCTCTATCAGACGCTGGGTTGCCGCGTCTGGGCACGTGCGGCGTTCTATCAATTGAGTGGGGCCTATGGGTTTCGCGATCAACTTCAAGATGTCATGGCCCTCAGTGTGGCCGCACGCGATGTCACGCGCGAACATCTGCTACGAGCCGCTGCACGGCAGTTTATTGAGGGGGACGTCCAACATTGGTGGCACCCTCCATCCGGACGAGGTGTGCGGACTCGGATTTCCGACGATCTGGTCTGGTTGCCGTACGCGGTGATCCAGTTTCTTGAAGTGAGCGGCGACATGACTGTGCTGGACGAAATGGTGCCTTTTCTAGAAGGCCCGGCGTTGGCTGAAGGACAACATGAATCCTATTTTGAACCACGTGTGTCCCAGACGCGCGCCACCCTCTTTGAACATTGCGCGCGCGCATTGGACAGGAGCCTTGTCGTCGGCAGTCATGGCCTTCCACTCATGGGTACCGGAGACTGGAATGACGGGATGAACCGTGTCGGCCAGCAGGGCAAAGGGGAAAGTGTCTGGCTCGGCTGGTTTCTGCATACTGTCCTCTGGGAATTCGCCAAGGTGGCGGCTCAGCGCGGTGAGCGTGCTCGTGCTGAAACGTGGCGGCTTCATGTGAGTGCGTTGAAGGCCGCGATCGAGCGGGACGGGTGGGATGGAGAATGGTACCGCCGCGCGTACTTCGATGATGGGACGCCACTTGGTTCCGCTGCAGACCCGGAATGCTGCATCGATTCCATTGCTCAGTCCTGGGGGGTAATCAGCGGCGCCGCAGATCCGGATCGTGGCGCACGCGCCATGGCCGCGGTGGAACGGCATCTTGTGAACCGACAGGACGGGCTGATCCGTCTGTTGACACCACCCTTTGATCAGATGGCGAGAGATCCCGGCTACATCAAAGGATATGTCCCAGGCATTCGTGAAAACGGCGGCCAATACACCCATGCAGCCGTGTGGACGGTGCTGGCGTTCGCGGCGCTGGGTGAGGGGGACAAGGCTGGTGAGTTGTTCCGCATGTTAAATCCTGTTCATCGGATCTCTTCGCGAGCGAACGTTCAGCGCTACAAAGTCGAGCCTTACGTGGTAGCCGGTGACGTGTACGCTGAGCCGCCGCATGTAGGACGTGGGGGATGGACCTGGTACAGCGGTGCGGCGGGTTGGCTCTACCGGGTCGGTATGGAATGGATGCTCGGTTTCCGCTTGCGCGGTACCATGCTCTCCATCGATCCTTGTATTCCACGTCACTGGCAGGTGTATTCGATTCGTTTCCGATATCATTCGGCGGTCTATAACATTACGGTTGAGAGCCCACGTCATATGAGCCGCGGCGTGACGCTGGCGGAACTTGATGGCAAACCATTGATCAGTCGAGACAATATCCCCCTCGTCAAAGACGGTGAGCACCACCTTCGCATTGTGCTGGGGTGATGCGCGCACGAGGGGTAGTCACGAGCCATCATGGATAAGTCGTCGCCGCATACTGACTGCCGCGATCGGAATGGCGGAGCAGGCCGGGCTTCGGCTGGTGCCGGTGAAGCGCTATCTGCAAGGCTTGTTTCGTCAGCCCCCTCGTCAGCCGCTTCCCATCGCCCATCAATCACTCCTCGCGAACAGAGATCGAGCAGCACGGCCAAGTAGAGCCAGCCATCCGTGGTCCAGATGCAGGTGAGGTTTCTTGCTCGCTAGATCGGTAGAAGTGACATCTGCCTTATGGCGATTAACTAAAAATGGTTAATATGTTGCGTTGTGAATAGATTGAAGAAGAATAAGCTTGACTATAAAAGGTAAACCCAAGTAGTATAAACCATGGCGGGAGGATATGGCTCTCCAGTGAAGTACGCGCTGGTTCTTGGGCATCATGAAAGTTAGGGATGTTGGCATAGTTTCTCAAGCTCTGACGTTCCAGTTTCGCCGATTGTCCCATCCTTTGCGCTTCCCGTATCCTTTCTAGCGCGATCGATTCCTCAGTCTCCGCTGCTTCAATGCCAGAGTGCCGACGCAGTCCGACGGTCTGGTGAGGGTGCCCTCATAGACTAATCTTGGGACGTCAGTCTGTCACTGGCGGCAGAGGCGACTTCCCGGTCACAGATCGGGATCGTCTTCTGTCGAGGAGTTGGTGGGGTGTTTAACGAAGGGGTGTTCATCATGAGACTCTTTACGATTACGATGACGGGACTCGTGTTGATCGGAATGACTGGGCTGGCCATGGCGAATCCATCGATGCTACCCAAGCATCCTGGATATCCGTCAAGTGGAGAATTTGCGAACGATACGGGCCGGAAAAACTTAACCTATAGTCAGTCTATCGAGGAGGCCGCGAAGTCCGGAGATACAACTATGGGCACGGCGCTGATTGATCCTAAGAATACCAGGATACCGGAGCCTCAAGTTGTCGACCCATTAAAAGGGGCAGTTGAACAGCCGGTAAAATAGGTCATGCGAATACCAAAGAAATAATGCAGACGTGTCGGTACGGGCGGCCGCCATGGGAATATTTCGAGCGGTCGTTGGTAGGTCGAGTGAGGGGGATCGAATGTCTATGTCGATGCTGTCATGTTTCTAAAGGACTTCTCAAGAAGGAGGGGCCTATGCAGCTGACACTGGCACCACAGGAGCACGAGGTATTGTTATGGGCGGTGAAGGGTACAATTTCGGAACTCGGGACGGAAATCGGTCACACCGATAACCAGGCCATGCGGGAAGATTTGCAGAAGCGAAAGGAGATTCTCTCAGTGATTCATGCTCGGCTCGGATGCCCGGCGTAAGGGCGTCTGTCCTTCTGCGCACGAGTGAACAGACGTTGGGAAAAGGCTGCGGCTGGGGGTGAATGATGGAGCGAGCTTCGAATGACAACTATCCGGGACTTGTATGTCAATTGGCTCTATTAACCCGCTCGGTCCCGCGTAAATGGTTTTCCATTATCTGGATGAAGGAGGATCACATGTCTGGGTATTTACTAGTTCTCACAATCGTTATTGGGTTTTTCTTGTCGGGCTTCACTCAATTTGTGGATAGAGGTGAATATGTGGAGGTGTCGAAGGGTGTGAAGTTGTGTTCCAATGTCACCCTGGATACATCGAGCAGGAGGCTCGATTCGGAGAGTCGCTTCTGGCGCGTCACGAGCAAAGCGCGGGCGAATGGCACGCAGGCCGTGGATGCAATTGACCTCGAAAGTTCATACGATCGCAAAAGCGGCGAGACCACGATCGAGGAACATCAATACGATAATTATGCCACGTTGTTTAAGAGAGCCCCGGAGCACAAGGGGATGCTGTTGATGGTCAGTCCAAGAGATGGTCAAGTTGAAGCGACAGTCGAGATTTGCAGTAAAAAGAAATAGGGTATCGTTCCAGTTGAGATAACCAACATGGGTGCTCGGGGATTTCGATGTCCTTTTGGGCCATAGGCAGGTGAATCCTCGCTACGGAATGATGGAACGTGGACCTGGCCAAATGAGGTACGGTGGTTTCTTCATCGTTTCAGCGGAGCTGGGATAGAGCCGGAGGGCGTAACTGTAGGCGTATTCTTGGGCGCTCAGGCAGGTGGGGGCTGCAAAGTGGTTTGAGATAACTTGGAACGCCGCGCGGTCGTCTGTCTCGACCACAGCACTGTATAAGGCGCAGGAGAAATCTCCACCTCCCGAACACTGCGTGCTGATCACCAGATGCGATCCGTCCGGAAAGGTCAGAAGCGGATCCAGGTTGATGCGACTCACTTGATGAGTTCCCCCTCACCTGATCGGCATAACTTAGGAATGACTGGATGCATAGGGCGTGATATAGAGTCGCAAACAATTGCCTTCAAACAGTGCGCCTTCCAGGGCGACGACCGCACTCATGGCTTGCTCGCCCGAACACATTTCCACAAATCCATAGTCAGCCGATTTTCCACTGCACTTGTGTCGGACGATATAAGCGCGAGTTACGGTATCGTAAGTTTCGAATAGGTCGCGGAGCTGATAATCAGAAGTGGTGTCCGAGAGACCGCCGACATACAGGGTGCGTTTACTCACATCACCCTTCTTGTTGTTGCAAAGCGATCGCTCGTATCGATCAAGATTATTGCTGACCTCGTGGTTCGAAATAGGTATAGACGAGGACGCTAATCACTCCCGTAATGTACAGCAAGGTTGCTGCAGCTAGAGGGCTGTGAGCGAACCATTGGACGAAATTCTGAAAGAAGGACATAGGGTTGCTGTTCCTATTCAGCGTTTAAGAGACGGCGCGGTTTACGCGCCGGTATCTGCCCAGCGGCTCCGCGGCGCTTGTTTCTAGCTTCGACGGGCTCGTGGTTCTTGCCTAACGACTTGCTTTCCTGAGCCGTGGCACGCAAGCGAGTATCCGGTCCAAAGCTATACCTCGCCAACGAAGTGACTTCTCGCCTGATAGCTTCTATGGAGGATGTGTTATCGACCGAATCGGGATCAGTCAGCCCCAGCAGTTGCCAGCGGATCTTCGGTTTACGGACGGACTTCTTCTTTCCTGTTCTGCGATTCTTCCAAACTGATGTGAGATTCATGGAGAACTCCTTTTCGTCGGGCATGAGTTCCTAGCCAGGGCATACTGACGGATGAAACTGGGTCTGCTTCGATACCGACAACGAATTTTCTCATCTGCATGAAAGCGGGCGCCATTCATACCAAATGAGTGTCGGAACAGTGAAAGTTCAGGCTGTCTCGCAGAGACCAAGAGTGAGTAAGGGGAGTGAGCGGAGAGGATACAGCTCAAACAACGATAGACTTTAACATGCATTTCGTGAAGGAGTCAAATCTCGCCATCGGCTGATACAAAATAAGGTATTTGGGGGTGCAGCTATATAGAATTGCATAAAGAATGTTACAGCATCTAGCATGGTCCCCGAGAGGGGGTGCCAGGCGCGCGAGTCAACTTCGTCGCCATGCCAAAACAATCACACGATTGGTGAACCTCA
>Ga0134128_10003429_pt1 | contig 19382 bp, 11 predicted proteins | sample KB31754_FD_96462 | JGI IMG/M metagenome (GOLD analysis project Ga0134128, IMG submission 96462) | Terrestrial soil microbial communities with excess Nitrogen fertilizer from Kellogg Biological Station, Michigan, USA - KB3-175-4 | ecosystem: Environmental > Terrestrial > Soil > Unclassified ...
GAGCCTGTCACTGCTGTCGGCTCCATTGCCGCAGCTGCAACGCCGGCGACTGTTATGGGAGCATCGGCAGTTCGGGGCGCCGTTCCTGAACCCACTACTGGAGAATCCGAACCCGCGCGAGCCGGCGCGCTTTCGGAAGCACCAATTGTCGTTGAGGCGATCACGTTCTCGGTTGCTGATTTGATCGCCGCTTCGAGTGGCGAACCGGCTGTCGCCGAGAAGCCGGCTTGCGGGCTGCCGCTGCCGTTATCTCCGCCATCGCGTGATTTCGAGAATGCGCTGCTCACGAGCATCGCCGCCAGAGCGATTTCCGCTCCCGTCATATAACGGTTGTTGTCGGCAGAGCTTGTGACGAACCGGGAGCTGTCAGTCAATCTCGATGAGTCCGAGCTTTGACTGATTTCGGCGCTCGCAGAAAAGACTGGTGTCACATTCACTGGCGCCGAATGATCCGTGACGACGGGCGCAAGTTGGGGAACGTCGGTGTGCTGTGGTGGCGGCTGTGGTGCTTGGGGCGCGTCGGTGTGCTGTGGTGCCGGTTGTGGTGCTTGGGGCGCGTCGGTGTGCTGTGGTGCCGGCTGTGGTGCTTGGGGCGCGTCAGCGCGGTCAGGCGCCGATTGCGATGGCGATGGCGCATCGGTATGCTGCTGTGCAGGAAGAGGAGCCACGACATCCGTATTGGCGGGTGCGACATTATCGTTTGAGCCGCCTGAGGCCGTCTGCGAGATATGTCCGGACAGCACCGTTAGACCGTCGGACTTAGAATCGCCGGTGGGCTGTAAGTGAGAATCCGGAGCTGAAGCGCTTCCGGAATCCGAAGCTGATACTTGCGTTGCTTGGGTGCTATGGCCATCGACTGTCTGAACAACCGCAGTGGCCAACTCGCTGGTGGCATTGGCCGCTGCAGCATGAGCATCGACTGTTGCAGCATGAGCATCGGGCGTCGCAGCATGCGCATCAGGCGTCGCAGCATGAGCATCGGGCGTCGCAGCCGGTTGCCCGGGGTGCGTGGTGTCGCTGGTGGCAGCCGGCTGTGCGACATGAACGCTTTCGCCGTTGCCGATTTGAGATGCCGTACCGTTTCCATCGGCTCCGCCCGGTATTTTCAACTGCGTGCCGATTTGGATGTCGTTGGGATTGTTACCTATTGCGGACTGGTTCAGATTGTAGATTTCTTGCCACTTAGACCCATCCCCAAGTTGCTGGGCAGCAATTTGCCATAGACTGTCGCCCTTCTGTACCGTATATTCGTTCGCTGCAGCCGAGGCCGTATTAGGTTCGACCGAGGCAGGCGAGATTTGCGGCGGCGGACCCTGGGGTGGCTGCAGTGCAGCACCGTCAGTGCCGGAGGCGGGCTGTCCGCCATGCGTCGCGTCGGTTCCACTCTGTTGACCGGCAGGCGTCGCGTCCGTTCCACTCTGTTGTCCGGCATGGGTCGCGTCCGTTCCACTCTGTTGTCCGGCATGCGTCGCATCACTGCCGGTGGCAATCTGTGATCCTGCGTTAGCCGAATCACTGGCGGCCTTCGGCGGGCCAGCAGCCGCGTCCGGGGTGGCAGCTGGCTGTGCCGCGTGAGAGCTGTCAGCGGCTCCGACCGGTGACGCCACACTAGCGGAATCCACTGAGGGTTTCGCACTGGCTGAGGAAGCGTCGGTCGTGGCGACCGGTTGTGCCGTGTGAGCGGCGTCGCCGGTTGCAGATGGTTGTGCAGCATGAGCGGCGTCGCCGGCGGCTGCCGGCTGTCCAGACGAAACTGTCTCGGCAGTTGCAGCCGGCTGGGCAGTGTGCACACTGTCGAAACTGCCGGCTTGCGGTGTCACCGCAGCGGGTTGTCCAGCGCTGTTCGCATCCGAGCCACCCGGCATTTTCAGCTGAGTGCCTATTTGAATATCGTTGGGATTGCTACCAATTGCGGACTGGTTCAGATTGTAGATTTCTTGCCACTTCGACCCGTCGCCGAGTTGTTGCGCAGCGATGTTCCACAAACTGTCGCCCTTCTGCACGGTATATTGGCTGGGTGCAGCCGGGGCCGGTGCAGTCTCGCTGGAAACAGGCGGTTGTTGTAACGACGGCGCCGGAGCTCCTTCGTTGCCGCCCTGCGGAACGGGGCGGCTGGCATCACCCACGGTGGCAGTCGTTTGGGTAGCCGTCGCCGTGTCGCCCGGTGTGTTGGTCGTCCCAGCATGAACGTCAGTACCGACAGCCGCCGGTGCGGTATGCGAACTGTCGGTTGTCGAAGCAGGCTGTCCAGCGGAAGCGGTGTCGGTGGTGGCAGCCGGCTGGGCAACATGGGAAGCGGTGTCGGTGGTGGCAGCCGGCTGGGTGACAGGGGAAGCGTCGGTGGCTGGCTGGCTGACATGAGACGTGTCGTTGCTGGCAGCGGGCTGGACAGCCGGAGCGGTCTCGCCGGTCGCACCTTGCTGTGCCACATGAGCAACGTTATCGGTTCCCGCCGGCGATGATACAGCGGCAGACTGCCCACCGAGACTTGATTCGTTGGTCCCGGGCATTTTCAACTGTGTTCCGATCTGAATGTCGTTTGGATTGTTACCGATCACAGCCTGATTCAAATTGTAGATTTCCTGCCATTTGGACCCGTCGCCGAGCTGTTGGGCTGCGATGTTCCACAAACTGTCGCCTTTCTGCACTGTGTATGCGCTCGGTGCGGCCGAGGACTGCGCCGTCTCGGTTGAAACTGGCGGCGTCTGTGCCGGTTGCGTCTGGACTGCGTCACTGGAGGTCTGCTGAACAGCATGGCTGGCATCGCCGGTGGTGGCGGATTGCTGTCCAGCCATAACGCTATCACCGGCCGCATTCGCCGTTCCGGCATGATTGTCGGTAGTGGCAGCCGGCGGTGCCGGATGCGAAGTGTCAGCGGCCGCGGCCGGTTGTACAGGCGAAGCGGAGTCATTAGGGGCGGCCGGTTGTGCGGCATGAGAGGCATGAGAGGCATCAGTGGGCGCAGCCTGCTGTCCAGCGGCAACCGTGTCGGTGGTGGCAGCCGGTTGTGCGGCATGCGAGGTGTCAGTGGGCGCAGCCGGCTGTCCAGCCCCTGCAGTTTCGCTGGCTGCACCTTGCGGCGCGCCATGAACGGTGCTGTCGGTGCCTGCCGTCCCCACTGCCGGCTGTGCGGCGTTCGCATCACTGCTCCCCGGCAGTTTCAACTGCGCGCCAACTTGAATATCGTTCGGGTTGTTACCGATTGCACCTTGATTCAAGTTATAGATTTCTTGCCACTTGGACCCATCACCTAACTGTTGGGCGGCGATGTTCCACAGACTGTCGCCCTTCTGCACGGTGTACTCACTACCGGATGCAGAAACTGCAGCGCCGTCGGCGGTCCCCGACACTGTAGGTGCTGGTTGTGACGGCGGTGCCTGCGTGACATCACCGCTTGTTGCGGGCACACCACCGGCCGTGTCGTGCGCCTGGAATACCGAGGCAAGTTCGCTTGTGGTCGACGGATTATTCCCGGCGGAGGAAACGTTTGTTGAAGCAACCTGTTGCGAATCAGCTTGGTTGGCAGTGGCTACAGACGTTCCGTTGTCGATGCTTCTAGTTGTTGCGTCGGATCCGCCAACCGGCTGCGCATCGCTGGTCGCCGCCGCGTTTTGCGCACCGCTAACAATCTGACCAACCGGCTTGGCATCAGTGCCTTGCAATCCAGCAATGTTGGGTGCCGTGGCTCTCTGCTGTCCGTCAGTGACAGTGACGCCAATGTTTCCACTGCTAACGACTTCTCCGATCGCCTTACCGTCATTACCAATGATTGTCGGCACCGGCGTCGACTCAGTTGCTTGTCCCGCGACCGGCGGCTTCGATATTACGAGCTGTCCAATTTGTTTGCCATCATTGCCGACAATGACGCCAGTCGGGAGAGTGCCTGGCTGTTGCGTTTCCGTCGCAGCACCGGCTCCCGATTGCGCGTTCGCTATCAATCGTCCGATTTGTTGACCGTTGTTATCAACCAAGACTCCTGCGACCGCCTGACCGTCCGTCGTACTGGCGTTCTGCTGGGCACCAATTAGCTGTCCGAGCGGTTTCCCGTCGGCACCAAGTATGGTGGCACCTTGCGCGCCCCCCTGCTGGGTATCCGAAGTTGCCGTGGCTTGTGTTGACGCGCCGCTGGCTGATTGGCTAATTTGTTGTCCGTCAGTTGTGGTCGCCGCGCTCTTCAACGATGTTGCACTTTGTCCGACCTGCTGCGCGTCCGTGGTGGCAGCTCCGTTCAGTGAAGCAGGGGACTGACCAACTTGTTGGGCATCCGTGGTGGCAGTTGGGTTCGCTGGAGCGGCCGTCGACTGGCCGACCTGCTGCGCATCACTGGTGGCAGTTCCGTTCGCTGGAGCAGACGTCGACTGACCGACCGGCTGCACGTCCGTGCCAGCTGCCGCATTCGGCGATGGACTCGTCGCTTGCGCGACCTGCTGCGCGTCGGTCGTACTTGCCGGAAAGCGTTCCGTGCTCGTCGCTTGACCGGTAGGCTGCGCGTCGTTGCTCGTAATTGTAGATTGCGTATTCGCTGACTGGGCGACTTGCGTTGTATCTGTTGTGGCCGCTGTGTTGTTCGAGGAGACAATCTGCGGCGAATCGCCGGCACTAGCTGGATGGGCAGTGTTTAGGACTTCACCTAATGTATTGCCATTGCTTCCGACAATCGCCGCGGTTTGCGTCGAATCACCCGAGCCGGGCTGTTCGGTAGTCTTGGAATTGACCAACTGACCGATCTGTTTGCCGTCATTACCAATGATCATGCCGTTCGGCAGTCCACTCGCCTGAACATCGCTTCCTGGAGATTGGGGATTAGCGATCAGCTCACCAATCTGTTTACCGTCCGGTCCAATAAGAAGTCCGGCGATCGGCTGTCCATCACTTGTTTTTGTCCCAGGCGGTGCACTTATGAGTTGACCCATCGGCTTGCCGTCGGCTCCGAGCACGGTGGCGCCCGAAGTTTGTTTGGCGTCTGCGCCCGCTGAGTTCTGCGTCGTTTGCTGCGCATCGCTGTGAGTGGCGGCAGGTTGCTGCGCGTCGCTCGACTGTGTTCCAGCACCTTGTTTGGTCGGCTGTCCATCAGTCGACTGTGTGTTTACACCGTTGTTCGACGAGTCCGACTTGGGCTGTTGTCCATGATCAATATAAACGTGCGGATAGTCGGCTTGTCCTATCCGATCGTGTGGCGGCAAGTGAACGTCTGAACTCTCGCCCTGGTGAGGATCGTGATGTTCTAAAAGACGTTGCGCTTCGATAGAAGCTTCCGCTCGCCGGACGCGTTCGAATGCGTCCGGCTGTTTGCGCGATTCATCCAGCATGTTGAATCTAGTAAGGCGGGTGGGGTGTTCATATTATGAACGTTTAAGCCACATTGTCAAGAAGAATTATTTACGGTCCCCAAACAGCCCTGCCAGCATTGGACACTGCTCCAGAATATTGCCCAAAGCGCTCAGCCAGCCGACGCGTTCGTCGCTTTGCGAGAATCGAATCCTATTCAGGGAAACCGACATTTTTGCCCGATCAGAGCGAAACGACAGCTCTTTGCTCGATGTGAAATATTCTCTTTGGCACAACATGATGCAATTTCCTCTGCGCTGATGTGCCTTCATCTTCGCTCCGCTTGCGCAAAAAACTCAGAGCATAACTCGCACATTGTCGTGCGCGATCACGCACTGCTTCGGCAGAGCGATTCTGTTAGCTTGATAGCAGGAAATTCGAATCGCAGCCGCTGTCGCTGCCTAAAGCTCAAGGATTTTTTTTGCGCGATGACAGGCCACACTGCCGCTCCAGGAGAGGCAGTGTGGTTTGCTTTTTGGAACTGTGCTGTACAGACGGAAACTAGATTTGTTACTCGGTCAGATGATTTAGATCACTTACATCTATAGGCGCCCAAGTCGGATCGTCAGTCGGTTTGCGCTGATCGATGGCCGAAACAGAGTTGAATTTAGAAGTAACGGCTGTTTTAGCTTTGGTCGTTTTTTGACGTTTGTCCGGGATGCCTTGCACGACATGCCGGTTGGATGAAGGCTGCGCGGCCGCTGTGAACGGCCCAGATGCCACCACATTCTTACGAACAATGGTGCATGCTTGCCTGCTGTTATGTGGATGGGATTTCTGACCGCCAGCCGTCGCCTCGCCCACACTGGCGGCAAGAATGACGCAAATACCGACGGACACGGTAACTAATTTCATTTGGGGGCTTTTAAGAAACGGCGCACTACTAATTGTTCGCACAATCAAAAAGAATGGAAGTGTGTGAACGCACCATGTTTGACAAGCAGTGGCACCAGCCAATCGCCGAAAGGATCGACGCTTGACAATGGACGTCTGTTTGACCTCGGTCGAAGAGTTGAAACGCTATCGGTTGAACTTGCCAAGTAGGACGCCATAGGCAAGCCGATTTCAAGAAGTGCCAGTTTCGCTAATTGTCCCTCGCGAAATGTCTCTCAGGTGGCCAGTTTTCCCGAGACGTTCATTGAACTAGATCAAAAAGACTTCTTAGTCTTAGACGTTCTCCTTTTTTATGCGCACAGAGGGTCTTTCACTCTCAGACCAATCATCGACCGACCATCTGCACTTTGTACCGGCTTATCGCTGCCGAGTGTGTTGGTTTTGTCGTGCGCAAAAGATTGGGAGGGCTATTTTAGCCACGGCTCAGCGATTCGAGCCGACCTTAAGGAGCATTCCATATGGCTAGACTTAAGATCGCCTACATTGGCGCCGGAGGAACTCGCGGCGTGGGTACGAATGCGGTATTCGTGCATCAGGCTCACAACTTCAAGGGCTCAGAGATTGTGCTCATCGACAGCGATCCGTCGCGCCTGCCGCTTATCAAGCAGCTGGCAGACAAGATGGCTGTCGAACAGGGCGCCGATCTTAAATTCACTATCGCAAAGGATCTGGAGTCGGGATTGACGGACTGCGATGCCGTTCTTTCCAGCTTCCGCCCGGGCAAATTCGAAGCACGGCATCTTGATGAGAGCATCCCCGCCAAATACGGTTGCATCGGTAACGAAACTCAGGGCGCCGGCGGCTACTTCATGGCGTTGCGTTCGATCAATGCGATCAAGCCCATCTGCAAGGCGATGAAGAAGCGCGCCAAACCCGGCGCCATTCTGTTCAATTACACCAATCCAGTGAATATAGTTTCACAGGCGGTGGCAGAGTATACCGACGTCCCAGTCTATTCGTTCTGCGAAGGACCGATCGTCTTCACCAAGGCTTTCTGTTGGTGGCACCAGGAATTCGGACTGGATGCCGACAAGCTCGATGCAGTCATGATTGGACTCAACCATGGCGGCTGGAGCGTCAAGCATCTGTACGACGGGAAGGATTTCATCCCGATCATCGCGGACATCTATGAGCAGCGGCGGCGGCGCGGAGATCCGGAGAAGGATTTGCGCTTGCTCAAGCTGGCGGTGATGATGAACAGCCTGCCCGCGCATTACTACGACAAGTATTTCTTCACCGAGGAAATGCTCGCCGAACTGGCGGCCAAGGGCACTACTCGTGCCGAGGACATCATCAACGACACGCCCATGTATTGGCAGCACTACGAAGAGCAGGCGAAGACTTCGGCGAAGTCACAGCTCGATCCTTCGCGGTCGCGTGGTGGCATCACCGAGTTTGAGCTGGCCATTGACGCCATCGATCGGGTGTTTAACGACCGCAACGTCGTTATGCCCGTCAATATGATGAACAAGGGTCACTTGCCCGACTTCCCCGATGATCTGGTCGTCGAGATTCCGGCACTGGTCAACAAAGAGGGCTTCACACCGTGGCCGCTGCCATTGGAGCAGCGTCGCATGCCTCGACAGACACTCGGGCTTGTGAAAGAGCTCGGCGAATATCAGTATCTGGCAGCCAAAGCTGCCTGGAAGGGCGACCGTCTTGCCGGCATTCAGGCGTTGTGCAGCAATCCTTTGGTGCGCACGCTGGAGAAAGCCGAAAAGATGTACGACGAGATGGCCCATGCTCACCGCAAGCATCTGCCGAGACGTCTCAGGAAATAAGGGGTCCATATGCGACTGATTATCTGCGACGATCTCGCCGCGCTCAACAAAGCAGGCGCTGATGAGATTGCCGCTGTGGTCGGAGCCAAACCGACTGCGGCGGTGGTGGTCGCCACCGGTAAATCACCAATGGGCATCTATGCCGAGCTGTCCACGCGCAGTGCGCGTGGTCAGTTCGATGCCACCAACTTGCGCGTATTTCAGCTCGATGAGTATTTCGGGTTGGCGGACGACGACAATCGCTCTTTGTTCGCCTGGATGGATCGCGATTTCATCCAGCCTTTGCGCGTGCCTCTGCAAAATGTAGTCCGCCTCAAGTCCGACCGCCTTGCCTGGCGGGAGAATTGCCGCGCCTACGACGAAGCGGTGAAGGCGGCCGGCGGTTTTGATCTGGCCGTTTTGGGCATCGGCACCAATGGGCACCTCGGTTATAACGAGCCGGGTTCGCACGCGCATTCGCCAACGCGCGCGCTTTTGCTCAGTGAACAAAGCATGGACGCCAGTGCCGGCTACGGCTGGAGCCGCAAAGAGGTTCCACTATTTGCCATCACCTGCGGCATGCAACCGTTGCTTACCGCCCGGTTGATTGTGCTCGTCGTTTCCGGCGCGCACAAACGTGAGATTCTGACCAAGGCCCTTTATGGTCCAATCGGACCCGAAGTGCCGGCGTCGTATCTACAAACTGCCGGTAATGTGGTCGTCATTTGCGACCGCGCGGCCGCTCCCGAGCAAGCCTTGGAAGCGGCGGCAACCACACAGAAGAAGCCACAGGCGCCGGCCGTACATCGCGGCGTCAAAGCCGACCTCGTGCTCGGCGTCGACGGCGGCAACTCGAAAACGGTTGCCGTGGTTGCTCAGCGCAACGGCAAAGTGTTGGGATATGGGCGCGGGGGCGTCGGCGATATGTATGGTGCCACTCCCGGTGGTGCCATGCACGCCATCGATACCGCCGTGCAAGCAGCCCTGCAAATGGCCGATGTAGGCGGTGCCGCCGTCGGTTCGGCAAGCTATTCGCTTGCCGGCTGCGACTGGCCCGAAGATCAGCAATTGCTCACGCAACTGCTCAGCGAACGCGGACATGCCCTTAAACTGCAGGTGGTCAACGATTCAGTTGGCGCCTTGCGGGCCGGCTCTCCACGTGGCTGGGGCGTGGCGATTGCTTGCGGCAGCTGGTCGGCAATTGTCGGCCGTGCTCGCGGCAAAAGTGCATGGATCGTATGCCCGTGGCAGCCTAGCGCAGGCGGCGGCGGCCTGGCCCGCGAAGCATTGGAAGCAGTCTATAAAGCCAATTTGGGGCTGGCGCCCAGAACCGTTCTCACCGATCGCCTGCTGCGTTTCTTCAACGCAGAAGATGTGACCGGCATTGTGCACCAGTTCACCAAACGCGAGGGTCCACACCCTCAGGCGATACAACGGCTGGCACCACAAGTGCTCGACTGTGCCGCTGAAGGCGACGCGGCAGCTTGCCGTATTGTCTTCAAGCAAGCGGAGGATTTGGCCCAGGTGGCACTGTCTATGGCAAGGCAGGTAGACATCGACCGCAAGGAATTCCCGCTGGTGCTCACCGGCGGCATTTTCAAGCATCGAAGCCGCTTGCTGCCTGATGCCATCGCCGCCAACGTGCGCGCGCACGCGCCCAAGGTCCAGGTTTTGCGTAGCGATCTAGAACCGGTAGCCGGCGCCGTTATGTTGGCTATCGAGTTGGCAGGCATTCGTTGCGACACCCGCCTGCGCGCGCGGTTGCGCAACAGCATGCCCGATTCTTCCTTCTTCGCCACCTAAAACGCAACGCCAGCAAACATGCCGGAACGCCCAGTTCCGGCATGTTCTTTTTGCTTTGATTTTGCTCAATTCACCATACGCGCCAGCGCCACCAGACAGGAGCCATACATGCTCGTCCTTTTTGCGTTGCTCGCCTTTGTCTTGCTCATGGTCTATGTCATCGCGGCGTACCAATCACGTAGTCCGCAAGTACTTTATGAGCAGCTATTCGAGAACGCCAGAGATTTCCTCTACGATCCCGACAAATTGCCGGACTGGGAACAGTGGAATTCCGCTTACACCAGAACCAAAGGCAATGCCCTCGCCGCCGCTAATGAAATGTTCAAGCCGCTCAACGATCCCTACACAATCGTCGTCGGCCCCGAACTGCAGGATGGCGGCATCGAATTTGAGTGCGCCCATTGCGTCGGCGTGGGAATTCTGATTGCCACCGCCTACGAAAACAATACTGAGGAGTCCTGCCGCGTTCAAAGCGAACGGACAGGCGTCAGCTGCAAGTATCCGACTATCGTAAGCGTCATCTACAATTCGCCGGCCGCCCATGCTCACTTGCGTGCCGGCGACTCGATTACCAAGATTAACGATTGGCCGACGGCCGGTGAATCGATTGCTTCCGTGCTCAAACGCATGCACGGCAACAATCGCTCAAAAATCACGCTCACAGTAGAGCGCGACGGCATAGCCACGGATCACGAACTGAATCGCCAGTTCATCAACGCTCCGTCTTGCTACAGCCGTATGCTGGACGACGACATCGGCTACCTGCGCATCAGTAATTTCAACTTCTGGTCCGAGTCTTATGCCGTCGGGCAAGCCGAGACTCTGGCGAAAGCGCGTGCCATAGTCGTGGACGTGCGCGACAATCCAGGCGGTGAAGTCTTCAAGGGCATACGCCTTGCCGCTTTGTTTATCCGTGAAGGACACATCGTCACCACCCACGTGCGCATACCGGGCACCAAAGAATATGTTTGGACAACCTACAGTTTCAAGAAAGGCGAGCTGGTCGAAGACGTCGAGGGTGTGGTGCGCGACACCATGACGGGCAACCTGCCTGCACCGATGTTCGCCGGCAAGCCGATCATCGTGCTCACCAATGAAAATACTGCTTCTGCCGCCGAGTTATTCACAGGCGCCCTGCGCGATACGGGACAAGCCGTGGTGCTCGGTGGCAAAACATTCGGCAAGGGCGTGATGCAGTCAATCCTCGGCTTTCCACGCAGCGTCGTTCTGCGCGTCACATCCGGCAAATATTACCTGCCCAGTGGCTTTTGGCCCGGCGACGGCGCCCGATATCGCAATGGCATCGAGCCGGACATCACGATACCGCCGCAGTCGCGACTGTTCGACTTCGGCTCGGACCAAGACAAGCAACTGGCGGCCGCAGTCCGGCATCTTAGCGAAAAGCTCTGAACCATCGCCATTTGCCTGACCTGCAAATTTCTTTCAAGGAGCCCATGATGACCAACTATCTCGCTCAAACACAACCGCTGCGTCAGCGTATAAACGCGCTCTCCAAGCGGTTGGATGCGGTGATGGAGCAGTCCGGCAGTAAGAAATGGCCCCACTGCACGCTGAACGCAAGCGTACGCATCTACGTGCAAAAAGTGTGCGCCGTTGCTTCCGTGCATCTTCACGTGGCGGCCGACGAACTGCAGCTTCCCTGGCAGTTCATCGAACAACCGCTCACCGAAATCAACGAGCGGCGGCTGCAACGTCATTTCCGCCAGCTCGCTGAACAGACCAATTACAGCGAGGATGAGCTAGCTCAGGCCACCTTCGCCGCGTGCAAAACGCAGATCGATATCACCGCCGATGTAGTCGCACAACTCGAGGCTTGCATCGACGGCCGTAGGAGCATCCAGGGACAGGTGATCGCGCGCGGCGAACTCTGGGACAAGTAAATCGAGCAGTTAAAAATAGGGGAGCACCGAACTCCCCTATTTTTTTGCCCTAAGTTGTCAAGCATCCCTGCGCATTACGCCCCTCCCCCGCCACAAGTTGAACCGATAGCGGTTGAACCTGCGAATCAAGCCAGGGCAGAGCCACCTTGCCAAGAGGCTCCCTGACAACTCAGGATGTCATGGCTGTGGGCAACACCTTGCGCACTTCTTTGAAAATAGTTTCTGCAGCAGTTTCCTCTGAAGCTCGTCCCGACCATTTGTCGATGGGCCGGATGCCCGAGGTAGAACCGGGCACCGTTTGTGGATTGACTTTAGACATCGGAATAGCAGATTCCATCAGAATACGCGCCGCTGTTGCCGGCTCGAGCACAGAGGCGGTTTGCCGAATTAGAATGCTGGCCACCACACCGAGCAATGCCGGCCATTGTATAGGGCTGCCGCCCGCTTTCTCCAGAAGCGGTTGTATATGTTGCCACTGACGCTGCAGCGCCTTGCGCGGCAGCTCATGAGGCAGGTGCTTGTCGGGCAAACGAGGCAAAGCGAACAGCTCACTGCCGACGGTGGCAGCCGTATTCCGGAAGATGTCCGTCAAATCCAGTGACTCCGGATCAGCATTGCCAACCGCGCCTAATACGAAGTACCAGAATGACAAACGCTTGCCTTGATCATAAGTCAATACCAGGTTGATCGATTCGCCGAAATAAAAGCGTTCATCCGACTTGGTTTGCACCATCACAAGGTAATCACCCGGATTGCGCCTCTCGGGCTCAATCAGCACCTTCCATACCGCTTGCTGGGCGGCAAAGCCGGCCAGCGCCCCCACGGCATTGAGAATTGTCTCTGCGTGGACGCCGCGCCCATCTTTGTACGTGGACATCAGCTTGTCGTATACAAGCCGGACACCTTGGTGCTCTTGGACTTTCTCCAGGGGCAAGACCGTCATCTCACACGCCGCGCAATTGCATGGTGCGAACGATGCGCTCGATCGCCACTGTGTAAGCCGACATGCGCATAGACAACTTTTGATCTTTGGCCGTCGATGACACTTGCCCGTAAGCCGTAACCATAATGCGCTCGAGCTCGGAGCGAACCTTCGACAGATCCCAGTAGTGGTTGTTCAGGTTTTGCACCCATTCGAAATATGATACAACCACCCCGCCTGCATTGGCGAGAATGTCGGGAACAACGAATATTCCCCGCTCGTGCAGCACCGCATCGGCGTCCGATTCGGTACAGTCATTGGCCGCTTCGACAATGATGGAAGCTTTGATCTTCGAAGCGTTGTCCATGTTGACCACTTTTTCGAGAGCACCGGGAACCAGCACCTCGCACTCCTGCACCAGCAATTCCTCGTTGGTCATCCACTCGCAGCCCGGAAACCCCTTCAATCCCTTGTTCTTCTTGTAATACGCTTCGGCGGCGTTGAGATCGATGCCGTTTTTGTTGTAGATGGCACCCTGCGACGAGGAAAGTCCCACTATCTTGCAGCCCAGCTCTTGTTCGCACAAGCGCGCGCCGAAGGACGAAACGTTGCCGAAGCCTTGAAAGAGCACGCGCGCCCCTTTCGTATTCAGCTTGCGTTCTTTAGCAGCCTCACGCACTGCAATCATGACACCACGGCCGGTGGCTTCGTCACGGCCCAGAGATCCGCCGATTTCCAGCGGCTTGCCGGTGACGACTCCATAATGTTGCCCGCGGCGTTGGCAATACTCGTCGACAATCCAGGCCATTACTTGGCCGTTGGTATTCACATCGGGAGCAGGAATATCGCGGTCGGGTCCGATGTTGTCACCGAGTAAATTCGTGAAAGCGCGCGTCAGGCGCTCCAGCTCGTGCATAGTTAGTTCTTTGGGGTCGACGGCAATACCGCCTTTGCCGCCGCCGAACGGAATGTTGACCACGGCCGTCTTCAGGCTCATCAAATGCGCGAGCGTTCGCGCCTCATCGAGATCTACCGTCGGGTGAAAGCGCAGGCCGCCTTTGAACGGACCGCGCGCATCGTTGTGTTGAACCCGATAACCCTGGTAGGAGGTGTACTTCCCGTCATCGCGCCTCAACGGCACTTCGACGATGATTTCTCTTTTGGGCTTCAAAATCGCTTTGAGCAAATCCGGATCTTTGATCGTGTCCAGCTTCTGAACGTGCTGAATCGCCTGCATTGTATAAAGCGTGACTGAGTCCTGCTTTACCGGTGCCGGCTTGCTCAAAGTAGTACTCATGGTGGTTCCTCCAGGTACGGATAGGAATTGCAAATTAAAGCGCGCTTAGTATAACTCGATCCTGTGGACGACAACTCTCCTTGAGATCAGTCTAGCGCGCCGCCTTGTGCCCGGCCGCTGCGTCGCGCGAAATTAAGGTAGAGCCCTTTGCTGTCGCTTGGCTACACGGCACTGCCGACATCACGCCCGGCACGAATTTCAGCCAGCGCCCAACAAAGTGTGTCCACGTCTTCGGCCGTGTTGAAGCAACTGAAGCTGGCTCGAACCAGCCCTGTCGAAAGCGTACCGAGAGCCTTATGTGCCGTCGGCGCACAATGCAAGCCGGTGCGCACGGCAATGCCACATTGAGAGTCAAGCAAAGCCGCCACTCGGTCGCAAGCTACTCCCGGCACGTCGAATGCCACAACCGCAATGCCCGCGCCTTGCTGGCGATTACCGAAAACTCGCACCGTCTGCGAGGCTTGCGCCCATTCAAGAAATCGTCTGGTTAATTCATCCTCGATGTCGCGTACCGTCTTTATTCCTTTTTCTTGGAGGAACCGAATGCCCGCCTGCAGCGAAGCAATAGCCGGACCAGGCAGCGTGCCCGCCTCCAGATGATCCGGATAAGCCGCAGGCATCTCGAATTGATCCGAGCCAGAGCCCGTGCCGCCGCTAATCAGCGGGCGCAAATCCATGTGTGGTGCTGCATACAGCAGCCCGACACCCGGCAGTCCGAACAACCCCTTGTGCCCCGAAGCGCACCAGAGGCTGACTCCGAGATCGTCCAGCTGATAATCTGCGCGCCCGGCCGTCTGCGCGGCATCGATCATCAGCGGCACTTTGTGCGCACCGCAGATGGTGGCAACCGCGTTGACGTCAATCAGTTCGCCTGTGACATTGCTGGCTTCGGTGAAAATGCACAAGCGGGGATGCTTCTCCAGGATAATCTTAATTAGCGCGTGCATATCGACGACGCCTTTGGCGGCATACGGCACCATCAGCACCACGATGCCTATTTCGGAAGCGAGCTGCTGCAAGGGTCGCATCACGGCGTTGTGCTCGACTGCACTGACCACTACCACGTCACCGCTCTTCAGTCCCAGCCCCTTGATCGCCATGTTAATGGCATAGGTGCAGCCGGGCGTAAATATAAGGCGCTCGGCTTGCTTGATGCCTAAAAACGCCGCCGCCTCGGTACGCGCTTCAAACAGTCTGCGCGCGCTGTCCAGCGCCAGCTTGTGTGCTCCCCGCCCGGGATTGGCCGTTCGTCTGCTGTATTCATCCTGCGCCAGATAGACCGCTTCGGGCTTGGGGCAGGTTGTGGCGGCATTGTCGAAATAAATTATGCGTTTGCTCATCAGGGCTCACCCTGAGCGCTATGCTAGCATCTTTAGCAGGACGCAGACGGCGTGATTAGCGGCACATATGATTTTTTCAGCAAGCGTAGGCGCGGCAAGTCCGCGGCGCGGCCGCTTCAGACTATGCTCGCCGCCGGTCTTGGAATCCTTGTGCTTTTTTCCTGCTCTGGATGTTCGTCTCGCGCTCATCCGTTATCCATTGCCTTCAGCGGCCTCGGCGTTGCGCCCACTGCTCAGGGTTTGTCCGAACTGCTAGACAAATTGCCCAGTCTCTCCCCCGACGATCGCCGCAATCAACTGCGCTTTTTTGCCGACTCGGCGGCGCCTGCGCAATTGAAAGAAGAGGCCGCCTATGTGCTGGCCAGAGATTTGCAGTTGAGCGGCGCGCCCGACGATTACAAAGAAGCAATCGAACGCTACAAACAAGCAACCGCACTGATGGCTTTGAGTAACCAATGCTCATGGCACACCGTGGAATGCGCGCAGAAATTGGGACAGGAAAAGCTAGTCAGACAAACGCTCAGCAATCTTGGCCAAAGCGCGGATAAAGATGTCGGCGCAAACGCCGAATACGCGCTCGGGCAATCTTATATGCGCACTGCAGAGCACGACGCCGCTCGCCAGACGTTTTCCCAGGTGATAGCGCAGGCGCCGGATTCGCAATACGCGCTGGGCTGCACTTATTACCTGGCGCAACTCGACCTGGCCGATGTCGCCCAGCCGCAAAAGCCACCAGCCACAGGCGGCAGCGATGCCGAGGCCTCGCAGCAGCAGCCGGCGACACCGCCTGCAACAATGGACCCTGCCACCATCGGCGCCACCATTGGTCGAGCTATCGCCGCCTTCAAACATTACTTGCAAGCGAGTCCCACCGGCCATTTCGCCCTGGACATCGCCAATCAGCTGAAAGGCATGCCTGAGTTTCAAGCGACCAGCGCCGATCATAACCTTCTGGCGCGCGCCTTTTATGCCAACGGTGACTACGCCTCGGCGCTCGAGCAATGGCACGCCGCCGGAAATACCAACGAGTGGTTCAAGCAGGCAGCCAGCCTGATTCGCCTGGGTAAAACGGCAGCCGGCAAAGCCGCCCTTGCCGAAGGCATCAAGAACCACCCGGCAAGCGAAGACGTTGCCGATGCAGCCGCCCTGCTTTGCCGATTCTTGAATCATGACGGTGCGGTTGCCGTTTGGAAGGGCGTGCTGCAACGCAGCCCCAGGTTCGCCGACGTCGCTATGTACAATCTGGCCACGCGCGCGCCAACCAACGAAGCGGCCCTGCAGTTCTACCGGCGCATCATCAGTGTCTGCCAAAGCTCTGCCTACGCGCCCGAATCCGCCTGGTGGGTCGGCTGGAACCAGTACAAGTCCGGCAAGTCGCAAGATGCTCTGTCCACGCTGCAGACCGCAGCCCAACGTTATCCCGAGGCCAAAGCAGCACCGCGCTTTCTGTTTTGGATCGGCAAGCTATATGAAAGGATGGGCAAACGGGATGCCGCCAAAGCCGCCTACGCCCGCGCGGTCACCAAGGCGCCCTGGCATTACTACGCTCACCGAGCTCAGTCCCGGCTTGCCGCTCTGGCCGGCGGCAAAGACCCTGGCTTTCGCACTCTCAGCACCCGCCAGGTTCATTGGAGCACCGATACTGCCGCCGATTGGGATTTTCCCGAACCGCCCGCCGAGCTGGCTAAGCAAGAAGGGCCAACCGTCGAGCTGCTTACCGAGTTAAAACAGTGGGATGAGTGCCTGGATTTAGTGCCGCAGAACAGCGGCCTTTTGCGCGGCTTCTACCTGGCAAAACTCAACCTACCTCTGCAGGCGATCAATGCCGCCGGACATGCCCTCACCGGACGCCCCCAGCCCAACGAGGGCTGGCAACTCGCCTATCCTCTTTTATATGCGCGCTTCATTGCTTCCGAGGCGCCGTCCAAACAACTCGATCCGCTTTTGGTGCAGGCCCTCATTCGCGAAGAGTCCCGTTATAACGTTCAGGCGGTATCCAGCTCGCATGCCATAGGACTGATGCAGCTGATGCCGGGAACCGCTTACGGCGTCGCCAAACGCCTGGGCATTCCGCTCAGCGGAACAGCCGACATTCACGACCCCGAGAAGAACATCCGCATGGGCGTTGATTATCTCAGCTACGTCTTGCGCCGCTTCAAAGGCAATGCACTGTTTGCCGTCGCCAGTTACAACGGTGGACCAAACGCCGTTCAGCACTGGTCAGCCCATATGCCTGCCGATACCGACGTCTTCGTCGAAGACATTCCTTTTAGAGAAACGCGCGACTACGTCCGCAAGGTGTTCGGATCGTATTGGAACTACGAAGCCATTTACGCTCATGCACCTTAACGGCGGGCGTCAGCCCGCTGTTGCCTAAGTTTCCCCGAGCGCCGGGTCGTTTTCCAGCCGCTTTTCCTTGCCGGAATTGAATTTGAAGACCTGATTCCAGCCCTGCTTATGCTCAGTGGCAGCTTCGGCCGCCGGCGGCTCTTTCTTGGCCGGCACAACATACCCGCAAGTGCGGCACAAGTGACCGCCTGATGGTAACCTGAATTGGCATCTTGGACAAAGTGGCAATGCTTGCATGGCTGGTTTCCATCGATCGCACAGTACGAGCCGGCTTGGTTTGTTCCGCCCACTACCATCGTATATCACTTTTGTTAGGCTGTTGTTAAAGATACGAGATCGATTTTGAGTCGTTTGATCCTCACCTTCCCAACTCTCTTCAAAGTACTCGCGGCTGATAAGTTGCTGCGCCAACAAGTCTCCTGCCGCCCCACCCCTACGCCTCAAGGATTATCCAGCGACATTTGCGGCGTCAGCGTCGAGCTGCTCGATCGCAGCCAGCTCACCCGGGCGTTGGCACTGCTGAAAGCCGACGGCAATCCGCCAAGCGGGCAACACGAAGTCCAATGATCGCGCCGCACCATATATGGTGCCAAAAGAAATTGTCAAAACAAAAGGGCGGCCCTTTGGCCGCCCTTGCAATGTTTCCGTAAACCGAATTACTCGCCAATCACAAATTCATCGGTGGGATAGAAGAGCTGGTCAAGCTTGGACTGCTCTTGGTGCACTTTGTCTCTTTGCTCTTCAATGCGGTCCATGTGCTCTTTCAATCTCTGAGCAATCTTGTTGGTGCGATCCGTTCTGTTCTTCACACCGGTCAGTTGCTGTTCGGCCATGTCGAGCGCCGCTTTCATCTTTTTGACATCGCCTGATTTCTTGGCTTCTTGAACAGTCGAAATCAGACCAGCCATGTTTTCGCAGTTCTTGTCGCAAGCTGCAGAAACATTGCCTAGAGCCGCGGGAAGCGCTCCTTTGTGCGGGCTGTTCTGAGCACCAACGCCTGCGGCGACAGTGACTAACAATGCAGAAACAGCAAACAATTGGATACGAGCATTCATTATGTGTCTTCTCCTTATGAACGAACCTTACTAGTAACGTTTCGAAGTCCTCTCGGGAAACTTCGAAAAAATTGAATCCGTGTATCCGTCGTGACCACCGACAGATGCTCAATTATTGTCTCGCTTTATGCAACACATGGGCTTGCCGAGAAGATTAATTGTCGCCGGAAGTGTCGCCTATATACGCCAGCAAAGATTAATTCAGCGATGTCAATCGGGTATTCAGTATGCACCACATATGGTGCCGGATAGTTTCCAAGCGAGACCGTCGGCGAATTCAAGCAGTGGTACCGGATTTGGTACCACTTGCGAACCGGATATACACTCGTCCATGGTGGCATGCCGCTTCTGCTGTGCGACCTAGTATGAGACCATATAATGGAGCCAAGTAACCATGCCGGATAGTAGAAACACCCAGTTTCCTGCTGCAGCGTATAGTATAAAATCGGGTCATGCTTGCCACATGGCGTAGTTGGATCGAGAAAAGTGAGAGCTGCGACATACGATAGTTAGAACCGCAAAACGCTACGTCGGCAGATAGTTGGTCGAGGAGGCGCTGTTACATCGTATAGTTAATTTGAAAATCGGTAGGGTTATAGCGTCAGCTCACCGTAGGTCATGGGAAGGGCAAAGCAAGCGGCTTTCAGCATGCTGGACCACAATGTGTGCTCGGCATCACGTCGGTTCCAACGGAACGCAAACTCAGACAGGTAGCGCTGTAGATACTTTGCAC
>Ga0134128_10003430_pt1 | contig 19381 bp, 18 predicted proteins | sample KB31754_FD_96462 | JGI IMG/M metagenome (GOLD analysis project Ga0134128, IMG submission 96462) | Terrestrial soil microbial communities with excess Nitrogen fertilizer from Kellogg Biological Station, Michigan, USA - KB3-175-4 | ecosystem: Environmental > Terrestrial > Soil > Unclassified ...
CCCCATGCGGCGCGCGCCATGTGCGGCATAGACATTGCCGAAATTGCCGGTCGGCACCGCGAACGCGACCCCGCGCTCGGGCGCGCCCAGCGCCGCGGCGCTCGCGACGTAATAGACGATCTGTGCCATGATGCGCGCCCAATTGATCGAATTGACCGCAGAGAGTGCGAGCTCGGCGCGAAACCGCGCATCGGCGAACATCGCCTTCACCATGTCCTGGCAATCGTCGAAGGTGCCGTCGATGGCGATCGCGTGGACGTTGGGCGAGGCGACGGTCGTCATCTGCCGGCGCTGGATGTCGGAGATGCGGCCTTTGGGATAGAGCATGAAGATGTCGATCGCGTCGCGGTCGCGGCAGGCGGCGATCGCCGCCGAGCCGGTATCGCCCGAGGTCGCGCCGATGATGGTGACGCGCGCGCGGCGCTGCTTCAGCACATGATCGAACAGCCGGCCGACGAGCTGAAGCGCGAAATCCTTGAAGGCAAGGGTCGGGCCGTGAAACAGCTCCAAGAGGAAGAGCCCGTCGCCCAATTCCCTCAGCGGCGCGACCGCCGGATCATCGAAATCGCGATAGGCGTCGGCGACCATGCGCTCCCAATCGCGCGGCGCGATCGTGCCGTCGAGGAACGGCGCCATCACCCGCGCGGCGATCTCGGCATAGGGCTTGCCGCGAAAGCTCGTCAGCTCTTCGGCCGAGAGCTTCGGCCAGGCAGTCGGCACGAAGAGCCCGCCATCGGGCGCCAATCCCGCGAGCAGCGTCTCGTCGAAGGGCAGGTGGTGCGGCGGGTGCCTGGCGTCGCGGGTGCTCGTATAGGGCAAAATCCGATCCCCAATTCCAGCGAAACCGGAAGAGCCTAGTCCCCGCCAGCGCGCCCCGCAACCGGGCGACTCCGCCGCGTGCCGGCGCAAAGCCAAACGCCACGCATTGGAATCTCTCGATAAATTGGCTTTGTTTCGGGAATTATCACCTTGACTGAACGTCCATGATATGCCATGCTTTTTGGCATTGAAGGAGCACGAACATGTCTCGCCCGGTTGATCTGACGAACCCGATTTTCACCGACATTGATGCCGCCCGTACGCATTTTGAGGGCATCCGTTGGCCGAACGGCCCCTATTGCCCATATTGCGGCGTGACGGGTGATCGCGTGGCGGTGTTGGGCGGCGGATCGATGGGGCCGGGCTGGTACCATTGCAAGGATTGCCGGAAAAAGTTCACGGCGGCAGTCGGCACGATCTACGAGCGGTCGCATATCCCACTGACGAAGTGGTTCCTCGCCACGCACCTTATGTGCGCGAGCAAGAAGGCAATGAGCGCGCACCAGCTCGGGCGCATGCTTGGCCTGCCGTATAAGACGGCATGGTTCATGGCGCATCGTATTCGCGAAGGTATGCGCGATATGAACCCCACCCCGATGGGCGGCGAAGGCAAGACGGTCGAGATTGACGAAACTTACGTAGGCGGACGGCAGAAGAACCGCCACGCGTCTAAGCGTGGGCCGAAGGGACGCGGCCCGATGGTCGATAAGGAACCCGTTTTTGCGCTTGTGGAGCGCGCCGGTCGTGTCCGCTCGCATCACGTTGCGGAAGTGAACGGCGCTAATCTTCGCGAGATCGTCCGCGCAAACCTTGCGGGCAAGACCGTGATCTACTCTGACGAAAACCACACGACGCAGTACGCTGCGCGCGGCTTTCAGACTGAGGCGGTCAACCACTCGATTGGCGAGTACGTCCGCGGCGACGCGCATACGAACACGATTGAGTCCTATTTTGCGACGTTCAAGCGCGGCGTGATGGGCACATATCACCATATCTCACAGCAGCACCTGAAACGGTACCTCTGCGAATTCGACTTTCGGTATAACGAGCGCACGGCGCTTGACGTTACCGACTCTGAACGCGCGACCAAGGCGGTCAAGGGCGTCATTGGGAAGCGGTTGACGTATCAATGTGGCGCTAACAGCGGACAAACCGAAACCTCACACTAAGCCTTCTGGCGAGCGGCGCGTTTCTTCGCGCCGTGATTCGCGCCAGTTGTCTTTGCCTTTCCCGGAGAAGAAGGTTTAGCGGCGCGACGATGCTGCGGCGGAGTGTTTGCCATTCGGCGAATCACTTCGTCGCGTCGTTTCGCTGCCTCGCCGTCAGAGAATTGGTCATCATCATTCATGCGGCAATCCGTTTGTATTTGTACGTTGAATTGCAATACCCATGAGCGACGGCTGCATTTGCGGTCGTCGCTAAGCCGCCATCTTTCTTATCAGTAACGTGGTCGATAGAAATCGATTTCCCGTGAAGCATGCCGCCGCAAATTGAGCAGCGAATTGGATTTTCGAATAGCGCCTTTAGAAACGCCGCCGATTTAGTGTTTCTCCCGAATTGTCCGCTTTTTGCCTCAATCTGAATCCCGGCGAATACGTATGAGAATTTTGGATCTGTGCGCAGAGACTCCACAGTCTCAGGCACATTCATGCCACCTTTTTGGCATGCGAAAATCTTGCGCAGCAATTCTACCATCGGTGTGACGCTTCGCACGCCCGCGCCAAACTTGTGAACTGTCCTACTAAGAAATTCCTTGTGTTCGATAAGGAATGTCTCGAAATTTTTTCTCACGCCGCAAAATGCGATCAGCTCGTTATTCTTTTCTAGCCATGTCAGAAACTCTGCGGTCGCGAGAAATGCAGACGGCTGGAATGCCCCGCCTCTCGTATAAAAATACACAGCCGGATGCGGCCCAATGCTAACTGAACTTGGACCAGTGATCCGCTCCATTAGCTTTTCTACATTCTTGAGATATTGAACGGTCTGAGCACCATCTTTGTCAGCTAGGGCGCTTATAGCGGTTTCATCGAGTTTCGCCGCGTCAAACACGGTCACATGATTCGTGCTGTTCACAAGATCAAACACAAACGGCAGAGTGTTATATCCATGTCCTCCAACAGGCATATCGGCCGATTTATGCGGCTCGGATAGTGGGGGCAAGAAAAGACTGTCGTAGAGATTCTTCGCTAGCTGCTGAATGTCGGTTCTTACGGTGTCTTTGAACTCTTTCCAATATTCATGGCCTACGCCGCGGTTAATGATCGCCCTAGAAGCGATTGCGCTTGGCGAAGTGCGAGCCTTCAGAATTTTGATTTCTGTCTTGTCAAGTGGCGTCGCAACTTCATTGATCTTGAAAAAAGATTTTTCCGCTGCCTTCGCATTGTCCGCAGGAACCCACTGCACATCTAGTGCGCGACTCCCTAGTCGTTTAATGCGCTCTCCTAGTAGCGGATCACTGATTGATTGGAGCTTCTGCGAAGCAACTTTGAAATCCGCATAACTCCCAAGATCACCGTGTATCAATGATCGTGTTCGATCCGCGACCTTCTTCTGTTCGTCCGGCAAAAAAATGCCGGTAAATTTCTTTGTTGATTCTCCGTCGCCGTAATCATTGCGGACCCAAGCGAGTAGCGCACTCAGGCGATGCGCACCATCAATGACAAAAACATTCCCACCCGTTTGCCAAAGGATGATGGCCGGAATTAGCTCGCCATCTACAAAGGTTCTGATCAGATCATAGACCTTCGTCGGCGACCAATCTTTAGTCTCGCGCTGGAAGTCGGGTTTCTTGAGTGTGGGAATTAAAAAGCCCTGCTCAAGGTCGGTGATCGAAAGCCGGTTGATCGAAGAAAAATTTTGTCCCTGGGATTCTGCCGTAAAATCTGCACGCGGGATCATCGCGTCGAGATTGACAACATTGATCGTCATTTCTGACCCCCGGTTGATTCCCAAGGGACCATAGTTGCACTGGAGGCGTGTCATGCGCCACCAGAAGAACAAGATGTAGTAGAGCGCCGGCCTGTCAGGCCATATGGTACCTTAATACCACGTTCAGTTAAAGTGATACCCTTTGTTTCGTAATTCTAAGGTTCGCACTTCACCCGCCGCGCAACCGCGTGACGCTTTTCGCGTACAGACGCTTTTTAGATGGCCCGCCGCTGCCTGGCGGTCAAGGCGGCGGCGCGAAAATGCCCCGCCCTCACCGCTTGATCACAGGTCGAGCACCAGCCGCTCGGTCTTCGAGCCCGAGCAGCAGATCATCATCGTCTTGTTGGCCTTGCGCTCCGATTCGGTCAGCACCACGTCGCGGTGATCGGGGACGCCTTCCAGCACCTTGGTCTCGCAGGTCCCGCACACCCCCTCGAGGCAAGAGGACGGGACATCGAGGCCGGCATCGAGCAGGGTTTCGAGAATCGTTTTGCCCGGCGCGATCGTAAAGCTGCGCCCGGTCTTGGCGAGAACGACGGTGAAGCCGCCCTCGGCCGCGGGCGCCTCCTTGGGCGTGAAATACTCGACATGGATTTGGTCGCGCGGCCGGTCCTTGGTCGCCTCCTCGAAGGCCGCGAGCATCGGCAAGGGTCCGCAGCAATAGATATGCGCTCGCGGGTCGGCTTTGGCCACCACCGCCGCGATATCGAGCATCTTGCCGCCAGGCTCGCCGTCGAAGTTGAAAGTGAGCTTTGCCCCCGGATGCGCGGCGACCGCAGCGATCGGCTCGCGGAATGCGGCTTCCTTGCGCGTGCGCACGCAATCGTAAAGCTCGAAGGGCCGGCCCAGCGCGATGAGGCGCTGGATCATGCACCACAGCGGCGTGATGCCGATGCCGCCGGCGATGAAGAGCGAATGCGCCGCGTCCTCGGCGAGCGGAAAATTGTTGCGCGGGCCGGCGACCGGGATCATCGCGCCGACGCGCAGACTGTCATGCACCCAGGTGGAGCCGCCGCGGCTCGCGCGGTCGCGCTGCACCGCGATCAGGTAGCGATGCCGCTCCGTTTGCGGATTGACGAGCGAGTAGGAGCGCACGACGCCGCTCGGCAAAAGCAAATCGATATGCGCCCCGGCCGTGAAGGGCGGCAACTCGGCGCCTTCGGGGTCGCGCAGCTCGTAGGAGTGAACGCCCTCGGCTTCCCAGGTGACGGCATGCACCCGCAGCCGGCGCTCGCTGTTCTCGGTCATGATGTGAAGTTGGTCCCGCTCAGCGCCGGTTCAATGCTTGTGAAAGCCCGCCAGCCGGGTCAGCCGGCGCACGCCGCGGCCGACGATCATATCCTTGGCGGCAGCGAAGAATTCCTGGAAATGCGGCATCTTGCCATGCGCCTCGAACGCCGCCGCATCGGCATAGACCTCGTAGAGCGTGATTTTCGTCGGATCATCCGCCTGTTGCGTTACGTCGAATTGCAGGCAGCCAGGCTCTTTCGCCACCGAGGCCTGCGCATTGGCGAGAATCAGCGGTACGAAAGCGGCAACGCTCTCGGGCTTCACCTGAAACTCGGCGATAAGGACGAAATGGGCCATCGGGTTACGCTCCTTCTTGGCGAGACTTAAGCGTTGAGATAGCGCGCCCGCAAGTGGCGCTCGAAGATCGCGGCATCGAGCGGCTTGCCGGTCGCCTGGGTGACGAGCTCGGCGCTCGAATAGCGTGAGGCCTTTTCGTGGACATTCGCGCGCAGCCAGGCGAAGAGCGGCGCGAATTCGCCCCGAGCGATGCCCGGCTCGATCGCCGGATCGGCGCGCTTCGCCGCATCGAAGAGCTGCGCCGCGGTCATCGCGCCGAGCGTGTAGGTCGGGAAATAGCCGAAGGCCCCGTCATACCAGTGGATGTCCTGAAGGCAGCCCTCGCGGTCGTTCCGCGGTTCGATCCCGATGAGTGCGCGCATTCCGTCGCGCCATGCGCCGGGCAATTCCTCGAGCGGCAAATCGCCGGCGAGCAGCGCGCGCTCGAGCCGGTAGCGCAGGATCACATGGCCAGGATAGGTCACCTCGTCGGCATCGACGCGGATAAGGCTGCGCTCAACCCGCGTATCGAGCCGGTAGAGATTCTCGCCCTCCCATTCGGGCCCGCCGCGCCCGAAAGCGTCGCGCAGCAGCGGCGCCATGAAATCATGGAAGGCGCGCGAGCGGCAGACCTGCATCTCGACGAGCAGCGATTGGCTTTCATGAATCCCCATGCCGCGCGCCTTGCCGACCGGCTGGCGCCGCCAAGCCTCGGGCAGGCCGCGCTCATAGAGCGCGTGGCCGGTCTCGTGCAGCACGCCCATCAGCGCGCGGCGGAAATCCCCCTCGTCATAGCGCGTCGTAATGCGCACATCGTCGGGCGTGCCGCCGCAGAACGGATGAAGGCTGATATCGAGCCGGCCGTGATTGAAATCGAAACCCAGCCGCTCCATCAGCTTCACCGCGATGTCGCGCTGCGCGGCGATCGGAAAGGGGCCTTGCGGCGCCGCCGGCTTGGGGCGGCGCGCCTGCGCTTCGAGCGCGCCCTCGATAAGCCCCGGCAGCGATCGCGCCAACGGCTCGAACACGCGATCGATCGCCGCGGTCGAGCCGTCAGGCTCATATTGATCGAGCAGCGCATCGTAGGCCGAGCGGCCGAGCCGCTCCGCCTTCAATTGCGCGACCTCGCGCGTCAGATCGAGCAGGCGGCGCAAGGCCGGCAGCACCGCGGCGAAATCATTGTTGGGCCGCGCCTGGCGCCAGATCATCTCGCAGGCCGATGCGGCTTTGGAGGAGGCCTCGACCAAATCCGCCGGCACGGCGGCGTTGTGCAGCCAGGAGCGGCGCATCTCGCGCAGATTGGCGCGCTGCCACGGATCGAGATCGTTCTGCGTGTCGGCGCCGGCGAGAAGCTCCGGCATCGCCGCGTCAGTCACGATCTCATGACAGGCAAGCTTCAGCCCGGCCAATTGCTCGGCGCGCGCCTCGGCGCCGCCCTCGGGCATTTGCGTTGCCATATCCCAATGCAGCACGGCTTGCGCTTCGCGCAGAGTGCCGAGGCGGCGGAAGCGGGTTTCGAGCTGCGCATATGGACTCGGAGTCACGATCGCCCTCCCAGGCGCCGGCGGGCGAACCGGATATAGATCACGATCAACGCCAGCGCCAAGGCATACCAGGTGATCGCGTATTGCAGATGGTTGTTGGGCAGATCGGTGATGGTCTGGCCGCCCTTCGGCCAGCCGCCGGGATTGGGCGTCGCGTCGGCATCGACGTAAAATGGCAGGACTGGAGCGACGCCCGCGGCCTTCGCCATGGCCGGCAGGTCGATCCAAAACCAGGAATTGCGCTGCGGCTCATTCTCGGGCGTGAACCAGCCCTTGCCTTCGGGAAGACGCAGCAGGCCCGTCACCCGGACGCGGCCCTGTGGCTCGCCCGCCGCACGCGTCGCCGGCGCTTCGCGGTCGGTCGGAACGAAGCCGCGATCGACCAGTAGGATCGCGCCATCGGCAAGGCGCAACGGCGTGACGATGTGAAAGCCTTGCTCGCCGCGCAGCGATTGCGCGTGAAGATCGAGCTCCTGCGCGTTGAGGAACTCGCCCTCGGCCGTAACCGGATGGAATTCGAGCGCGCGCGCGGCGGCAAGCGAGGATGGCAAGGGCATCGGGGCCGCGTGAAGCCCCGCCTGGCGCTCGGCGATCAGCCCCTCTTTCCAGTGCAGGCGCTGCACCTGCCAAGTGCCAAGCCCGAGAAGGAGAAGAAAGCCGAGCGCGGCCCAGAAGGACGGCCAGAACAGCGAAGCGCGCGTCACCGCGATCAGGCGCCGTCCAAGAGGTGATGGCGAAACTGCATGGCGATGAGCCAGGCCTTCATCACCCGCAGCATCCAGATGGCGCCGCCGATGATGAAGGCGGTCCAGAGCACGGCATGAACCCAGAGCGGCGGCGCAAAAGCGAGCTCGACCAAACTCGCGCAAAGAAGCACGAGCGCGCCGAGAACGAGGATCACGAGAGCCGCCGGGCCATCGCCCGCATCCTCGGCGGCGAGATCGAGACCGCAAGCGGCACAGCGCGGCGCCACCGCGAGAAGGCCGTCATAGAGCTTGCCCTTGCCGCAACGCGGGCAGCGACAGGCAAGCGCCACCTGGAGAGCGGAGACCGGCGGATAGGCGCCCGCCGCGTTCATCGGCTATTCGGCGCCAATCGCGCCAGCGCCGCCGCCCCACCAATAGATGCAGATGAAGAGGAACAGCCACACCACGTCGACGAAGTGCCAGTACCACGCCGCGGCCTCGAAGCCGAAATGATGCTCCGGCCGGAAATGCCCCTTGATCGCGCGGATAAAGCAGACGGTGAGGAAGGTCGTGCCAATGATCACATGGGCGCCGTGGAAGCCGGTCGCCATGAAGAAGGTCGAGGGATAGATGCCCTGGGTGAAGCCGAAGGAGGCGTGGGTGTATTCGTAGGCTTGCAGCCCGGTGAAGCAGATGCCGAGGAAAACCGTCACCGCCAGGCCTTGGATGAGACCCTTGCGGTCGCCTTCAATGAGCGCGTGATGCGCCCAGGTGACGGTCGTCCCCGAGGTCAGGAGAACGAGCGTGTTGAGGAAGGGGATCTCGAAAGGATCGAAGGGATGAATCCCCTTGGGCGGCCATACCCCGCCCATCGCATCGGTCGGAAACAGCGCGGCGCTGAAGAAGGCCCAGAAGAAGGCGGCAAAGAACATCACCTCAGAGGCGATGAACAGCGCCATGCCGAAGCGCAGACCGATCTGCACCACCGGATTGTGATAGCCGCCATAAACCGCCTCGCGGATGACGTCGCGCCACCACACGAACATGACGCAGAGCACGCCGATGAAGCCGAGCGTCATCACCGTCCAGCCATAGCCGTGCATGAACAGCACGCCGCCGCCGGCGAGCACGCCCGCGACGAGCGCGCCGACGATCGGCCAGGGCGAGGGCTCGACGAGGTGATAGGGATGCTTGTGGCCGTGGTAGTCGAACTGTTCGGCGGGTTCCGTGGTCATAGCCTCATCTCGGCGATCAATTGGCGGAAGCGGTCGCGGGAAGGACGGCGGTGCGCTCCGCCGCGGCGCCACCCCTGGCGCGGAACATGGTATAGCTCAAGGTGATCGTGTCGACATCCGTGGCGTTCGGATTCTTGACGATACCGGGGTCGACGAAGAACTGCACCGCGAGATCGGTGCTCTGGCCCGGGTCGAGATGCTGCTCGGTGAAGCAGAAGCATTGCAGCTTGGCGAAATAGGGCCCGGCCTTGTCGGGCGTGACGTTGAAGGTGGCCGTGCCGGTCTCGGCCTGTTTGCTGAAATTCGACGCGCGATAGTGGATCACCTTGGTCTCGCCCGGATGGATCGTCACCGAGGGCTGCTCGGGGCGGAACGCCCAATCGAGCCCGGGCGCGACGTCGGCGTTGAAGCGCACGGTGATGACGCGATTCTTGACGACGGTGTCGGGCGCGAGCGAGGCGCGCTGCGTCGTGCCGTTATATCCCGTCGCGGCGCAGAAGAGACGGTAGAGCGGGACCGAGAACACGACCAGCAGCGACATCGCTCCGATGATGGCGATGAGCCCCAGAACCGTGACGCCTTTGCCGCGGCGCGGGCGAGGATCGTTGCGGCTCATGGCAGCGACCCCAGTCGCGCCAAGGTGACGAAAAACAGCAGCACAATCAGCGCCAGCAGCACGCCGAGCAGCGCGAGATTCTTGCCGCGCTGGCGCCTCTGGCGGTCATCCACGGCGGCAACCCGGTTCATGATCCAGGGAAAGCCCCGGTCGCGAGGATCTGGTCCGCGACCAGGAGCGCAAAGAGCAGGAACAGATAGAGGATCGAAAAGCCGAACATCGCCTTGGCGGCGCGCTCACGCGGATCGCGCATCACCAGCAGCGAGAACCCGGTGAAGATCGCCGAGAGCACGAGCGCGGGCGCGCCATAGGTCCAGCCGGCGATGCCAAGCAGGGTCGGCGAGACGGCGACGGGCCACAGCACCAGCGTATAGAGCAGCATCTGCTTCTTGGTCTCGCGCGCGCCCGCCACCACCGGCAGCATCGGCACGCCCGCTTTGGCGTAATCGCCCGCGCGATAAAGCGACAGCGCCCAGAAATGCGGCGGCGTCCAGAAGAAGATCAGCGCGAACAGCGCCAAGGACGGCAGCGCCACCTGGCCGGTCGCGGCCGCCCAGCCGACCAGCGGCGGGAACGCGCCGGCGGCGCCGCCGATGACGATGTTCTGCGGCGTGCGGCGCTTCAGCCAGATTGTATAGACGAAGACATAGAAGGCGATGGTGATCGCCAAGAGCGCCGCCGCGACGAGGTTGAGCGCCAGCCCCATCATCAGCACCGAGCCGACGGCCAGCACCGCGCCGAAGCCCAGCGCATTGCCCGGCGCCATGCGCCCGGCCGGCAGCGGCCGGTCGCGCGTGCGCTCCATCACCGCGTCGATATCGCGGTCATACCACATGTTGATGGCGCCCGCCGCGCCGGCGGCGACGGCGATGCAGAGAACGGCGGTGAAGGCCAGCACCGGATTGAGATGGCCCGGCGCGAGATAGAGGCCCGCCCAACCGGTGAAGACGACGAGCGACATCACCCGCGGCTTCAACAGCGCGATGTAATCGCCAATCGAGGCAGTGCCCGAAGCGGGCGCCGCCTCCACAACCGCGCGGGCGCGCGCAATGCGCGGGGCGAGTCCGGAGGCGGAGAGATCGGCCACGGCCGCGATGCTCCCGTCCCTCAATGGCTCGGCGACGAGGCGACCACCGGCAGCTCGTCATAGGAGTGGAAGGGCGGCGGCGAGGACAGTGTCCATTCGAGCGTCGTCGCTCCCTCGCCCCACGGATTGGCGCCGACGCGCCGGCCGGCGAAGAGGGTGTGGAAGACGATGAAGACGAAGAACAAGGTCGAGGCACCCGAGATGAACGAGCCGAGCGAGGCGACCATGTTCCAGCCGGCGAAGGCGTCGGGATAGTCGCTGATGCGCCGCGGCATGCCGGCGAGGCCGAGGAAGTGCATCGGGAAGAAGGTGAGATTGACGCCGATGAAGGTCGTCCAGAAATGGATCTGGCCGAAAAGCTCGTTGTATTGCCGGCCCGACATCTTGCCGATCCAATAATAGAAACCGGCAAAGAGACCGAAGACGGCGCCGAGGCTCAGGACGTAGTGGAAATGCGCCACGACGTAATAGGTGTTGTGCAGATAGTGATCGACGCCCGCATTGGCGAGGACGACGCCGGTGACGCCGCCGACCGTGAAGAGGAAGAGGAAGCCGGTTGCGAACAGCATCGGCGTCTTGAACTCGATCGAGCCCTCCCACATGGTCGCGATCCAGGAGAAGACCTTGATGCCCGTCGGCACCGCGATGACCATGGTGGCCGTCGTGAAATAGGCCTGGGCGTCGACGCTGATGCCGGTCGTGAACATGTGGTGCGCCCAGACGACGAAGCCGACCACGGCGATCGACACCATGGCATAGGCCATTCCGAGATAGCCGAAGATCGGCTTCTTCGAGAAGGTCGAGATCACCTGGCTGATGATGCCGAAGGCCGGCAGGATCATGATGTAAACTTCGGGATGCCCGAAGAACCAGAAGAGGTTGAGGAAGAGCAGCGGATCGCCGCCGCCCGCCGGATCGAAGAAGGCGGTGCCGAAATTGCGGTCGGTCAGCAGCATGGTGATCGCGCCCGCCAGCACCGGCAGCGACAAGAGCAGCAGGAAGGCGGTGACGAGGATCGACCACACGAAGAGCGGCATCTTGTGCAGCGTCATGCCGGGCGCGCGCATGTTGAAGATGGTGGTGATGAAGTTGATCGCGCCCATGATCGACGAGGCGCCCGCAAGGTGTATCGAGAAGATCACCATGTCGACCGCCGGGCCGGGATGCCCGACCTTCCCCGAGAGCGGCGGATAGAGCGTCCAGCCGACACCGGCGCCCGCGGGATCGCCGACCAGCGTCGAGCCCAAGAGCAGCAGGATCGCCGGCACCAGCAGCCAGAAGCTGATGTTGTTCATGCGCGGGAACGCCATGTCCGGCGCACCGATCATCAGCGGCACGAACCAGTTGCCGAAGCCGCCGATCAAAGCCGGCATCACCAGGAAGAAGATCATGATGAGGCCGTGCGCGGTGATGATGACGTTGTAGAGCTGATGATCGCTGCCGAACAGCACGTCGCCCGGCCGCATCAAATTGTAGCGCATCAGGATCGAGAACGCGCCGCCGATCAGCCCGGCCGTGATCGAGAAGATGATGTAGAGCGTGCCGATGTCCTTGTGGTTGGTCGAGAACAGCCAGCGCGTCCAGAAGCCGGGAACGTGGTCGCCATGCGCCGCATGCGCTTCGCCGTGGCCGTGCGCTTGAGTTCCGTATGCCATCTTTCGCTCCCCGCGAAATACCTGAAAACAGTTCCTAGTTCGCCGCCGCCTGCGCTACGCGCATCGCACCCGGCGCATCACCGGCCTTGGCGTATTTCTTTTTCGCCTGCGCCGCCCAGGCGTCGAAATCGGGCTTCGAGACAACCTTGACCTCGATCGGCATGAAGGGATGATTGATGCCGCAGATCTGGTTGCACTGCCCGTAGAAGGTGCCGGTCTTTTCGAACTTCATCCAGCTTTCATTGGTGCGGCCGATCACCGCGTATTCCTGAACCGCCGCCGACGGCAGATACCAGCTGTGGATCACGTCGGTGCTGGTGATGAGAACCCGCACCGTCGCGCCGACCGGGATCACCACCGGATTGTCGACGCCGAGCAGACGCGGTTCCTTCGCCTTCGCCGCATCGGCGTCGGAGAGCACGTTGCTGTCGAAGGCGAAGTCGCCCTGGTCGGGATATTCGTAGGACCAATACCATTGGTGCCCGGTGACCTTCAGCGTCATGTCGGCGTGCTGGGTTTTGTCTGCGTAGTAGAGAAGTTTGATCGACGGCCACCAGATCGCGATGAGGATCAGCAACGGCACGATCGTCCACACCACTTCGAGCACCGTGTTGTGCGTGGTCTTCGACGGCACCGGGTGGCGCTTCGCGTTGAAACGCCACATGGTATAGACGAGGAGGCCGAGCACGAGGACTGTGATCACCGTGGTAATCGGCAGGAGAATCATATTGTGGAACCAGTCGACGCGGTCGCGCACCGGCGTGTCGCCCTGCACCATCCCCATCTCCCATGGATGGGGCACTTCCGCCATCGCCAGATGGACCCACGCGGCGGCGAGCGTTGCGCCGCCGAGCGCCGCGGCAAGGACGCGCCGCAGCAGCGTCGCGGGTCCGGATTTCGCCAGTCTTCGACTCACTTGCATACTTTCTCGCCCCTCGGACGGAGGCCGGCGAAACGCCGCCACGGCCCTAAAATTCCAGTCCTGGTAATAACCTCCAAGGCGGCGCGACGCCAACCGCATCATTGCGACTTTATGCCGCATAAAACAAGCCGGGCGCCCTGAAACCGCACGCCGCGCTTCCCATATGTGCTGTCGCGGCCAAGACTCTGGCGCCGTTCTTCGCGCCGTGGCAAAACCCTTGGGCTGGGGAGACCTTTCATGACCGATCTCACGCTGACCGACGATCTTTTCTTCACCAAGACGGGCATGGACCAAGCGCGCGTCGAAAAGCTCGTCGGCGATGCGCTCAGCGGCATGGATGACGGCGAATTGTTTCTCGAATATTGCCAGTCCGAAAGCCTCACCCTCGATGACGGTCGGATCAAATCCGCCTCCTTCGATACGACGCAAGGCTTCGGCCTGCGCGCCCTTTCCGACGAAGCGACCGGCTATGCCCATGCCTCGGAATTGAGCGAGGAGGCGATCCGCCGTGCCGGCGAGACGGTGCGCGCGGTGAAGCAGGGCGCACATGGCACGGTCGCGGCGCCGCCCCTCGGCACCAACCGCCAGCTCTACGCCGCGGCCAATCCGCTGGCGCAGACCGAGTTCGCCGCCAAGACCAAGCTCCTTGCCGAGATCGACGCCTATGCGCGCGCCAAGGATCCGCGCATCAAACAGGTCTCGGCCTCGCTCGCCGGGTCATGGCAGGCGGTGCAGATCATTCGCGCCGGCGGGTTGCGTGTCGGCGACATCCGGCCGCTGGTGCGCCTCAATGTCAGCATCGTCGTCGGCGACGGCACGCGCATGGAGAGCGGCAGCTCCGGTACCGGCGGGCGCACCGATTATCGGCGCTTCCTCGATCCCGCCAATTGGCAGGCCGAGGTCGACGAGGCGCTGCGCCAGGCGCTCGTCAATCTCGAGAGCGTCCCGGCGCCGGCGGGCGAGATGACCGTGGTGCTCGGACCGGGCTGGCCGGGCGTGATGCTGCACGAGGCCGTGGGACACGGTCTCGAAGGCGATTTCAACCGCAAGAAGACCTCGGCCTTCTCGGGTCTCATCGGCCAGCGCGTCGCCAGCCCCGGCGTCACCGTCGTCGATGACGGCACGCTGCCGGATCGGCGCGGCTCGCTCTCGGTCGATGACGAGGGAACGCCCTCCTCCAACACCGTGCTGATCGAGGACGGCATCCTCAAAGCCTATATGCAGGATCGGCTCAATGCGCGGCTCATGGGCATGCGCCCGACCGGCAATGGCCGGCGTCAGGGCTTTGCCTATGCGCCGATGCCGCGCATGACCAACACCTATATGCTGGCCGGCGACAAGGACCCGAAAGAGATTCTGCAATCGGTGAAGCGCGGCCTCTATGCCGTCAATTTCGGCGGCGGGCAGGTCGACATCACCTCGGGCAAGTTCGTGTTCTCGGCGTCCGAGGCCTATCTCATCGAGAACGGCAAGCTCGGCAAGCCGGTGAAGGGCGCGACCCTCATCGGCAACGGTCCCGATGCGCTGACCAAGATCACCATGATCGGCAATGATCTGGCGCTCGATCGCGGCATCGGCACCTGCGGCAAGGACGGCCAGGGCGTGCCGGTCGGCGTCGGGCAGCCGACCTTGCGCATGGACGGGCTGACCGTCGGCGGCACCGCGGCATGAGGCTCGGCCGGCGGGCGGCCTTGCCGCCGCTCGCATTGGCTCTGCTGCTGCTGACCGCGCTTCTCCGGGCACACGCCTGCGATCTCGATAGCGCCGGAACGACGCGTTGGCGCGTTGCGCGCGCAAACGGCGCGAGCTTTCTCGTCACGCCCTGCGGCGAGAGATTCTTCTCGATCGGCGTCAATGTGCTGGATGGCGGGATTTCGGGCGCGCACCTCGACCGGCCGCATTACGATTGGCACAAAACCGCCAGTTCGCTTCCGGAATGGATCGCCGACACGCGGGCGCGGCTCAAGGAGTGGGGCTTCAACTCTGCCGGCGCGTGGTCGCTGCCGCCGCAGCAATTGAAGCTTCCGACCGTGATCAATCTCGAGCTCGGGCGGCTCGCGAAGTTTCACTGGTTCGATCCTTTCGATCCGAACATGCCGGCGCGCATGGATGCGGAAGCGAGAAAACTCACCGCGCCCTATCGCCACTCGCCCTATCGCATCGGCTATTTCTCCGACAATGAGGTCGGCTGGTGGAGCGGCGCGCTGTTCCTCTTCTATGCGCAAAAGCCCGCGAGCAACTTTACCAAGCAGCGCTGGATCGCGACGCTGCGGTCGTTCTATCACGATGATTGGCGGCGTTTTGCGCGCGACTTCGTCCCGCCCGAGGGCGTCGGATCGTGGAAGGCGCTGCTGCAAACGGAGAAGCCGACGCGGCTGCGCATCGGCGGCCACGGCATCGCCGCGGTCGAGCGCTGGACCGCGCTCGTCGCCCAGCACTATTACGCGCTGGCGCGGCGGGCGATCAAAAAGGCCGATCCCGACGCCGTGTTCTTCGGCGACCGGCTGCCGATCTATTACGATCCCGCGGCTTTGCGCGTCGAGGCGCCGCGGGTCGACGCGCTCGCCGTCAACTACAATGTCGCCAGCCCCGAGGGCTGGATCGCGCCCTATTTCTTCGACGGTATTCGCCGCATCACCGGCGGCAAGGCGATGCTGATATCCGAATGGTTCTACGCTGCGCGCGAGAACCGTACCGGCAATACCAATAACGGCCATCTCATGACGGTCGACACCCAGGCCGAGCGCGCCGCGGGCGCGGCGGCCTCGGCGCGGCTCTTCGCCGGCGTGCCGGAAATTCTCGGCGAACACTGGTTCCAGTATTACGACTACCCGCTCGGCGGACGCGCCGACAGCGAGGACTACAATTTCGGCCTCGTCGATATTCACGACCGGCCTTACGACCGGCTGGTCGCGGCACTCGGCGCAGCCAACCGGCAATTGCCGCAAATCCACGCGCAGGCGGCGGTGGCGTCGCGCCCCGGCCGCACGAATTTCGCCGTGCCGCACGCGGCCATCGACCCGGCGCATCTCTCGCTGATCGATTGGCCGAAGCCCGCCTCGCTTCTGCCCGCGTTCATTCCGCAAAAGGGCAAGGTCGCCTTCGGCGAGGCCTATCTCAGCTGGAGCGAGCACGGCCTCGCCCTCGCCACCATCGGCCAGGATTATTACGACCTCGAGCTGCTCGATTATCACGGCGATTATCCCCTCACCGAATCCTACCGCCTCGAGCTCGACCTCGATGCCGGCGCGGGACCGAAGCGTTTCACCCTCTATTTCATTCCGCCCAAGGGCAAAACGCGCGATTACCCTCCGATGGCGCCCTTGCTCTGCGCGGGAACCGTCGCGGCACTGCACGACAATAAATGCGCGGAGATCCCCGGCACGCAGGCGCTGTATTTCGGCGCCGATCAGCCGCGCATCGTCGCCGAAGCGCTGCTGCCCTGGCAGGCTTTGGGCCTCGAAGGGCCGCCAAAATCGGGCAAGCTCAAAATCGAGGTCTCCGCCGTTGCCTGGTACAATTCGCGCTGGATGTCGCTCTCGGGCCTGCCGCCCGATGAGGTCTCGGCCGAGCCGCAGCGCTGGATGAGCGTGCGCCTCGCGGCTGCGCCTCAATAAGCGTCCTCGACGTAGACCGGATCGACCTTGCCGCGCCAGCGCGTCGCGAAATCGTCGAGCAGCTTCTCGGCCGGCGTCTTGCCGGAATGCGCGAGCTCGAAGAGCGGCGCGAGGAAATGGCTTTCGTCCTGCGCCGCCGCGTCGAGCCGGGCGCGCCGCCGCAGCCCGCCCCGGGCGAGATCGAGCGCCGCGAGGGCGGTCTCGCTGAGCTTCTTGCCGCGGAACGGCGTCGCAAGCCCGAGGCGCGGCGCCTCGTTGCGCAGATATTCGCGCTCCTCCTCGCTCCAATCGGCGATGAGATCCGCGGCGCCGTCGAGCGATTGGCGGTCGTAGAGCAGCCCGGTCCAGAAGGCCGGCAGCGCGCAGATATTGCGCCACGGTCCGCCATCGGCGCCGCGCATCTCGATGTAGCGCTTGATGCGGATCTCGGGAAAGACGGTCGTCAGATGATCCGACCAGTCGCTCATGGTCGGCGTGGCGCCCGGCAGACCAGGCAGCTTTCCCGCCATGAAATCGCGGAAGGATTGCCCCGCCACGTCGATGTAATCGCCGTCGCGATAGACGAAATACATCGGCACGTCGAGCAGGTAATCGACATAGCGCTCGAAGCCGAACCCCTCTTCGAACACGAAAGGCAGCATGCCCGACCGGTCCGGATCGACATCGGTCCAGACATGGTTGCGATAACTGAGATAGCCCGAAGGCTTGCCTTCGAAGAACGGCGAATTGGCAAAGAGCGCCGCCGCCACCGGCTGCAAGGCGAGGCTGACGCGCGCTTTCTGCACCATGTCGGCTTCGGACGAGAAGTCGAGATTGACCTGAACCGTGCAGGTCCGGAGCATCATGTCGAGGCCGAGCTTGCCTTTGGTCGGCATGTAGCGGCGCATCACCGCATAGCGGCGCTTCGGCATCCAGAAGCAATCCTCGCGCCGCCATTTCGGCAGGAAGCCAAGGCCCAGCAAACCAAGCCCCAGCTCCTCGGTGACCGCGCGCACCTGACGCAGATGGGTGTGCAGCTCGTCGCAGGTCTGATGCAGCGTCTCCAAGGGCGCGCCCGAAAGCTCGAACTGGCCGCCCGGCTCGAGCGAGATCGCGGCGCCGCCGCCGCTGAGGCCGACGATCGTGTCGCCGTCCAGCACCGGCTCCCAGCCGAAGCGACGCAAGCCCTCGAGCAGCGCGCGAATGCCATCCGCGCCCTCATAGGGCACGGGATGAAGATCCGCGCGGCGGAAAACGAATTTCTCGTGCTCGGTGCCGATGCGCCATTCGGCGGCGGGCTTGCATCCCGCCGCCAGATACTCGATCAGCTGACGCTTGTCAGTGATCGGTGCACCGCCCGACTGCGAAGGTGCCGACATGCGCGATGCTGCTCCAGACGCCTCTAACCCCTAGCCGCGCGGCGGCGCGTCCCCCAACAGCGCCTGCAACACGGCGAGGCCCGCAAGCGCCGCGGTATCCGCGCGCAGCACACGGGGCCCCAAACTGACCGGGCAAACAAAGGGGAGTTTCTTCAAGGCGTCAAGCTCCGTCTCGGCAAAGCCGCCTTCGGGCCCGATCAGCACCGCCCATGGGCCGCGATGGGCGTCCTTCAGCGCCGCGGCGATGGGCGGCGAAGTCCCGGTTTCGTCACAGAGCAGCAGCCGGCGCCTCCCGTCCCAGCCGGCGATGAGCCGCTCGAGCGGCTGCGGCGGATGGATCGCCGGCACGGTCAGCCGCTCGCTTTGCTCCGCCGCCTCGACCGCATGCGCCTTCAGCCGCGCAAGATTGACCCGCTCGACCGCCGTGTAACGCGTCATCACCGGAAAGAGCGCGGCGGCGCCGAGTTCGGTCGCCTTCTCGATAAGGAAATCGATCCGCGCCCGCTTGATCGGCGCGAAGACGAGCCAGAGATCGGACTCTGCCGCTTGCGCGCGGATTTGCGCCTCGATGCGGAGGCTGCAGAGGTTGTGGGCGAAGCTCTCGATCCGGGCCGCATACTCGCCATCGCGGCCATTGAAGAGCGCCACGACCGCGCCTTCCTTCAAGCGCAGAACGGATTTCAGATAGTGCGTCTGCTCGGGCCCGAGCGCCAAGGACTGCCCTGCCGCAAGGTCGGCGTCGACGAACAGGCGCGCTTCGAGTTTCGAAGACACGGTTGCGCCATTTTAAAAGTCCTCTCCGCCCCCGGGGGCGGAGAGGGTTGGGAGAGGTGGGGGTCTTTCCAAAGCTTGCTTGATGGTCTCCATCACACCTTCGATATTCTCGACCACATCGTTGTTCCAGAATCGTATCACTCGATATCCATGACGTGCGAGTTCCCTGCTTCGCGCTTCATCTTGCTCCAGGTGCATCGCGTGCTGGCCGCCATCGAGTTCGATTATGAGCTTTCGCACTAGGCAGGCGAAATCGGCGATGAAGCGGCCGATCGGATGTTGGCGACGGAACCGCCAAGGCAGCGCGCTTTCACGCAGCACGCGCCAGAGCTTGCGCTCGACATCGGTTGCGTTGCGGCGCAGCCGCCGCGCAACAATCGTTTTCGGTTGCAAGTCTCGCACCGGGGCAGCCCACCTCATCCCAACCCTTCTCCGCCCTCCAGGCGGAGAAGGGTTTTATCAAGCTTGAGCTTAGCATGGCGCCCCGCCATCCTCGCGCCATGACCGATATCCGCATGGGCGATTGGGTCGACCGCTTCGCCCCGGCAAGGCTGCGGCCCTATGCGCGGCTTGC
>Ga0134128_10003431_pt1 | contig 19376 bp, 17 predicted proteins | sample KB31754_FD_96462 | JGI IMG/M metagenome (GOLD analysis project Ga0134128, IMG submission 96462) | Terrestrial soil microbial communities with excess Nitrogen fertilizer from Kellogg Biological Station, Michigan, USA - KB3-175-4 | ecosystem: Environmental > Terrestrial > Soil > Unclassified ...
AAGATAGCGATCGGCTCTTTATCAACAAGTTCGTTTATCACTTCGAGGATATTCACCGCGATGACGTGGTCGTCTTCCACTATCCTCGTGACCCCCAAAAAAGCTATATCAAGCGGGTAATCGCACTGCCCGGCGACCGGCTGCGCATCGACCAGGGCCAGGTCTACCTGAATGGCAAGCGCCTTCGCGAGCCCTACGTGCCGGAGGACTACCGCGACACAAAGTCCATGCCGGAGACGGTGATTCCCGACGACGAGTACTTCATGCTGGGCGATCACCGCTGCATCTCATCGGACAGCCGCGAGTTTGGCCCGGTGGACCGCGACCTCATCTACGGCAAGGCTGTGTTCGTCTACTGGCCCCGCAAAGACGCCGGCACGGTGAATTGAGCCTGAAGATTGCCCCGCCGATATTTTGGATAAAACGTTTGACCAGCCAAATTGAGCGCTGTTATTGTGGTGCCCGGGACGCTCCCGATGGCCATCACTTCTCCTGCTCCTGAACTTTCTCGGACACCTTCCAGCACGGTTGCCGGGAAGCCTGCACGCATGCATTCCATCGACGTGTTTCGCGGGCTCATTGTCGCCGGCATGCTGCTGGTGACGAATGCGGGCGACTGGAACCACGTTTACTGGCCTCTGAAACATGCGGATTGGAACGGCGTGACGCCGACCGACATGATCTTTCCGTCGTTTCTGTTTCTGGCCGGCGTGTCGATGACCTTTTCCTTTGCGGCACGGCGCAGGAAAGGCGCGACGACGGGGCAGTTGGCGCGGCATGTGGTGGTGCGCAGCCTGCTGCTGATCGCGATCGGAGTGCTGCTGAATGGTTGGCCGAAATACGATCTGCACAATTTGCGCATTCCCGGCATACTACAGCGAATAGGGCTGTGCTACGCGGCGGCGGGACTGTTTTACGTCGGCTTGTTGCGGAAGCAGGATCGCGGGCTCGCGCATGCGACCGCCCTCGGTGGCGCTGCGGTTGGGCTGATGGTTTCTTACTGGGCGCTCATGAAGGCGGTTCCGGTGCCGGGATTCGGCGCGGGACATCTGGATAACGTGGGCAGTCTTGAGGCATGGATAGACCGCGCCGTTTTCGGGACGCAGCACCTCTGGTTCTACGGCGGGCAGACGTGGGATCCGGAGGGACTTCTATCGACGATGACCGCAACGTGCAATGTGTTGCTGGGGATTGTGACGGGCGAGTGGCTGCGCAGCGAGAGGCCAGAGAAACGCAAGCTGCTGGGTATGGCGGTGGCGGCCCTGGTGCTGCTGGTGGCCGGCGTGGCGCTGGACCCGCTGATTCCGATTAACAAGAAGATCTGGACGCCCAGTTTCGTACTGCTAAGTGCGGGGTTCAGCCTGATCGTGTTGGCAGGGCTCTCGCTGTTGGTGGATCGGTGGCCCTGGCGGCGGGGTTTAACGCCGATGCTGGCGTTCGGCAGCAACGCGATTCTGGCGTTCGCGCTGGCCAACCTCTTGAGTCCGCTGGAGCCGCTGCTCGAGTGGAATGCCGGCGGGCATGCGCAGACGCTGCGTGGAATTGTGAATGGTACGCTGGCGCGCTGGATGAGCCCGTGGAATGCTTCGCTGGGTTATGCGCTACTTTTTGTGGCGGGGAACTGCGCGATCGTCTGGTTGTTCTACCGCAAGCGGGTGTTCTTACGGATCTGAGATTGCAGGCGAGTCCCAGGCAATCAATGTGTGGCAACTTCGCGAATTCGCGGCGCTCCGCGACATTGCGGCTCGGCGTGGTTTCGCGACGCAGCTTGTTGGGGCGCTCGCGGTTTTCCACCGAGGTGGCCGCCTGCGCGCGTGCGAGAATTGCTGCGTATTCTGCGGGGCTCATCCGAATGCCTCGAAACTTTCCTTTCCATCTTCGTTTCTCCTGGAGCGACACACATGCAACGCAGAGAATTCTGTAAAGCCGTTGGCGCGGCCGCCCTGGCCACAGCTATGCCCGCGATGGGCGAAGCCAAGGATGTGCCACCCGAATTCAACCGCTACACCCAGGATTACGCTGAGTTCTGCGCGATGCCCCCGGAGAAGCGAGTCTTCTATTGCCTGCGTGATGGCAAGATCGTCGAAGCAAAGCTGGATGAGGCTACATGGCAGCCACCCGCGTGGGACTACAACCCGAAGCCGCTTTCCCTCGCAGGTGGAATGTGGGACGATGTTCCCCTGCAGTCGCCGCTCCCCAACCTGGCTGGCGAAGGACCGTACAAGCCAACCTGGGACTCTCTCCTCGAATACGAGGCGCCAGATTGGTATCAGGATGCGAAATTTGGCATCTGGGCCCACTGGAGCCCGCAATGCGTGCCGGAAGCAGGTGACTGGTACGCGCGAAACATGTATATCGAAGGGCAAAGGCAGTACAAATACCAGCTCGAACACTATGGGCCGCCCTCGCGCTTCGGTTACAAAGATCTCTGTGCCCAGTGGACGTTGTTGAACTGGCAACCCGACGAGCTCATTGCGCGCTACAATAAAGCCGGAGCTCGCCTTTTTATTGCGCTCGCCAACCATCACGACAACTTCGACGCATGGGACTCGAAACATCAGCCATGGAACTCCGGGGCCATGGGCCCGCATCGCGACGTCGTGGGAGGCTGGGCCGCCGCGGCACGGAAACAAGGCCTGCGATTCGGCGTTACCGTTCACCAGGCGCGGAACTGGTGGTGGTTCCAGCCGTCCCATGGCGCGGATAAGACCGGTCCTCTGGCCGGAGTGCCCTACGACGGAGATTTGACCGCCGGCCAGGGCAATGGCCGGTGGTGGCAGGGCGTTAATCCGCAGCGTCTGTACTGCGTCAAGCATCCACCCGATGCGCTGCCCGATCCTTCCTACGTCAAGAACTTCTATGACCGCACGCGCGACCTGATCGATCAACACAATCCTGATCTGCTTTACTTCGACGATTCGCTCCTGCCGCTGGGCTGGGCCGGGATGAATATCGGCGCTTACCTCTACAACAACAGCATGAAGCTTCACGGCGGAAAGCTGGAAGCCGTCTTGAACGTCAAGGATGTTCCCGCTCGTCTTGCGAAGGCTGTGGTGGCGGATTATGAGCGCGGTCTCACCAGCGAGATCATGCAATATCCATGGCAGTCAGAGACGTGCATCGGCGCCTGGCACTATCTCCGGTATCTCTACGAAAAGCCGGGCGAGTATGGCGGATATCTGCCGCCCCGCGACGTGATTCACTGGATGATCGACACCGTCAGCAAGAACGGCACCTTCATCCTCAACGTTCCCGGCCGGCCCGATGGAACCATCGACAGCAAGGAGATTGCGGTTCTTGATGGTGTCACATCGTGGATGCAGGTCAATGGAGAAGCCATTTACGAGACTCGGCCCTGGAAGATTTATGGCGAAGGCCCCAACAGCGTCAAGGCTGGATCGTTCCAGGGCAACAGCATCAGCAAGTTGGGCGAAAAAGACATCCGGTTCACGCGCGACAAGGCGAACAAGGTCGTCTATGCCATCGTGTTGGGATGGCCTTCCGATCCGATCCTCGTTAAGGCGCTGGGAACCTCGGCAAGGACGAACCCAGCAAAGATTGCGGCGGTGGAGCTGATCGGGACCGGGGAAAAGGTGAACTGGCGGCAGTCGGCGGATGGCCTGCACGTGGACCTGCCCCGGCAGTATCGCCCCGCGGTGGATTACGCCGCTTCGCTGAAGGTGATTCTTGCGTGAAGCAGTGTCTACCCGGCCCGCAATATTCTGGCTCGACGGGATCCGGCGGGCTGAGCCGAAGAATACGTAATTCACTCGATTGGCCGGATGAACTCCAGTTCCTATAGTTCTCGTCAGCGGCTGAAGCAGCCGCGGACATCAGGAACCGTAAATGAAGGAGTTCATCATGGCCAATACCCATTCGGAGACCGCGACCAGTGTCGGAGCCGTCGTCGTGCGATCCGGAGAAGGACGCACATTACGCTGGGGACCCGAGGGACGGGTCCGCATCATTGCCGGCGCTAGTTCGACTGACCGGTCGTTCAGCATTGTGGAGGCGACGGAGCCCCCCGGAAGCGGCGCGCCACTGCACGTGCACCATGGCGAGGCTGAAGGTTTCTACATCCTCGACGGAACCATCGAGTTGACCTGCGGCACCGAAACCCTAACCGGCCGCGCAGGCGATTTTGTCTACACGCCGAAGGATATTCCCCACAAATACCTGGTCGTCGGCGATAAGCCCGCTCGCGTTCTGCTGCTGTTCTCCCGCCCAGGATTTGAAATGTTCTTTGCCGAAGGGGGTTCTCCACTCAATCAGCCACCATCTGGTCCCCCCAATCCTGACGTCCTTCGGCGTCTCGTGGAGAAGTACGACATGGAACTGCTTGGGGCTCCGGCGCACTAACCTCGACGGGGAAGTTGCTAACGCGATTTCGGGTCGCTTGTGTGCACGAAGGGCCCGAACTCCTGCTTCGCATCGCCGCTGCGCAGGCCTGCTTCGAAAATGCGATCCGTCGCACGCACCAGCGCGGCGAGCTCGGCGCGAGAGTGGACGTTCAGCTTTTCGTAGATGTTCACAAGATGGGTGGATACGGTCCGCTCGCTGATGAAGAGCCGGCCGGCGATCGCACGGTTGGCAAACCCGTGGACGACATAACTTACAATTTCTCGCTCACGATCGCAAAGCTTTTCATCAAGCAGTGTCTTCACCTGTCCCTCCGGAATCAGGTTGGCGATCCTGCCCCAGTACGATTCGTTCTCCCGTCGCACGAAGGCATGCAACTCATCACGCCGATACTGCTCGAGCAGGTTGACGTCGTGGAACTTCCGCGCATGATCCACCGCCATGGCGATGACAGAGTCCTCGTCGGCGGCAGTGAAAACGTCCCCGCAAGGCGGGCACGTGAATCTCAACCGGGTCGTTTGATCTTCGGCCGCCATCGCGGAACTCTGCTCCTGGTTTGTGTCAATTGCAATACAGGCTCGGCGTTCTGGTCACAAGCCGGAATTGGACGGTCATATTGTAAAAGATGCGGCAAGCGCTATCGATGTACTTTCATCCCTGCAAATGTTGCAAACGTGCAAACGCAAAGACCGATCGAACCTGCTAAAATCGATTGAATCCACTCCTCGGAGAGGCGATGCAGGCGATCCTCGCGCTCGAAGACGGGCGCACCTTCCCCGGCGAAGGCTACGGCCACCCAGGCGAATGCCAGGGAGAAGTAGTTTTCAACACTTCCCTAACCGGCTATCAGGAAATCGCAACCGATCCCTCCTACGCCGGCCAGATTGTCGTTCTCACCAACCCGCAGATCGGGAATTACGGCACCAACCAGGCGGATAACGAGGCCTCGAAGCCTTATATTGAGGGCCTGATCGTGCGCGAGTTCTCGGCCGTCAGTTCCAACTGGCGCTCGGAACAGGTCACCGACGAGTACATGGAGCGCTTCCAGGTTCCGGTGCTGGCTGAGATCGACACCCGCGCGCTGGTGCGGCACCTCCGTACCAATGGCGTCATGCGCGGCGTCATCTCCACCCAGTCCACTGACGTGGACGCCCTGGTGGCCAAGGCGCGCTCCATTCGCAAGATGGACGGCACAGACCTGGCCAAGGTGGTTTCCACCAAGCAGCTCTACCAGTTCGACGAAAACGATCCGCGGTACCAGGCCGGAGATCCTCTGCTGCCCGCAGCCACTGACAGGCCGCCCCTCCACGTGGTGGCGTACGACTTCGGAATCAAGCAGAACATCCTGCGCATGCTGGCGCGCGAGAACTGCAGGGTAACGGTGGTTCCGGCGCAGACTACCGCCGAAGACGTGCTGGCGCTGCATCCAGATGGCGTCTTCCTCTCGAATGGACCCGGCGATCCAGAGCCGGTTGATTACGCGGTCAAGGCGATCCGCAACATGATGGGCCGCGTACCCGTCTTCGGTATCTGCCTCGGCCACCAGCTTTGCGGACTTGCGCTGGGCGGCAAGACCTACAAGCTGAAATTCGGACACCACGGCGGCAATCACCCGGTGCGCAACAACGCCACCGGCAAGGTGGAGATCACCGCGCACAATCACAATTTCGCCGTCGATCCCGATTCAATGAATGCGAATGAGGTGGAGCTGACGCACGTTGATTTGAATGACAATACGCTGGAAGGATTGCGGCACAAGACGCTGCCGCTATTCAGCGTGCAGTACCACCCCGAGGCCGCGCCTGGCCCGCACGATTCGCACTACCTGTTCCGCGACTTCCGCCACATGATGGAGGAGTGGAAGGGATGACCTTCGCCGCGCGCGAGACGACCGGCATTTCAAGGCAGCGGAGCTATTGGCTCCGCTGTTTTTTGGGGATGAGAGCCGGGATTCTCATGCTCGCCATAGGTGCTCTCGCCGCCGGAACGCTCCCTGCCCAGACCAGCTACGACTGTTTCTATGTCAAGTCGACAAATGTGGCTCACATCCGTGGCGAGGTGGTAGACCCGGCGGGGCGGCCGGTGAGCGGCGCGACGATCGAATTGCTCACCCAAGGCGCGAACGATGCACTTGCCAGCGAACAGAGCAGCGAAAACGGGCAATTCCGGTTCGACGAGCCAAGTGGGAAATACTGGGTGCACGTAAAGGCACACGGATTCCAGCCGGCCGGGTTGAGCGTACGCGTCGATCATGGATTTTTCAGCTTCTTTAATACCAGACGGCTTTACGTGGTTCTGGCATTGGGCGGAACCAGGCAGGCCTGTCCGGCAGAAATCACCAGCAAGAGAAAACTTCAGGAATACGTCCGAGACCATGCCAGCAGGAAATGACATCCGGAAGGCCATCGTCATCGCTGCGGTGGCGTGTCTCTATGTGGGAATCCCCGCGCACGGGCAAGTTGCCGTCGACAAACCGCTGCATCTGGCTCGCGTGGCAGGGTACGTGGTGAACACCGCCGGGACACCGGTGGTCGATGCAGAGGTCACGCTGGACCGGGATGGAACGGTTGCTCAAAGAACCAGGACTGACCGGGCAGGCGCGTTTCATTTCGATCACATCATGGGTCACTATTGGTTCCGAGTCGCACGGACGCAGAACGCACCTGCGGTACGCGAAATTCAGGTCGGAGATCTGATCGAAAGCTACCTGGAACGGAAGAAGCTTTACGTAATCGTTGGGCCGGGTGCGTGTGCGGACGCATGCTCGTCAATCTTTACGAGCAAGAGCGAGTTTGAGAAAGCCATCAAGAACAAGAACAGACATTGACTCAGGGAAACAATGCCACGCAGAAATGACATTCAGAAGATTTTGGTGATCGGCTCCGGGCCGATCGTGATCGGCCAGTCGGCCGAGTTCGACTATTCCGGCACGCAGGCCTGCAAGGCTCTAAAGGCCGAGGGATACGAGGTCGTGCTGGTGAACTCGAATCCGGCCACCATCATGACCGATCCGGAGCTCGCCGACCGCACGTACATCGAACCCCTCACGCGCAACTACGTCGAGGAGATCATCCGCCGCGAAGCCGAGATGCTCGCCGCCAATCCCGGGGCGGGGAAGTTCGCGCTGCTGCCCACGGTGGGAGGCCAGACTGCCCTTAATCTGGCTGTTGACCTGGCTGACTCCGGCATTCTCGACAAGTACAACGTGGACCTGATCGGCGCCAAGCTTGAGCCCATCAAGAAGGCGGAAGATCGCCTGCTTTTCAAGGATGCGATGATCCGCATCGGCCTCGATGTGCCGAAATCCGCGCTGGTGAACAATCTGCGCGATGGCCTCGACTTCGCGGGCAAAATCGGGTTCCCCGTGCTCATCCGGCCCAGCTTTACGCTCGGCGGATCCGGCGGCGGCGTAGCCTACAACCGCGAAGAGCTGATGGAGATCCTCTCGCGTGGCCTCGACCTCTCGCCCGTCCACGAGTGCCTGATTGAAGAGAGCGTGCTGGGCTGGAAGGAGTACGAGCTTGAGGTAGTGCGCGACCTCGCCGACAACGTCATCATCATCTGCTCGATTGAGAACTTCGACCCCATGGGCGTACATACCGGCGATTCCATCACCGTGGCGCCGGCGCAGACCCTTACTGATCGCGAATACCAGAGAATTCGCGATGCGGCGATCGCTGTCATGCGCGAGATCGGGGTTGAGACTGGCGGATCGAACGTACAATTCGCGATCAATCCCGAAAACGGCCGCATGATCGTCATCGAGATGAATCCGCGCGTCTCGCGATCGTCCGCGCTCGCTTCCAAGGCCACCGGCTTTCCGATTGCGAAAATCGCCGCCAAGCTCGCCGTTGGTTACACTCTCGACGAAATCCCGAACGACATCACGCGCAAAACTCCTGCCTGCTTCGAACCCACCATCGACTACGTGGTCACAAAAATTCCCAAATGGCAGTTTGAGAAGTTCCCCGGCGCGGATGACACGCTCGGCCCGCAGATGAAGTCGGTCGGCGAAGTCATGGCCATCGGCCGCACTTTCAAGGAATCGCTGATGAAGGCGTGGCGCGCGCTCGAAACTGGCAAGAAGACGGGGGCCGAAGTGCTGGAGCCGCGCCGCCTCACGCAGATGCTTGTCACCCCCAAGCCGGAGCGCCTGGGCTACATTCGCTTTGCTTTCGAACGCGGCATGACGGTGCGAGAAGTGGCCCGCCTCACCGGAATGGATCCCTGGTTCCTGCACCAGATCCGCGAGATCACGCTGGAACAGCAGAAGATCGCCAAAACCACACCGGACGAGATAGGGGAACTGCAACTCCGCAAGCTGAAGCGCATGGGCCTGAGCGATGAGCGCATCGCGACGGAGTGGAAGCTGGAGGGCAATGCCGGCGTCCAACGCGTGCGCGAATTGCGCGAAGGGAAGGGAATCCGTCCCGTTTACAAGCTGGTGGACACGTGCGCGGCGGAATTTGAATCGGAGACGCCGTATCTTTACTCCACCTATGACGAAGAAGACGAAGTGCCACCCACCGATAAGCCCAAGATCATCATCCTCGGATCGGGACCGAACCGCATCGGGCAGGGAATTGAGTTTGATTACTGCTGCTGCCACGCGGCGTTCGCGCTCAAGGAAGACGGCTACGAAACCATCATGGTCAACTGCAACCCCGAGACCGTCTCCACCGACTACGACACCAGCGACAGGCTCTACTTCGAGCCGCTGGTACTTGAAGATGTGCTCGCCATCTACAACCATGAGGCGAGCAGCGGGGCGAAAATCGGTGTGATCGTGCAGTATGGCGGCCAAACGCCGCTTAACCTGGCGCAACGCTTACGAGCCGCGGGCGTCCCGATCATTGGCACCTCGCCGGAATCGATCGACCTGGCGGAGGATCGAAAGCACTTTGGAAAGCTGCTGGAGGAACTCGACATTCCGCAGCCTGCCGGCGGCACCGCCACGAGTGTTGACGAAGCGCTCGCGGTAGGGGAACGCATCGGTTATCCCGTGCTCGTGCGGCCGAGTTACGTGCTCGGCGGGCGCGCCATGGTTATCGCATACGACAACGCAGCCGTGGCGCAATATATGCGCGAGGCGGTCGAATACTCGCAGGAGCGTCCGGTACTGGTTGACCACTTCCTTGAGAACGCGGTCGAAGTCGACGTGGACGCACTCTGCGACTCCCAGGACGTCGTCATTGCCGGCATCATGCAGCACATTGAAGAGGCGGGCATCCACTCCGGCGACTCGTCTTGCGTCCTGCCCGCGGTCAGCATTCGCGAGGAGACACTGAAGACGATCCGCGCTTACACCCGCAAGCTCGCTCTGGCGCTCAAAGTGGTGGGCTTGGTCAACCTTCAATTCGCCATCCAGCGGGATGCCGATGGCCAGGACCATGTTTACGTTATCGAAGTGAATCCGCGCGCTTCACGCACCGTTCCTTATGTTTCAAAAGCCACGGGCATACCCCTCGCGAAGCTGGCCGCTCGCCTCATGACCGGACGCAAACTTAAGGATCTGCTTCCGCGCCAGGTGCAAAGCGGCAAAGATCTCGACGTCGGCGGGCACTTTTACGTCAAATCCCCCGTGTTCCCCTGGTCGAAGTTCGCCGGCGTCGATACCGTGCTCGGGCCCGAAATGAAATCCACGGGTGAGGTCATGGGCGTTGCAGAAACCTTTGGCGAAGCATTCGCTAAAGCGCAGCTCTCTGCCGGCCAAGTTCTTCCGAACGCCGGCACTGTGTTCTTCAGCGTCAACGATCACGACAAATCTGCCGTAGTGGATTTAGCCAGGCGCTTTGTCGAGCTCGGATTCAAGATTGTGGCTACGGAAGGCACCGCGCGGGTGCTGCAGGCCGGGCTCGGCTTCGCGGTCGACACGATCTATAAGGTCAAGGAAGGCCGCCCCAACGTCGTGGACCTGATCAAGGGAGACCGCATTCAGCTCATCATCAACACGCCGCGCGGGCAGGATACCTTTTTCGACGAGAAGGCGATTCGCCGCGCTGCGGTCCTGGCCCGGATTCCCACTATCACCACCATCGCGGCAGCACAGGCGGCCGTGGAGGGAATCGCCGCAACCCAAACGCGTGACATCACCGTGTACGCTCTCCAGGGATTGCATGCAGCACGGTCGTAAACGGGATGTTGAAGCCGGTGTCCTTTCCGGCTTCCAATCCTGTTCCCACGTCTTCGCTATATAAGTGGGAATCTTGCCGACGAAGCTCAGTCTCAGGATTCGCTGCCGGCGGATTTCTTTCGCCGTAGCGCCAGGCGTGCGCCGATGGAATAGCCCAGCAGGGCAGCAGCCGGCCAGGTGCAGAAAAACGGGCCGTTATTGTCGATGAGTCCGCTCGGCTTTGGAATACTCAGCAGCGTGCGCGTCAGCTTTTCGCTGGCCCCGCAGGCGTTACAGGCATTTGGGCCAGTCGGCATGTCCAGGATCCAAAGGCAGACAATTAGCACCCAGATCAATCCGGCCAGCCAGATGTTTGCCGCCATCGTACCCGGCTTTCGGCGCACGAAAACAAAACCCACGATCAACGGAACCACCAGCGACAGCAGCAAGATGGCGGATTGCGACATCGAACTCGGCTGCAACGCATATCCCAGGAGCATGAGCGCGATCCACGCTCCCAATGCGATTCCTGTGTGCAGGAAGAATGACAGCGCCTGGCCTGAGAGCCGGTCGCTGGCTTGATCCTCTTCGCTCATTTCCAAGTTCGTTGCCATTAACACTAACTCCTCTGCGGTGTGCGGCAGGCGCCTGCATCCGCTAGGTGGCCGCTTGCGGCCAGCATGGGGTTCGCTGTCTTGAATTCGCTAGTCACTAAATTACACGGGCCGAACTCAAACCACAAACGTGCCATTAAGCCAACTCGATCGCACGTCATCCCCGCTAAAATAGTTCCATGCTGCTGGAAGGAATCTTTGCCGCCGTACCGACGCCGTTTTATGTCGATGAGCAGGTCTATTTCCGCAAGATCGAGGCCAATATGGCCCGCTATTCGCGCAGCCTGCTCTCGGGAATGGTAGTGCTCGGGTCAACTGGAGAGGCCGTAGAACTGACTGACAGCGAATCGCGCGAAGTACTGCGCGTTGCCGCGGAATCTGCCGCACCCGAAAAGATTCTGATTGCCGGCATCGCCCGAGAAAGTGTCCGCGCCACCTTGGAAATGGCTGAGGCCGCTGCGGCATGCGGATACGATGTGCTCCTGGCGCGTACGCCCACTTATTACGCGCCGCTGATGTCCACCGCGGCGGTGCTGCACTACTTCCGCAGCGTGGCTGACCGCTCTCCGCTTCCCGTGCTGCTCTACCACATTCCCAAGTTTGTACCGTACGCATTTCCGGTGGAAGTCATCGCTGAACTCGCCCAGCACCCGAACATCATCGGTATCAAGGATTCAACCGGGAACGTCGATCGAGTGGCCGCCCTGGTGGAAGCCACGAAGAATGCACCGCGCCGCACGGTAACGGTCACGCCGGTGTTCGAGGCGGTCACCGGGCGCATGCTGAAGGCCAAACCGGAAGCTTCCGGCACGTTTGTTGCCGCCTCCGATCTGGGTGGAGGCTCAGCCGTCGCCACAGCTCCACCTGCGCCTCAGATCAAGACGCGTACCAGGGAGGTCGGATTCCAGGTGCTGACCGGTTCGCCCGGAACTCTACTGGAATCGCTTGATAGTGGCGCGTCCGGCGCCGTTCTCGGCTTTGCTGCCTGTGCCCCACAGGCCTGCCAGGAAATCTATCTTGCATGGAAGGACCACGACCCCGCGCTGGCCCGTCTCAAACAGCAACGCATTGCCGCGGCCAGCCAGCGCATTGCGGGCGGCCTCGGCATTCCCGGGATCAAATACGGATGCGATTTCAACGGATATTACGGAGGCCGCGCGCGGGCTCCATTGCTGCCGCTGACGGCTGAACAAAAGCTGGAAGTGGAGAACCTGCTGGCCGAAATTCGCAACTAACTCGATCGATAATTCGACCTGTCGGAGCGAGTGAAGTCAGGCACTGAGACGAGTCCCGCCCTACCGTTTCGTCGGCTGAGAATCGCCTGACATCAAGCACACGATTCAGTTGACGCGGGCGGCCTCGAGCGGCTCAACTCCCTCGGCGGGCAGGAAACTGGTTACCGGATCAGTCGATCGGATAAGCCGGTGCAGATAAGCCCGCGAAATATGCAGGCTGCGTGCAGCCATGGTCTTGTTTCCGTTATGTTCCCGCACGGCAGATTCGGCAAGGCGCACCTTGTAGTCGCGCAATTGACGCTCAAAGCTTCCCGCCGGCAGTGTTTCCGGCGCTTCCATGATGCGTTCAATCTGCAGATGAGAGGGCAGGTCCGAGGCGCGCAGCGTTTTGCCCTCGGCCATGATTACCGCCTGCTGCATTACATTTTCAAGCTCGCGCACATTGCCGGGCCACGCGTAGCCCTGCAGGACATCCATTGCGGGCTGCTCAATGCTGGTAACCGGCTTGCTGAAGCTCCGCGCATACTGGCGAAGCATGTGCAGCGCAATCTGCGGTACATCCTCGGAATGCTCGCTGAGGGACGGTGTCTCGATCTTCATCACGTTGATGCGGTAATAAAGATCCTGGCGAAACTTGCCTTCGGCGACGAGGTCCTCCAGGTTGCGATGCGTGGCGAATACAAGCCTTGCACGGAGCGGAATCAGCTTATTGCTGCCAAGCCGGCTGAATTCGCGCTGCTGCAGCACACGTAGCAACTTGACCTGCGTGTAAAGCGAAAGTTCACCAATCTCATCCAGGAACAGGGTGCCGTCGGCGGCCTGTTCGAAGTAGCCTTCCCGCGAGCCTACGGTGCCTGTGAACGCACCCTTTTCATGGCCGAACAGCTCCGCTTCAATCAAGGTTTCCGGGATGGCTCCACAGGCGACGGCCACAAAAGGCTTGCGCGCCCTGGGGCCCTCGGTGTGGATAGCGCGCGCCACCAGTTCCTTGCCGGTCCCGCTTTCGCCGACCACGAGCACTGAGGCGTCGATCTTGGCGACACATTCCACCAGTTGATACACCTGCTGCATGGCTTCGCTGGATCCAATCATGCGCGGACCGTCAGTCTCCGGCGCCGCGGGTTCCGGCTTCACTTTGACCCGCGAGCTCTCGTAAGCCCGCCGCAGCATCACGCGCAGATCGCGCACCGAGGGAGGCCGGCGTACGGACCCGAACGCGCCCTCGTCCACCAGTTCGCTTGCCCTCGTCCGCATACTGTCGTCGGCCAGCACCACGACGGTGTACCTATCGTCAAGGAGCCGCGACGTGGCTTCCATCCGGTCACGCATTTCGCTGTCGCCGGGGTTCAAATCGAGGACCACAACGTCGCAGTTTTCGTCCTCCACCAGCCGGCGGATTCCTTCCTCAGTCGACTCGCTGAAGAACTGGAATTCCAATCCGGTGGCGGATGACAGCAGAAGCTGAAGTGCGCGATCTTGCGTGTATAGCCCGACGCGAATCACGGGAGACTCCTGATTGAATGGAAAGTCCTGTCCACCTTATCGACAACTGGCCCCGGCGTGAATACAACCAATGAGTTAGCCTTCTACACATTGGTGTGCCCACCTTTATGGAAGATGCTTTCACAGGTTGCACCCGCACGGTACCGGTGTATACACAAGGTGACACCCGGGCCGATTCTCACCATCTAAAACATTCAGGTACAACAACTTGCGATTCCGGCGGTTTTGGAATCCGAATTGCACCAATGGGGACATCCAACTGTGGAGGTGTCCCGGAAGTGCAGCAACTTCTTTTTTGGCCGACACTTACTATCCTGGCCGGCACCGCGGTAAGCGTGCCCGTCATTCAGAATTCGACGATTCGCAATGTGCTGTATTGGGGTGTGCTGTCGCCCATCGCTCTCGGGCTGGTAACGGTGTACTGCCTGACGGGGATCCGGTAGGACAGCGATGACCATCCATTCCATCGCCTGGTGGCCCACGCTCGCAGTGCTTGGCGTCGCCACCTGGACCGATCTCCGCAGCCGCCGGATTCCAAATTGGCTGTCGCTTCCGTTTCTGGTTGCCGGCATCGCGGTTTCCATCTGGATGCATGGGGGCCACGGAGCGATTGAAAGCCTCGAAGGCATGGCGCTGGGCGCCGCGATATTCGGCCTGCTCTGCGCGATGGGCGGGATGGGAATGGGGGATGTGAAGCTTTTTGCCGCCATCGGCGCCTGGATAGGGCCAGGACAGCTGATGTTGGCCCTGGTGCTCACGGGATTGGTAGGCGGTCTGATGGCGGTGGCATGGGCGCTCGCCGGGGGATTCATGGGCGAGCTCATCAAGGGATCGGGTGAGCTGTTGCTTGGCTGGAAGGGCCGTACCACGCTTACCCCTCCCGAACTGAAACTGGCGAATCCGCGCGCTCGCAAAATGCCTTACGCGCCGGCCATCGCGATAGGAACATTAATCTCGTTTTTCGCCCACTAGTTCGAATTTCACCTCACCGATGAGATGGGGATACGGGTCCTTGGCGGACCTGGGGATGGAGTTATGTCTAACGCCGGATGGAGTGTTGAAATGGAGACCGGACAGGAAGCAACGGCTAGTTCCGTATTGGATCTGCTCTCCGTCGCGGTCATTGGTCCGGACGAGCAGCGCCGGCAGGACGTGACGCTTGCGCTGCAAGGCCCGCTCTGCTCCGAGCCCCGGCCGATGGCGCATTATCCCGCAATGTACGAAATCGGCACATTTGCCGAGGCGGGCTTTGACGTGGTGCTTGTAGAGCTTGACAGCAACCCCGATGCTGCGCTGGATGTCATCGAAGGCGTGTCTTCTGCCATTCCGGCGACTGTCATGGTGTACTCCTCCGCATCTGACACCGATCTCATGATTCGCTGCATGCGCGCAGGCGCGCGCGAATTCCTCCCCTTGCCCACCTCGGTTAGCAGCATGGCAGATGCCCTCGGGCGAGCCTCGGCTCGCCGTAGATCCGCTCATCCAGTGCGCAAGGCAGGCGGCCGATTCTGCGTCTTCTGGGGCGCCAAAGGCGGCTCCGGCGTCACCACCATCGCCACTAACTTCGCAATCGCCACCGCCCAGGAATCCGGCCAGAGCGTTCTATTGATCGACCTCGATCTGCCCCTCGGCGATGCTGTGCTCAACCTTGGGCTCAACCCTGAATATTCCACCGTCGACGCCCTGCAGAATCATGAACGCCTCGATGCTAATTATTTGAGCCGGATCACGATTCGCCACGAGTCCGGGATGAGCATTCTTCCGGCACCCGGGAAGCTCGTGCCCGTGCAGTACCCTGCCGAGGCCATTGACAAACTCATTCAGGTCGCCCGGCAGCAGTACGATTGCGTCGTTGTGGACACGGGTTCTCGATTCGAACTCACCAACACTAAGCTGTTCGATCCCACCGCCGCCGTTTACCTGGTAAGCCAGGTCAGTATTCCTGAATTGCGCAATTCGAACCGTCTCGTTTCCGAATTCCTCAATGCGAAGGTGCCCAACTTCGAAGTGGTATTGAACCGCTTCGAGAACTCGCCGCTTGGACTGGACGACGACCAAATCACAAAGATCCTCACTCGCAAGCCCACTTGGAAGATTCCGAATAACTACATCGCTGTACGCGACATGCAAACCACTGCCATTCCCCTTGCCATGACCGATACACCCATCGCCCGGGTGATCCGGCAGATGGCGCGTGCCGCCTTTGGCCTGACCGAGAAGCAGGCCAAAAAGAAGAAACTGATGAACCTGTTTTAAGGAGAGGTCTGGAGTCCCGTGACAATACCAGTTGAAACCCTGGATCTGGAAAAATACAAATCGGATATACATCGCACGCTGATCTCCAAGCTGGATCTCGAGAAGCTCTCTCGCGTTGATCCGCAGCAGGCGCGCAAGGTGGTTGCCGGACTGATCGATGAAATCGTTCGCGGCCAGGGCGTGCCTCTCAGTTTCGAAGAACAGACCAGGATTCAATCCGAGCTGCTTGACGAGATTTTCGGCCTCGGGCCGCTCGAGACGCTTCTCCGCGACCCCGATGTCTCAGACATTCTTGTAAACAGCAAAGATATCGTTTTTGTGGAACGCAAGGGAAAGCTCTCGCGTGTGAATGCCCGGTTCCGCGACGATGCACACCTACTGCAGATTATCGATCGCATCGTTTCCCGCGTCGGCCGCCGCGTAGACGAGTCATCGCCCATGGTGGACGCCCGCCTTCCCGACGGCTCGCGCGTAAACGCCATTATCCCGCCGCTCGCTCTCGACGGTCCTTCGATGTCGATCCGCCGCCAGGGCGGCGGCCCGGTCAATGCCAACCGGCTGGTCGAGCTCAAGAGTATTTCTGCCGAAATGATGATGGTGATCGAGGCCGCGGCACGCGCCCGCCTCACCATCCTGATCTCGGGCGGCACCGGTGCCGGCAAGACCACGCTGCTTAACATTCTTTCGCGCAATATCCCGCACGGCGAGCGCGTCATCACCATTGAAGATGCCGCCGAACTGCAGCTTGGGCACCCCAACCTGGTTCGCCTCGAAACCCGCCCGCCCAACGTGGAAGGGCAGGGAGCTATTCGCCAGCGGCAGCTTCTCATCAACTGCCTGCGTATGCGTCCCGACCGCATCATCCTCGGCGAGGTTCGCGGCGAAGAAGCATTCGACATGCTGCAGGCCATGAACACCGGCCACGAAGGTTCGATGGCCACCATCCACGCCAACACGGCGCGCGATGCCCTTATGCGTCTCGAATCCATGGTGGCGATGGGTGGCTTGACCCTGTCGGAAAAGACGGTGCGCCAGCAGATCGCTTCGGCCCTCGATCTCATCGTCCAGGTAACGCGCATGAGCGACGGTACGCGCAAGATCACCAGCATTTGCGAGGTCACCGGCATGGAAGAGAACGTGATCACGCTGCAGGAAATCTTCTTCTTCGAAAAACGTGGGATTGCCTCGGATGGCCGCGTTCTTGGCGCCTTCAAGCCATCGCGCATCCGCCCTCGTTTTGTTGAGCGGCTCCAGACTGCGGGCATCATTCTCCCGCCCAACACCTTCGACATGATGCTCGAAGTCAACTAACCCGGAAGGGAGGACGAACCATGCTGCTGATCTTGATCTTTCTCGGAGTATTCGCGATCGCCGCTCCATTGCTGGTGTGGTCTACCGGCGCGCATAACGCGGCCAAAAAAGAGAAAGTCGCCGCCGTCCTCGAAACCGCGCTCCGCAAGCCCGTCGAAAAAAGCGGCAGCGATCCGGCAAGCTTTCGCAGGTCTGAGATCAATAGCTCCATTCCGCTCCTGAACCGATGGCTGCATCGCATTGACCTGATGCCCCGCATCACTCTGTTCCTGCGCCAGGCCGACCTGAAATTGACTCCCGGCGGGTTGGTCCTCATGTCGGCCACTGCATTCGTCGTCCCTGGCTACATCGTCAATCTCAAGACGGGCTCGGCGCTTATCGGCCTCGGCGCCGGAGCGGCCCTCTGCATGGCGCCGTTCGGCTATGTGTGGTTCAAACGAATGAGGCGCTTCGGAAAGTTTGAGCAGATCCTGCCTGAAGCCCTCGACCTGATCGTCAGCGGGCTCCGCGCCGGTCACAGCCTCAGTTCAGCCATCAGCCTCGTCACCCGCGAATGCCCCGATCCAGTGAGCAGTGAATTCCGCATCGCGTTTGACGAGCAGAACTTCGGCCTCGACATGCGAGTCGCCCTCGATAACCTGGTCAACCGCGTCCCTATGCAGGATCTCAAAATGGCTGTCACCGCGATCATTATCCAGCGCGATAGTGGCGGCAATCTGGCCGAGGTGCTTGAGAAAACCGCACACATGGTTCGCGAGCGCTTTCGCCTCAAGAAGCAGGTCCGCGTGCACACAGCGCAGGGCCGCATGACCGGCCTTGTTCTCACTGTCCTGCCCATCGCCCTCGGCATTGGGCTCTACATTCTCAATCCCGACAACGAAAGCCTCCTCTGGAGGCGCGAGCTCGGGATCAAGCTTCTGATCGCCGCCGGCTGCTCACTCGTGGTGGGTACGGCGCTCATTCAGAAGATCGTCCGCCTGAAGGTGTAACGGAGAGCACCATGACATTTGTTATCATCGTTTTCTGCTCCGTCTTCCTTCTCATCGGCAGCGTGGGCCTCCTGCTCTTCTATCGCGAAGCAATGGCGCAGCGCATTGGGACGGTGGTCTTCGGTCAACCCGAGAAACGGGACGTCACCGGAACCCTGAAGAAGGCGGGCGAGTCGCTGGGCGCCCTCATCGAAAAGGTTGAGAAGGTCGTACCCAAGTCGCAGTCCGAGGTCTCGGTCGTCAAGCAGCGCCTTATCCGGGCAGGGATGCGCGGCGATTCCGCTATCAGTTACTTCTACGCCAGCAAGGCCCTGGTGCCTCTCACCCTGGTGTTGATCGTGTCCTTCTCCGGTCTGGCCGCCAACAGTCCGTTCATGTATTACGCAGTTGCTCTCGGCTTGGGATACCTCGGCCCGGATTTCTGGCTGGGACGGAAGATTAAAAAGCGCCAGGAAGAGATTCGTCGCGGTCTGGCCGATGTGCTCGACCTCATCATCATCTGCCTGGAAGCCGGGCTTGGTATGGACCAGGCCACCGCGCGCACTGCCAATGAACTGGCGGGCACACACCCCATCATTGCCGACGAACTGGACATCGTCGTTCTCGAGCAGCGCGCCGGACGTCCTCGCGCCGATGCATGGCGCAACCTCGCCGAGCGCACCGACGTCGATATGGTCCGCAACCTCGTTTCAACGCTGGTTCAGTCAGAACAATTCGGCACCAGCATTGCCAAGACACTGCGTACGCACTCTGACACCATGCGTACCCAGCGCGTGCAGGATATTGAAGAGCAAGCAGCAAAGACAACCATCAAGCTCTTGTTCCCGCTCGTGTTTTTTATCTTCCCCTGCCTGTTCCTGGTCACTCTGGGACCGGCCATGATTGTCATCACTGAACAGTTTACGAACTTCTTTAATAAGTGAGGAAAGGAGAAACCGATGGATACCACCATGATCGTCCGCATTGTCTGTGGCGCGTTGTTCCTCGTGGTCCTGGG